>Ga0247831_1000655_pt1 | contig 75043 bp, 74 predicted proteins | sample LaCruzMarch2015__9_FD_192406 | JGI IMG/M metagenome (GOLD analysis project Ga0247831, IMG submission 192406) | Freshwater microbial communities from meromictic Lake La Cruz, Castile-La Mancha, Spain - LaCruzMarch2015_1m | ecosystem: Environmental > Aquatic > Freshwater > Lake | place: Spain...
AGGAGCGATGCGCGCGTTCGGGCTATTGCCCCGCAATCGTCAAATCCTCCACCAGGATCGACGGTGTATTAAGGCCGCCGCGGAATTCCAGATCGCTCGCAGGCACAAGACGGCGATAGATGTCCAACATATTTCCGGCCACGGTGATCTCCGACACCGGATAAGCAATGGCGCCGTTCTCAAACCAGAAGCCCGCCACACCTGCGGAATAATCGCCGGTATTCGAGTTGAGAGAGGGGCCGAAGGATTCGATCACATAAAGCCCTTTGCCGACGCGCTTCATCATTTGCTCGATGCTCTCGGCGCCGGCGGGTAGGTGTACATTGTTGCTCTCGATGCCTGGCGGGGAGCCGACGCCGCGGCTGGCATGGCCGGTGGTCTGCAGCCCAAGTTGCCGCGCGGCCGCGCAATTCAACAGCCACGTCGTCAAGACGCCGTTCTCAATCAGATTGCGCTTTACGCCCGGTACGCCTTCGCCGTCGAAGGCGCGCGCGCCGAAGGAGCGCGGCCGGGATGGATCGTCCACGAGATTGATGCTGGAATCAAAAATCTGCTGGCCGAGTTTGTCTTTCAAGAAGGATACGCCGCGCGCCACCGCGCCGCCGGAAATGGCGCCGAGGGTGGAGCCGACAATGCCGCCCGAAACGCGCCGGTCAAAAATCACCGTCGCCTTCTGGCTATCCAGCTTACGTGAGCCCAAGCGCGAGGCGGCGCGTTCGCCCGCTTTCACACCGATGCTCTCCGGCGTGGGAAGGTCTTCGCGCCAGCGGGCGCCGCGCCCTTCATAATCGCGCTCCATGCCTTGCGCGCCGTCGCCGGCGATAACAGAGACGCCAAGGCCATGCGAGGAGGCGCGCCAGGCGCCGCGAAACCCGTTAGAGGCGGCGAAGACGCCGTCGCCTTCACCCCAAGACGCTTCTGCGCCCGAAGAATTCGTCACGCCTTTGATCGCCAAAGCCGCGTTTTCAGTCGCGGCGGCGCGCGCTTCCAAATCCTCCGCCGTCGGGACGAAGGGATCGTAGAGCTGAAGGTCGGTTGAGTTCTTTCCCAGGAGTTCGGTGGGCGCGAGGCCGCAATAAGGGTCTTCCGGCGCCGCCTTGGCCATGGCGGTGACCCGTTCGGCCAGTTCACGAATGGCGCTTGGCCTTAGATCGGAGGTCGCGGCGCCAGCCTGCTGACGCCCAATCATCACCCGCAAGCCCAGCGATGCAGACTCAGACCGCTCCACCGTTTCAAGCTTCCCAAGGCGAACCTCAACCGAGAGGCTTGCGCTCCGTGACGCCACCGCATCGGTTGCTTCGGCTCCGAAGCCTTTGGCGGCGGCCAGAGCGGTCTCCGTCAGAGTGAAGAGTTCGTCGGCGGATCGCGGGGAAGAGGAGTCGGACATGGACTAGTGATGGCGACCTCAGCCCCGGACCGCAAGACCCAAAGCGGGCGAATTCAACTGTTCCGGTGCGAGACCGGCAGCCTCAGTGCCAAGCAGAGCGCGCTTGAGCGATTTCTTCGAGCTTAGCGGCGTACCGGGTGATGGCATGATGGCGCTCCAGCATGCCCATTTGTCCTGTAATCGAAAGAAAGAAGCTTGAAATCAGGTTCAGGGCGGTCATGAGTGAGCCGGATGGCCGCCGCAGCGGTCCCATCCCAGGGGCCCGCAAAAGGCGCACATCGCCCGTATGCCGATAGCCCAAGAGCCAGTTTGGCGGGGTTAAGGTGATCAGGTCGAATCTATTGACCACCCGGTAGTGCGGCGCTTTGACGATATTATCAAAGTTTGCGTCGCCCACGCGCGGCGCTCCAAACGAATAAACGGCCGCCACGCGGTCGGCGAGTTTGGTCAATTCCTCTTTTTTCGTGGGATCTTCGGCGATGCCGATCGCAGCCGTGGCGATGATGGCTAAGGCGCCGCCCAGGGAGTGGCCGGTAAAATAAACGGGTTTGTCGGCGGGGGTCAGGGTTTGCAAATCGTTGCGTAACTCTGCTTCGATCGCCTTATAGGCTGCGTAAAAGCCGCGATGAACGTTTACTGGCAGAGGGTGACCAGGTATCGAAACTTTCTGTGTACGGAAATCAAAGTCCGTCTCGCGGTCCTGCTTACTGTTTGTGCCGCGGAGGGCCACAACAACAAAGTTCTGGTGCTCGGCCAGATAGGCTTCCGTATTGCGCGCGTTATAGACTTTCTTCAATTCCATCCGGCCGTCCGTGAGGACGCGCTGCAATATTTCCAGATTTCCAGGGATCTCAAAGCGCACATAAGCGAAAAACGAAAGCTTCGCGAGCAAGGCCGCCATACGATCGGAATAAGCGGCCCGCATGGTCGGCGGCGGCGATTCGTTTGGGTCAATCGGGATAAGCTGCGATAGACGGACCTTGGATTCAGCTGCGTCCCTTTGCGTCTCTTCGTCAACGGCGGCAATCGCCGCCGCCATGTCTTTTTCCAGCTGCGACCGTTTGGCGTGGCCGCGTTGATTTATCGCCTCAAGGGCTTGTTGGCTCGAGGACAATTCGTTGAAGAATTTTGTCCGATCTTGGAAATAGACCTCTTGCAGCTCGCGCAAAGTCGGCTTTTTGGCCATCTCCTTCGTCCCCCTCAGTCCAACGCTCACAAACCGATTTTATAGGCTGACTGCGACGGCGGTAAGGCGGCGGCGCATGAAAGGGGAAGAAATTGCGGCAAGAAGCAGCTCTCGGATCGACGTCGAGCGGCTTTCGCAAGAACCCTGGCTTTGGCTCTTGTGGAAAAGCGTGCGCGCCATCCCCATTTCTGCTCTCTGCTTGGAGGCCACCGACGCCAATCAGATAGAGTTCTCTATATGTTCTTGGTTTCGTGATCGAGTAAGCGCACTAAATCGTATCCATCGTTCGCTCAGTCCGGCAAAGCCGGAGGTACGGCGCCCAAGTTTCCCAGACGGCTTTACCAGAAAGCTTTTGATGTCCGACCAGGCCTTTATCCGCGTGCGCGGCGCGCGTGAGCACAATCTGAAAAACCTCACCTTGGACATTCCGCGCGGTGAGCTAGTCGTGCTGACCGGTCTCTCAGGCTCGGGCAAGTCATCTTTGGCCTTTGATACGATCTACGCCGAGGGCCAGCGCCGCTATGTCGAGAGCTTGTCCGCTTATGCCCGTCAGTTCCTGGAATTGATGCAAAAGCCGGACGTCGACGCCATTGAGGGCCTGTCGCCGGCAATCTCCATCGAACAAAAGACCACCTCGCGCAATCCGCGCTCCACGGTCGCGACCGTGACGGAAATCTACGATTATATGCGCCTCTTATGGGCGCGGATCGGGGTCCCTTATTCTCCGGCCACAGGGCTCCCCATTGAAAGTCAGACCGTCAGTCAAATGGTCGATCGCGTGATGGCGCTGAAAGAGGGTACGCGCTTATTCCTGGTCGCGCCGATGGTGCGCGGCCGGAAGGGCGAATACAAAAAGGAATTCGCCGAGCTTTTGAAAAAGGGTTTCCAGCGCGTCAAGGTGGACGGCGAGTTCCATGAGCTCGAAAACCCGCCCGAACTCGACAAGAAGATCAAACACGATATCGACGTTGTCGTGGACCGCATTGTAGTCAAAGCCGGGCTGGAAAACAGGCTGGCGGAAAGCTTCGAAACTGCGTTGAAGCTGGCCGACGATATCGCAATCGCCGAATACGCCGATCAGAAGGACTCAAAAAGCGAGCCCGAACGGATTCTTTTCTCGGCCAAGTTCGCGTGTCCAGTGTCCGGCTTCACGATCTCCGAAATTGAACCAAGGCTGTTCAGCTTCAACAACCCGCACGGCGCTTGCCCGGATTGCGACGGCCTCGGCGAACAATTGTCATTCGACGCCGACATGGTGGTGCCGGACGAGAACAAGTCGATCAACGAAGGCGCGATCGTCCCCTGGGCCAAAGGTCCGTCGCCGCTTTACGCACAAACGCTACAGGCGGTGACCAAGCACTTCCGCTGCTCCGCCGATACAGCCTGGAAGAAGCTGCCCGAGAAGGTGCGCGACGCCATCTTGTACGGCGCCGATGAGATTGTGAAATTCGTCTATGACGACGGTTCGCGGCGCTATGAGACGTCAAAGACGTTCGAGGGCGTGCTCAACAATCTGGACCGCCGCTGGCGCGAGACCGAATCGGCCTGGATCCGTGAAGAGCTGGCGCGCTACCAATCCTCCACGCCCTGCGAAACCTGCGGCGGCCGGCGCCTGAAGCCCGAAGCCCTGGCGGTGAAGGTCAACGCCAAGGACATCGCGGAAATCTCCGCGCTCTCCATCCGCAATGCGCATGCCTGGTTCGATGCACTCGAGAAGACGCTCAAGGCGAAGGACCGCGCCATCGCCGCGCGAATTTTGAAAGAGATCCGCGATCGTCTGAAATTCCTGGTCGATGTCGGCTTGGATTATCTTGGCCTGTCGCGCGCGTCAGGCACGCTGTCGGGCGGCGAGAGCCAGCGAATCCGTCTGGCCAGCCAGATCGGCTCCGGCTTGACGGGCGTGCTTTATGTACTCGACGAGCCCAGCATCGGTTTGCATCAGCGCGACAATAGCCGCTTGCTGGAGACGTTGCGTCGCCTGCGCGATCTTGGCAATTCCGTGCTGGTGGTGGAGCACGACGAAGAAGCCATTCTCACCGCCGATCACGTCATCGACATGGGACCGCAGGCGGGCATTCACGGCGGGCAGGTGATCGCACAGGGCACACCGGCTGAAATCATCGAGCACCCGGAAAGTCTCACCGGGGCCTATCTGCGCGGTGATCGGGAAATTCCGATCCCGGAAAAGCGCCGCTGGGTCGACAAGAAGCGGATGCTCAAAGTGAAGGGAGCCAAGGGCAACAATCTGAAAAACGTCGACGCGGAGATCCCGCTCGGCGTCTTCACTTGCATCACGGGCGTGTCCGGCGGCGGCAAGTCGACGCTGACCATCGAGACGCTGTATCGCGCCGCCGCGCGCCGTTTGATGGGCGCGCAGGAAGTCCCGGCGCCGCACGATTCCATCGAAGGTCTTGAGCTCTTGGATAAGGTGATCGACATCGATCAATCGCCCATCGGACGCACGCCGCGCTCAAACCCTGCGACCTATACGGGCGCTTTTACGCCGATCCGGGATTGGTTCGCCGGCCTGCCGGAATCGAAAGCGCGCGGTTACGGGCCGGGCCGGTTCTCTTTCAACGTGAAGGGCGGGCGCTGTGAATCCTGCCAGGGCGACGGCGTCATCAAGATAGAGATGCACTTCCTGCCGGACGTTTACGTCACCTGCGATGAGTGCAAGGGCAAACGCTATAACCGCGAAACGCTGGACATCCTGTTCAAGGGCAAAAGCATCGCCAACGTGCTCGATATGAATGTAGAGGAGGGCGCCAAATTCTTCTCCGCCGTGCCGTCGATCCGGGACAAACTGGAGACGCTGGATCGCGTCGGCCTCGGCTATGTGAAGATCGGCCAACAGGCGACGACGCTTTCAGGCGGCGAAGCCCAGCGGGTCAAGCTCTCCAAGGAATTGTCGAAACGCGCGACCGGTCGCACGCTCTATATTCTCGATGAGCCAACCACCGGCCTGCATTTCGAGGACGTGCGTCGTTTGATGGAGGTGCTGCAGGAGCTGGTCGACAACGGCAACACGATCATTGTGATCGAGCACAATCTGGACGTCATCAAAACCGCGGACTGGGTGATTGATCTCGGCCCAGAAGGCGGCGACGGCGGCGGGAAAATTGTGGCGACCGGGACGCCGGAGCAGGTGGCGTTGAACGCTGACAGCTGGACTGGCAAATATCTGCGCGAGACCTTGAAGCGGCATGAAGAGCGCCATGGCCGCCGCCGTTCCGCAGCTTTAAAAAAGCCGCCGGCGGCCGCCGCGCCGAAGGAAGCCCCCGCCACACCGGCGGCCCCTGCGAAGAAAGTCGCCGCCAAGTCTGCAGCGCCGAAAGCGCCTACCGCGCCCGCGCGCAAGAAAAAGAGCGCCGCCGGCTGAAGCCTATTGGCGCCGGATGAAGGCGTCCCCAGAAAAGCCGGGCTGGCCCGCTTTGATCGCCGCCGCGGCGGTTTTGGCTGCCTTCCGCAGCGCGTCCAGGTTTGGGAACTGGCAGGATTCGTCTTCGGCCAGAATTGCGCCGGACGTTGTGGCGATCGCGCGGTCCTCGTCCTTGCAATCGGGGACGTACTGAATGAAGCCGTCCTTGTTGGTCTGAATGACCAGATAATTGATCTCGGACCCGCTCACGGCCTGCACCAGGAAAAACTTCCCGCCGAGCTTTTGAAAGGCGACGCTATAGGTGTCGCTGTCGCCGCTTGAATGCGTGGTCACCACGACTGGCCCGGCTTTTGCGCCCTCGACCTCATAGGTCTGGTCGCCATGAACATAAGCGCCTGGCTTTAGCGGCGACCAATCGGCCTGGTCTTTGCTGAGGAGCGGCGCGCCCGACGTCCAGCGGCAAGCCGTCAAAGCCGCGGTGAAAATGACCACGCCGATTAAGCGAGCCGCAAACTTAAATCTGGAACTAAATGTCCGCGCCATGCCGCACCCCGAACGTCGAAGCACAAACGTTAGGATGCAAACAGCGCCCCGGCAATTCGTGCGCTGTAGTCAGGTTGACGAGTGATTGAGTTGATTAAATGACGTGAAGGTGGGAGAGGCCAATCCCTGCCGCCAACAGCGCCAAGCCGCCAGCAACGGCGAGCTTACGCGGAGAGATCAACATCGCCGCAGCCACACCGAGGCCATAGAGCAGGCCGGTCAAAAGTGGAAATTGCTGCCGCACGTATCAGACTCCCTTGCGCTCAAACTTTGCAGAACGCTCTTTAATCTTAAGAACTTGTCCTTAAGGGCGTAGCGACGAATTATGCAAGAGTTGAACCTTTATCGTGGCGAAATATCGTTCGACGATGGGCTAGTTCTAGAATTTTTTGGCCCCAGAACGCACGCTCCTGCCTCGTCGCTAGGCAACACGCGGTCTGCATAAGTGTCCCCTTATGAAGCCAGCGCCCGCCACATCGCAGCAGCGGGCGCTGGCGTCGACAACAGCTAGCCCAGCTTCACCTTTGCAAGCTGCGCAAATGGGCTGTGGACCGTTTCTTTTTGCGGCTCAGGCGCACGCCCCTTGGAAGGACCGCCTGGTTTCCCGCCGCCCCGGGGATCATTGCGGCCGTCGGCCCGAGCCGGGCGGGAGTCGCCTGCTTTCGCGCCGCTGTCAGTTGTCTTCATCGTCAAGCCAATGCGGTTGCGTGCGACATCCACTTCCTTGACGCGGACGCTGACCACATCACCGGCTTTTACAACGTCGTGCGGGTCTTTCACGAAGGTGTCGGACAGCTCCGAGATGTGAACAAGGCCATCTTGGTGGACGCCGACATCCACGAAGGCGCCGAATGCGGTGACGTTGGTCACCACACCTTCCAAGCGCATGCCAGACTTCAGGTCCGAGACCTTTTCGACGCCATCTTTAAAGGTCGCCGTTTTGAAGGCCGGACGGGGGTCGCGGCCGGGCTTTTCCAACTCGGCCAGGATGTCGGTTATGGTCGGCACGCCGAAATTTGCGTCTGCGAACGTCGCCGGCTTCACGGTGGCGAGAAACGTCTTATCGCCGATCAAACTTTTGAGCGGCCGGCCGGTCTTTTGGGCGATACGCTCCACCAGTGGATAAGCTTCCGGATGGACCGCCGAGGCGTCCAGCGGATTGTCGCCATCCATGATGCGTAAGAAGCCCGCCGCTTGTTCGAAAGTCTTCGCGCCCATGCGCGGAACCTTCTTCAGGGCGTCGCGTGTTTTGAACGGACCGTTTGCATCCCGGTAGGCGACAATATTCGCGGCGATGGAGGGCGTCAGGCCAGACACGCGCGCCAGCAGAGGTGCGGAGGCGGTGTTTACGTCTACGCCTACTGCGTTCACACAATCCTCGACCACGGCATCCAGCGAATTGGCGAGCGCCGATTGATCGACGTCATGTTGGTATTGGCCGACGCCGATCGCCTTCGGATCGATCTTCACCAATTCGGCGAGCGGATCTTGCAAGCGGCGGGCGATCGAAACGGCGCCGCGGATCGACACGTCAAGATCCGGAAATTCCTTCGCCGCCAGCTCCGACGCCGAATAAACGGACGCGCCAGCTTCTGACACCATCACGCGGGTCAGCTTCAGGTCCGGCATCTTTTCTTGTAGTTCGGCCACCAGCTTGTCGGTTTCCCGGCCGGCGGTGCCGTTGCCGACGCTGACCAGTTCGACGCCATGCTTCCTGGACAGTTCGAATAACTTGATGAGCGATCCGGCCCAATCCTTCTTCGGCTCGTGCGGATAGATGGTGGCGGTGTCGAGCAGCTTGCCGGTGGCGTCTACGACCGCAACTTTACAACCGGTGCGGATGCCGGGATCGACGCCCATCACAACCTTCGGCCCGGCGGGCGCGGCGAGCAGCAGCGCTTGCAAATTCTTCGCGAAGACGCGGATGGCTTCGGAATCCGATTGCTCCTTCAGGCGCGCAAGGAGGTCGGTCGCGCTTTGAGTCGCCAGACGATATTTCCAGGCGAGGCGGGCGGTTTCGGCCAGCCACGCATCGGATGGTCGGCCCTTATCTTCGATGCCGAACTCCGACATGATCGCGCCGACGGCAGGGTGGCGGCGTTCGTCCTCAACGGGCATGTCGAGATCGATCTTCAAAACGCCTTCTTTCTCGCCGCGGAACAGCGCCAGCGCTCGGTGGGACGGCATTTCCTGGATCGGCTCATCAAATTTGAAGTAATCGGCGAATTTGGCGGCTTCGGCTTCTTTGCCTTCGACGACAGCAGAACCCAGCTTGCCGGCGCTCCACATCTGGGCGCGCAGCGTGCCGACAAGTTTAGGCTGCTCTGCCATGCGCTCGATAATAATGTGGCGGGCGCCTTCCAGGCTCGCTTTGGAGTCAGCGACGCCTTTTTCGTCGGAGATGTATTTCATCGCTTCAGCGATTGGGTCGAGCGTCGGGTCCGCCATCAGGCGTTCGGCGAGCGGCTCAAGGCCTGCTTCGCGCGCGATCATCGCCTTAGTGCGGCGCTTCGGCCGATACGGCGCATAAAGGTCTTCGAGTTCAACCTTCGTCTGGCAGGCGAGGACCTGCGCCTCGAGTTCCGGCGTCAGCTTGTCTTGCTCACGAATGGATTTGAGCACCGTTTCCCGGCGCTCGGCCAACTCGACAAGATAGGTGAGGCGTTCGGCCAGATTGCGCAGCTGGGTGTCGTCCAGCCCGCCCGTTCTCTCCTTCCGGTAGCGCGCGATGAAAGGCACGGTTGCGCCTTCTTGCAGCAACGCGATCGCTGCGGCGGTTTGCGTTTCGGCGACGCTCAGTTCGCGCGCGATGATGCGGGCGATGGAGGCCAGGGTGGCGGGAAGCGTGTGCTGCAAGGCGATCGTCATCATGAAACCCTTATGAAACGCGCAGAGACGAAGACCGCGCGGGCCGGAAGCATTGCGGCGCTAATCGTTCACAGGTCTTTAACGATACCAAGCCGGGCTGCGGAAAGGCCGTGGATCAGCAAAAGGGATCGTACCTGTGTAAAACCTGGCCCAGGCGCCTTTTGCTCCCCCTGGGTGAGCTTGGCCGATGCGCAGGCTAATCGTGCTGCTTGTCGCCGTCAGGAATGACGGCTCCGGCCGCGCCCTTGGTCACGTTCACCGTACCTTCCGCGACGTCGCCCACCGCGCCGACGACCACGCCCGCGGCGCTCACCGCAAGACAGCCGCTCAAGCTGGAAGACGCCAACGCCAAACCAAATAAGCAGATGAGTGTGCGCATGAAGGCTCCTGTTTCACTGACATGACGCATGGCGTCTCAATAAGGGCCTAATGAGCCCTCCTTGCTTCTCATCTCAGTTTGAGCTGCATACCCCAAACCGGGAGTGGGTCTATGGCGCAAAGTGGAAATCAGTGCGCGCCGCCGCCCGGTCCGCTATTGGCCACGGCCCGGCGGGTGAGCCAGATCAAAGGTATCAAGCCGATCGTCACCAGCATGCAAATGTGGAAAATGTCCAAAATCGCGATCGTGTAGGCTTGGCGTATCGCTTCTTGAATCAACACGCCGGATGCTTGCGCCGCGCTGGCGCCGCCCTCGGTGAGGGTCCGTAGCGCATCTGCCCACATAGGATCCGTCTGGCTGCCGGAGGTCTCTGCGATCCGCGTCTGGTGGACGGTTTCTTGGCGGTCCCAATAAACGGTTGAGGCGGAGATCGCGAAGCTCGCGGTGATGAGGCGCGCAAAAGTGATGAGCGCCGTCGCTTGCGCGATCTGCATCTGTGGAAGGCCATTGAGGCAGATCGTCATTAAGGCCACGAAGAACATGGACAAGCCGATACCCAGAGGAATGGCTGGCAACATGAGGTCGATGAAGGATGCGTCCGGCGAGTAGCTTGAGCGCATCGAATAAGAGAGCGCAAACGCAAGGCAGGCGATCGTCGCCATAATCCGCGCGTCGACCTTTGATGTGAATCGCGCCAGCAATGGGGTCATGATCACGCCAACCGCACCCGCTGGCGCTGCGACGAAGCCCGCCCAAGTCGCGATATAACCGAGCTGCGTCTGCAGCCAGAGCGGCATTAACAAATTACCGCCAAAAAACGCTGCGTAGCCAAGACAAAACACGATCGTACCGGCTGTGAAATTGCGGGATTTGAACAGCGACAAATCCACGATCGGATGTTTCTCAGTCGTCTCCCAGATCAGCCAAATGAAGAAGCAAATAAAGGCGACCACCGCCTGCGCGACGATGATGGGCGAGTTGAACCAATCCGCGTCCTTGCCGGTATCCAGCATGATCTGCAGCGAGCCGACCCACAGCACCAACAATGAAAACCCGATCACATCTACGGGCAGCTTCTTAGTTGGCGTTTTGATCGACGATAAATTTATCCAGCAGACCCAAGCGCAAAGGACGCCGACCGGGACATTGACCAGGAATATCCACGACCAGTGGATGTTGTCGGAGATATAGCCGCCAAGGATCGGGCCGAAGATCGGCGCCACAAGAGTGGTCATACCCCAAATCGCCAGCGCGTAGGAGCGCTGCGACGGTGGAAAGATCATCACCAGCAAGGCTTGCGAGCCGGGCATCATGGGCCCGGCGACGGCGCCTTGGATCACGCGGAACAGGATGAGAGATTCAAGATTCCATGCGAAGCCGCACGCGGCGGATGCGATGGTGAAAAGCAACACCGAAGCGACAAACGTGCGCACCATGCCGAAGCGCAGGATCAGCCAGCCGGTGATCGGGACGGAAATGCCATTTGCGACGGCGAAGGCTGTGATGATCCAGGCGCCCTGGCTCGCATTGCCGCCCAGATCGCCGATGATCGTCGGCACGGAAACGTTCGCGATGGTGCTGTCCAGCACCTGCATGAACGTGGCGAGCGCCAGAGCAATCGCCGTCAGCATCAAATTGACGCCGGTCAGTGTGCGTGGTTGCGGGGAGACGGCCCCAGTGGCGGCGACGTCGGCCATGGCCCATTCTTTCTAAAGATTACTTCTGGCCGCTTTCCAGGTCGATCTTCACGCGCATCGAGAGGCCGACGCGCAACGGATGGGCTGTGACGTCTTCCTGATCCAACGCAATGCGCACAGGCACGCGCTGCACCACCTTGATCCAATTGCCGGTCGCATTTTGCGCAGGGATCAGGGAGAACGCTGATCCTGTGCCGCCGGACAAGCCGGTGACCGTGCCGCTATACTTCACCTTGTCGCCATAAAGATCGGAGACGAGTTCAACCTTTTGTCCGGGCTGGACCTTGCGCAGTTGCACTTCCTTGAAATTCGCGTCGACATAAACAGACGTCAACGGAACAATCACCATCATCTTTCTGCCTTGATCGACGCGCTCGCCAATTTGCACATTCTTATCCGTGACGACGCCCGCAATCGGCGTTTTGATCACGGTGCGCGCCAATTCAAGTTTGGCCGAATCCACACGCGCTTGCGCGCCGGCGATGTCGGCTTTGCTCGTGGCGAAGGCGTTTTGCGCCGTCGAAAGTTCGTCGCCCGAAACGGCGCCGCCTGCGCTCAACGCTTGGCGGCGGCTGAGGTCGAGGCGGGCGCGGGTGTAGTTCGCTGAAGCGGACGCCAGGTTCGCTTGCGCTTCGGACAGCGCGAGCTTGGCGTCCGCCTGGTCCAGTTCAACCAGCGTTTGACCAGCCTCCACAGCGTCAGTGTTCTTCACGAACACCTTCGCAACCGGCGCCGAAATCAGCGGCGTGATGAGCGCGGTGTCGGCGTCGACATACGCATTGTCTGTGCTGACATAGCGTCCGGCCACGGTCATGGAATACGCGCCGTAACCAAGGGCGCCCACAGCCACCGCGACGCCTAGGATTTGCAATTGACCTTTGCGGCGAGCGCCGGCTGCGTTTGGCGCTGGCGGGGTTTGACCGGCTTGGGTCGCGGCGGGTGGCAATTGTGATGAGGTGTCAGGCATTGGAAAAATCCTTCACGCGCGTCATAGCGGCCGTCGGGCGGTCACGAGGGGTTGACGAAACCGCCGCCCAACGCGCGGACAAGGGCGACGTCCAAAGAGAATGCGCGGCTTTTTAGATCGGCGACCGTGAGCCGCTGGGCCAATACGGAGTCTTCGGCGAGCAACACGGATTGGTAATTGGCGAGTCCGCCTTCGTAGCGCCGCCGCGCGACGTCATAGGCGTCTTCATATGCCTCTAGGGCGGATTTCGATTCTGCAAGGCGCGCATCGAGGGCGCGCGCGCTGGTGACCGCGTCTGCCACTTGCTGCAGCGCATCGACCACTGTTCCATTATAGGCGGCAATCGCCCCGTCACGCTCGGCGTCAGCATAAAGGACGTTCGCGCGCAGCCGGCCGCCTTGAAAAATCGGCAGGCTCATAGCCGGGCCAACGGAGCCGATATCGGAACCGGAGCGTGTCAAGTTTTCGAGGTTGAGCACGTTGGAGCCCACATACGCCGCCAAATTCACGTTTGGGTAAAAAGCCGCCTCGCTTTGCTTGATCCGTTTTGCGGCGGCCTCGGCGCGCCACCGCGCCGCGAGGATGTCTGGGCGGCGCCCTAAGAGATCGGCGGAGAGGTTTTCCGGCAAGCCGATCGCGGCGAGCGCGGGCGCCGCCGGAGGTTCAATCGTCAAGCCGCGATCCGGTCCCGCGCCAAGCAACGCTGCGAGGCGGTTGCGGGTGAGGGCGACGTTTTCGTCGAGGGCCGCCAATTGCGCCCGTGCGGCGGGCACGCCGGCTTCCGCCTGGCGTTGCTCGCCTTGCGTATCCAGGCCCGCTTTCACACGGCGGATCACAAGATCGGCCGTTTGCTGGCGAACCTTCAGGGCTTTGCTGGTAATGTCCCGCTCCGCATAAAGCCGCGCCAGATCGGCATAAACGTCTGCAATCGCGCAAGAGAGCGCCAATTGTGCTTGTGCGGCTTCGGCTTGCGCGGCGCGGGCGTCGGACGAAGCGGCGGCGATCGCTGCGCGGTTCTTGCCCCAGAAGTCGAATTCGTAATTAAAGTCGAGCGTTGCTTGTCCGTAATCCTGATAGCCCTGGGGCACGAACGCCTTCGGGAAGCCGGCATTATAGCTTTGCTTCGCCTCCGTGACGCTCGCGTTGGCGGTCAGCGTCGGCAGCAAAGAGGCGCGCGACGCCCGTTCCAAAGCATTGGCCGCGCGAACGCGCGCCTGTGCTTGCGCCAGGGTCGGAGACATTTTCAGCGCCTCGGCGATCAAGGAATTCAGCTGTGGATCTTTGTAGACAGTCCACCATTCGGCGGCTGGCCAATCGGACGTTCGCGCCGAGAAAGATACCTGTCCGCCGGCGGGGGCGGCCGCTTGCAGGGCGGGGATGCGTTCGGAGGGCAATGTGGCGCAGGCGCTGAGCGCCATAACGCTTGCCGCCCCAAGCAATTGACGGCTTCGCAAGATTTTTACTGTCCTATCCATGAAAGGCATGCTCATGGGCCCTTGATTTGACCGTACAGTACGGTTATATTCGTCAGATACGGAGCGAACGCCTCAATGGTCAAGCCGAAAAGCCAATTGGCCGTAAATTTTGTTGAGGGAGTTCCTGATCCGGATGCGGGCGAGGGATCCCTATCGCGATCGCGGTCGGCGGTCTTGGACCGCCGGACGGCAATCCTGGACTGCGCAGAGCAGGTTTTCTTGGACAACGGCTTCCAGGCGACGTCTATGGCGGCGATCGCGGCCATTCTGGGCGGCTCTAAGGGAACACTTTATAATTACTTTCCGAGTAAGGAAGACTTATTCATCGCCTGTGTGACGCGACGCTGCGAGCGCCTGCAAGAGCAAATATCTTCGGTGATCACCCCTGGGCAGAGCCTGGAAGATTCGCTTTTTCGTATCGGCAGACGGTTTGTTGAAGTCGTTTATGCGGACGAAACCGTCGCTCAGTACCAAATGATCGTCGCGGAAGTGAGCCGTTCGCCGGATCTGGGAGAAGCTTTCTACCAGAAGGGCCCGCGCCGGGGCGCGGAACTGATGGCGGAGTATTTTTCCGGTCTCCGCGATCAAGGGCTCTTGGATTTTGAGGATGCACTCCGGGCTGCGCGCCACTTCGCCAGCCTTTGCGACAGCTTGTTTTCGAAGGCGCGCCACTGCGGCGCCATGCAGATTCTAAAGCCGAAAGAGGTCGAAGAAGAAGTCCGCTGGGCCGTGCGAGTTTTTCTGGCTGCATATGGCGCCAAGACGAAATAGCCGAAAAGCGCGGCCTTGACTGGCTGCGGCGCGGCGCCTATCAACGCGCCTCCCGGGACGCAATGCGTCAACGGCGGGCGCGTAGCTCAGCGGGAGAGCACTCCCTTCACACGGGAGGGGTCACAGGTTCAATCCCTGTCGCGCCCACCATTCTGCGTCGCTCTTCGAGCTTCGCAGATTTCAACTTTGCTTTTCGTCAAGCTGAGCGCCTCGCGGACTATCGCGTTCTCGCCGCACGCCGCGCCGCGGCGGCGTTCAGCGCCATATCGCGTAGCGGCGCCGCCCCTTCGATCTGCTCATCGAACGATATTTCAAAACGCGACACCTCATAGGTGAGCGACGGCGCCGCTGGAAAGTCCAGCGCCTGGGACGTGTGCACGTTGAGGTGCAGACGCGGCGTCAGGCGTGTGCGCTTCGGCGCTATGTCCTTGCGCGGAATGTCCAACATTGCTGCGATGCGCGGCAAAAGCGCGAAACGCGGCGCATGCGCGCCGGATTCCCAATACGCGACCGCTGGTTGTGACACCCCCAGCATTTCTGCAAGTTGCGTTTGACTCAAACCCTTTTGCAAGCGAGCCGCTTTAATGCGGGCCCCAGCGCTTGGTGAGCGTGACATCGCTCAACCCCCCGTACTCACGCGAACGCCAAGAACGGCGAATTGGCCGCATCAAAATTTGCGACAGCGTTCGAAAATCCCGGCGCTCCGCTAAGCCACACATGCGCCGCGAATCCAACAGGGAACTCAAAAGCGGCGAAGTAAGGGCCAAGATTTTTAAATTCCGCCCCGGAATTGTTCGGATTGCGTTTTAGCTTTTTGCAAGTGGCCGTTGAGCCTCCGGGATGGGCCCGGCGGATTGAGCGACGGAGCAGATATGAGCGCCAATCAACAAGCGCGGCGGATGGGACGCCAGCGTTTGCAAGGAACGGCGAGCGCGGCGCGGTCCGCGTGAATGCCGCGATCTCCGCGGGTTTTGGGGTTTTTATATGTTCAATGACTTTTGCACGGAAGATGGCGCGAAACGTCTTGCGCGTATGATTGAGGAATACTGGCGTGATCGCGGCTACGCCGTCGACGTTAAGCTCATCGAAGCTGGCTTTATGCCCGCCATGCGCGCCGCTCGCACTGATGTGCGATCTAATATGGTCAATGGCTTTCCGCGCCGCGAACGCGAAATGGAAAACCACGCTGAAGTGAAGCGTAAGGACTACGCGTCCATAGTCCATCGGCCTCACACACATTAAATTTCAGAACGCGGGCGCACAAGCGCGTCTCAACTTATCTGGTCGCCGCGGCGAAGCGAAAGCACGCCGCGGCGATGTCTTGCGCGCTGTGCGCCAGCACATCATGAGGAATGCCGTCGAGCGCTTCCGCCGGGTAGCCGAAGCTTACCAAGATAAAAGGAGCGCGGGCGCCCCGCGCCGCGCCGGAATCCGCGCGGCTGTCGCCCACCATGATAATCCTGTCGGCGCTGCCTTGCGCCGCCGCCACGGCTTCGAAAAGATGGGCGGGGTCCGGCTTTTTTTGGCTCGCGGAATCTGCCCCAAAGATCGCGGCGAAGCGGTGCGACTCCCCCAACAGGTCGAGCAATTGAACCGACAAGCTCGTGCGTTTGTTGGTGCAGACGGTATGGATGGCGCCATGGGCCGTGAGCGTTTCGAGCGCGTCGAGGATGCCGGGGAAAAATTGCGTATGGGCGGCGATGTCCTTCGCATAATGTCTGATGAAGCGCTCGGTTAGGGCGTCCACCCTATCATCGGAAATGTCGGCGCGGCCGGCCGCGCTCAAGGCGCGGTTGATCAACGCCTTAGCGCCGTGGCCGACAAAGTTCCGCGCCTCCTGAAGGGGAGCAGGGGCTAGGCCCTCCTCCGCCAGAATAAGGTTGAGCGCACGCACCAAATCAGGCGCGGAATCCACCAAAGTCCCGTCCAGATCCCAGGCGATGGTCCAGCCGTTCAGGCTCCGAGCGTTTGTCATAAAGTGTTACAGCCATAAAAACAGTTGGTTAAAGGTTGGCGGGGCAAGGCTGGGTCCAGCTTTGGTTCATGCTGCGCGGCAGCGGTAGAGAAATCCCCGAGTCACCGCAAGATAAGGGGTCCTTAAGGCGGCGCGAGGGTTGCATTCTCCGCCGCATCCACCGCCCAGATTGGGAAGTCTTAATGTCGAACGCCTCTTCGTCCCGTCCTCGCGCCGCGATCATTCTCGCCGCCGGTCAGGGCACGCGCATGAAGTCCGCCCTGCCAAAGGTCATGCATAAAGTGGGCGGCCGGCCGATGCTGGGCTGGTCGATCGCCCTGGCGCGAGCGCTGGGCTCTTCACCTGTGGTGGTTGTAACCGCGTCGCCGGAAAAACCGGGCGGCGCCGCGACGGGCAAGGCCGCAAAGGACATGGGCGCGGACTTCGTGTGCATTCAGGACCCGCCACTGGGCACCGGCCACGCGGTAAAAGCTGCGCAGGACGCATTGGCTGGTTTCGCTGGCGACGTGGCCGTTTTGTTTGGCGATAGCCCCTTGATTACCGCCGAGAGCGTGCTGGGCTTGTTCCAGGTGCTGGATAAAGGCGCGTCTGTCGCCGTGCTGGGGTTTGAGCCTGCAGATCCGGCGGCGTATGGCCGCTTGATCTTGGCTGCCGACGGCGGCTTGGATCGCATCGTGGAATTCAAAGAAGCGAACGCGGATGAGCGCGCCGTGCGCTTGTGTAATTCGGGTGTACTCGCTGCTCCCGCTAAATTGCTGTTCGAATTGCTGGCTGAAGTGCGCAACGACAATTCCAAGGGCGAATATTATCTCACCGACGTGATTGGCCTGGCGCGCGCGCGTGGCTTGAAAGCCGCCGTGGCGCTTGCCGATCCAAACGAAGTGCTGGGCGTGAATAGCCGCGTCGAATTGGCCGAAGCTGAAGCCTCCTTTCAGCGCAAGGCGCGCAAGGCGGCGATGGAGGCGGGCGCAACTCTGATCTCACCGGAGACCGTGTTCTTCTCGGCCGACACCGCTATCGGCTCAGACGTAATTGTCGAGCCAAACGTTATTTTCGGCGATAAAGTGCGCATCGCCGACAACGTCACCATCAAGGGCTTCAGCCATATCGACGGCGCGACCATCGCGAAGGGCGCCATCATCGGCCCCTATGCGCGGCTCCGCCCCGGTGCTGAAATCGGTCAGGGCGCGCATGTCGGCAATTTCGTCGAGATCAAAAAGGCCAAACTCGGCGCGGGCGCGAAGGCCAATCATCTGACCTATATCGGCGATGCGATCATTGGCGCGCGGGCGAATATCGGGGCGGGCACCATCACCTGTAATTACGATGGCTTCGATAAGCATCTGACTGAAATCGGCGACGACGCCTTTATCGGCTCCAACACAGCGTTGGTCGCGCCGGTAAAGGTCGGCGACCGCGCCATTACCGGATCGGGGTCGGTCATCACCAAGGATGTACCGGCCGACGCTTTGGCCCTGGCGCGTGGCGTTCAAGTGAATAAAGAAGGCTGGGCAGCGAAGTTTCGGGCGATGACGGTCGCCGCCAAGGCGAAAAAGTAAACTCGCCCCGCAATACTAGAAATAACTCGACCCCTCTGGCCGCTGCGCCATAGAAAGCCCGCTCGATATTCAAACAGTGGGGCCGGGCCATGTCTGCCGAAGAATTCAAACGTGTTGCGGCGGAGAAGGCCCTCGACTTTGTAGAGGACGGTATGGTCCTGGGGCTCGGCACCGGCTCGACCGCCGCATATTTCGTGAAGGGTCTGGCTGAACGCGTCAAAAAGGGGCTGAAGGTCTCCGGCGCGCCGACGTCGCTCGCGACTGAAAAGCTTGCGCTAGATCTGGGTGTGCCGCTGATCGACCTTTCAAAATGCGACCATATCGATTTGACGGTCGACGGGGCTGACGAGTTCGATCCGCAGCTGCGCCTGATTAAGGGCGGCGGCGCGGCGCTGCTGCGCGAGAAGATCATCGCCGATTTCTCCAAGCGCATGATCGTCATCACCGATGCGTCCAAACGCGTGGATGTACTCGGCAAGTTTCCCTTGCCGGTTGAAGTCACGCAATTCGGCATCGATCTGACGCGTCAGAAGATCGCGGCGGCGTTGCGAGCCGCCGGATGCGCCAGTGATGAAATCGTCTTGCGGTTGAAGGATGGCGCGCCCCTCGTGACGGATGGCGGCCATTACATTCTCGATTGCCGCTGCCAGAAAATCCTGGACGCCGATGGCTTGGCGCGCGCGTTAAGCCAAATCCCCGGCGTTATGGAGCATGGCTTGTTCATTGGCGTGGCCGAGGCGGTCATTGTGGCGGATGCTGCGGGCGCCCAAGTGATCAAGCCGCGGGCTTGATCAAAACACCAATCTGATAAGGGCGGCTTAAAGGGCGAATTGCATGTCGGATATGTTAGACCTGTTTGTGATCGGTGCGGGCTCGGGCGGCGTCAGGGCGGGGCGCATCGCGGCCAAAGCGGGGGCAAAGGTCGCAGTGGCCGAGGAATATCGCACCGGCGGCACATGCGTGATCCGCGGCTGCGTGCCGAAAAAGCTGCTGGTCTATGCGTCCGAATATTCCCGCGATTTCAAGCACGCTGAAGGCTTCGGCTGGACGGTGGGCGAACCACAATTCGAATGGGCCAAACTCCGCGACGCCGTCGCCGCCGAGGTGGCGCGCCTGGAGGGCATCTACGCCAAGAATTTGCAGGCCGCCGGCGCAGAGCTTCACCTTGAGCGCGCGGTCATTGCGGGGCCAAACACCGTCCGACTGGAAAAGTCCGGCCGCGAGATCAAAACCAAACGCATCCTCATCGCCACGGGCGGTCGCCCCAGCATGCCGACGGAAACGCCGGGTTGGGAATTGGCGATGTCGTCCAATGAATGCTTCACATTAGAGAAGTTGCCCAAAAGCATCCTGATTGCGGGCGGGGGCTATATTGCCGTCGAGTTCGCCTGCATCTTTTTAGGTCTCGGGGTCGACACGACGCTGATCTATCGCGGCGAGCAAATCCTGCGCGGCTTCGACGAGGACGTGCGCGCGCACGTCACCAAGGAAATGCAGCGGCGCGGCCTAAAAATCATCACGGGTCGGACGATCAAAGATATTAAAGCCGAAGGCGAGACCAAAATCGTCGAACTCAGCGACCGGAAAGTCATGGAGGTCGATCAAGTTTTGTTCGCCATTGGCCGCAAGCCAAACACTGAAGGGCTCGGGCTCGAGGCTGCCGGCGTAAAACGTGACGACGATGGCGCTATCGCCGTCGACGAATTTTCTAAGACCAATGTCGCAGGCATCTGGGCGGTGGGCGATGTGACCAACCGCATCAACCTTACACCCGTCGCCATTCGCGAGGGGCACGCCTTCGCCGACACCGAATTCAATAACAAGCCGACGAGCTTTGACCACGATACGGTGCCCGCGGCGGTGTTCTGTCAACCGTCGGTGAGCGTGGTCGGTCTCACGGAAGCGCAAGCCGAGGCGCGCTACAAGATTGACGTCTACCAGACCGATTTCCGGCCGATGAAAAACATCCTGGCCAAGGACGACGAGCGTATGTTCATGAAGCTGGTCGTGCGCTGTTCGGACGGTGTGGTCGTCGGTTGCCATGTGGTGGGGCCAGACGCAGCTGAGATCGTGCAGATGGCCGCGATCGCGGTGAAGGCGAGCCTGACCAAGAGGCAATGGGATGACGCCTGCGCCCTTCACCCCACGGTGGCCGAAGAGCTGGTGACTCTCCGCGACAAGTTTGTCGGCTAAAGCCAAGTCGGTCAAAAGACGCGCTATGCGTCCAGGACCAGCAAATCATTGTGACCGAAACCTTGGGTGTAATCGAGCAAAGATACGACCTTAAGCTTAATCTTAAACACGGCGAGTTCGGCGCCGACGTCCTGACCGGCATAGGTCAGCACCTGCGGAAACTTCGCTAGGGTCAGTTTTGAAAAGCGGCCGATCTCGACAAGGTCGGTCACGCGCGAACATTGGCCGCCGGCTGAAATGCCCAGAATGTGATCCCAGTCTTCATAAGGGAGGTTGATAGTGAGCGAGACTTCCGGACGCGTCGCGAGATTGCGCGCCTTCTGGGACGTCGCGCCGCAGCCGAAATAGATTTCAAAGCCGTCGGAAACGTAAGAAACAGTCGTTGCTTGTGGATAATTGTCAGTGCGCTGGGTGGCGATCGTCATGTCGCTGCCCTTTTGGAGAATTTCCAGAAGTTTGGCCCTTAAATGATCCATGCTTGGCATCCTGCTGATGACAATCCTTTAGCAGGGCCAGACAGAGGGTTGATTGACGCAGCGCAAGCCGTCATCAAACTTCATAAGAACGACTTGTCCCGACGCGCTTATGCGTGAGACAAGCCCCCTCCCTACAACAGATTCGGACCCTGACCGTGGCTGGAAAAATCTGCGCGATCGTCAACATGAAGGGTGGGGTGGGGAAGACCACCACTACTGTTTCGCTCGCCGAAACGCTTGCCGCGAAAATGAAAAAATCGGTGCTGGTCGCCGATTTTGACGCGCAGGCCAACACCACGTTCTGCCTCGGCGGGCGGACCATGATGAACGATTTGCTCAATCGCGGTATGACGATTGACGCCTATCTGGGTTTTATTGGCTGGAATGAGCGGCCGCCGGCCTTGTCGGAATCCGTCCATAAGGGCGCGTCGCTGTTGGAAGAAAAGCCCGACATCGACATTCTGGCGTCCTCGCCGCATCTGCGGTTCGTTGAGCGCGAACTGCAGCACCGGCTGGCCAAAAAGGGGTATTCGGAGCGCGGCGTAGAGACCCAAATCTCCAAGCCGATTACGCAGGGCTTTGATAAGCTGCGTAAAAACTATGATTACGTGCTCATCGATTGCGCCCCCGGCATCTCTGTATTGAACGAAGTCGCGGTAAAGATGGCGGACATGATCGTCGCGCCCACGATCCCCGATTACATCTCGACCCTTGGCCTTGCCGCACTGACCAAATCGGCGCTAGCCCAGATCAAGCTCGACGGCGACAAGGTCGGCGAGCTGTGGGTGCTAGCCACTAAAGTGATGGACAAGAACTCACAGCATCAGGAGTTTCTGGAGCTCTTAAAGGCCGACGCAGCACGCAAGGATGCGCCGTTCAAGATGTTCGAAAGCCAAATTCCGCAATTGCCGTCTTTGGCGCGGGCGCTGCAATATAACGAGATTTCCCTGCCTTACGCCGATAAATACGGCGATTCCGCAAAGACCATGGAAGGTTTCGCCTTTGAGTTCGTCAGACGCATCGCCGACGCCCAACGGCGCTAAACTCAAAAACGTCTTCAAGGGCCTAAAGCCCAAAGGCGCGGCCGCAGAGGCGCGGACCGAACGCTTGCTTGAAGCGCTGGAAACGGCGACCTTCGGCATGATCATGGAGCCCAAAGGCGACCGCGAAGATTTGCGCGCCTTCGCTAAGTCGTTCGGCAAGGACGCGCTGGAGCGTCGTCTGTCGGCCGCGGGTCCGGAAGCGCTGACCGGTCTGCTGGAGCGCCTGGAGCCGAAACGCCGTCGATTTCCCAAAGCGACTGGTGAATTGGTCGAACTGGCGCTGAAGAAGGTAGGCAAGTTCAAGGAACCGGCTGATGCGCCAGCGCCCGTCGCGCCAAATGCTCTTCCATCGCGCGACGCCATCTTCGCCTACACGGACGAAGCGGTGCTGCGGGCTGACCTCGAAGCCTATTCGCCGGAATTGCTCAAGCGAATCCGGCTTGAGCACGGTCTGATGTATTCGGCGTTGCCGCCCCCAAAAGACAAAAGGGGCGAGATCGAGCACATCGTGGCGTCGGTGTTTCGCCGGCCACAGGGCAGCATCCTGGACCAGATGGAATTCGCCCCCCGGGCGAGGTCTTTGGATTAGACGCAGGCTCTTTCAGGCGCGCTTAGTCAAAAGGGCCCGGTTGGTTTTTGCCCTTCGGCGGTTTATATGACCGCCATGATCAAAACTTGGACCCCCCCGTCTTGGCGCGAAAAGCCGGCCAAGCATATCCCTAACGATTACCCGTCGACTGAGCGCGTCGCTGAGGTGGAAGCAACGTTGCGCAATTTCCCGCCGCTCGTTTTTGCGGGCGAAGCGCGCAACCTTAAGGCGCGGCTGGCTGAAGTTGCGGCTGGTAAAGCCTTCCTTCTGCAAGGCGGGGATTGCGCCGAAAGCTTTAAGGAATTCCGCGCGGACAATATTCGCGACACGTTCCGCGTCTTGCTGCAGATGGCGGTCGTGCTGACCTATGCCGGCGGCAAGCCCGTTGTGAAGCTTGGCCGTATTGCGGGCCAGTTCGCGAAGCCGCGCTCTGAGCCGATCGAAACGATCAACGGCGTGACGCTGCCGTCCTATCGCGGCGACAATATCAACGGCATGGAATTCACCGCAGAGGCCCGCGTGCCGGACCCGCAGCGTCTGGTTCAGGCCTATGCGCAATCCTCGTCAACGCTGAACCTCCTGCGCGCCTTCTCTCAGGGCGGTTACGCCGACCTGCACAACGTCCACAAATGGACGCTTGGTTTTCTGGGGGACGCCGAAGCGAACGCGAAATACCGCAAGCTGGCGGACCGCATCTCCGAAAGCCTCGACTTCATGGAAGCCTGCGGCATCACGCCGGAGACCTCGCCGCAAATGCGTCAGGTGGAATTCTACACCAGCCACGAAGCCTTGCTCTTAGGGTTCGAGGAAGCCATGACGCGCGTCGATTCCACATCGGGCGATTGGTACGACACCTCCGCGCATATGCTCTGGATCGGCGACCGCACACGTCAGCCGGACGGCGCGCATGTCGAATTCCTGCGTGGCGTGAAGAACCCGATCGGCGTCAAATGCGGACCGAGCCTGGAGCCGGATGAGCTTTTGAAGCTGATCGATATCTTGAACCCCCAAGACGAAGCGGGCCGTCTGGTTTTGATCGCACGCTTCGGCGCCGACAAGGCCGCCGCAGGTTTGCCGAAGATCGTGCGCGCGGTGCAGAAGGCCGGCCGCAAAGTGGTTTGGTCGTGCGATCCGATGCACGGCAACGTGATCAAGACTGGCTCTGGCTACAAAACCCGTCCGATGGACAAGATCTTGTCGGAAGTGCGCACCTTCATGGACGTGCTTCCGTCCGAAGGCGCCTATCCGGGCGGCGTCCATCTGGAAATGACCGGCCAGAACGTTACCGAATGCATCGGCGGCGCCTCGGCGGTGACCGAAGAAAATCTGCAGGACCGTTACCACACGCATTGCGACCCGCGTCTCAATGGAGAGCAGGCCCTGGAGCTTGCCTTCCTAATTGCGGAACAGCTGCGGGCAGGGCGTTTCGCACGCCGCGAAGCCGCAGAATAAAGCGGGTAAAATTAAAGCGCCCTCGTTCCCGTTTGGGGCGAGGGCGTTTTCATGCGCGCGAGCGCAAATCAGCTGAAAATCCAATATGCACTCCCGATGCTCCTCCGCGTCTCAACAAATTAGCAGCTGAAGGATCGGCGAGCGAAACGGCTGACGTCGCAAAAGCTGTTGCAATTCGTCGTTATCGCCCCATCATAATCTTATGACCGACGGTATCGACTATCTCGGCCTCATCGAAGATGAGGACATTATCCTCGATGAAGCGGCGCTGGACCTTGCGCTGCTGGACCAGCCCGACATTGATATTTCGCCATATCTCGAGACCTTAGAGGGAATCAGTGACCGCTTAGCCGCGCTGAATGTCGGGCCCTCCGCTCAGGTGCGGGCCGAGGCATTGACGGCGGTGATCGCCGGGGAATTCGGATTCATGGGAGATCATCAAACTTATGATGATCCGGACAACGCCAATATGATCAGAGTGATCGACCGCCGGCGCGGCTTGCCGGTCAGCCTGTCGATACTCTACACAGCCGCAGCGCGCCGTCTTGAGTGGGCCGCTGATTCGCTGAACACGCCGGGCCATTTGCTGACTCGCGTCGGCGCGGACCGGGATTTCGTGCTGATCGATCCGTTCGCGGGCGGTGCAGTGGTTGAGCCGCGCCAAGTCGCCAATTTGTTATCGCGTTGGTCCGTGCGGTCGCGCAATGCGATCGCCGCGCATCTTACTCCTATGACGAATCGCTCGGTTCTGGTGCGGCTTTTGACCAATCAGGCGTCCCGTGCCGAGCAAAGCGGCGATTTCGCCCGGGCGCTAGAGGTCTTCGAGCGGATCACGACCGTCGATCCATCCTACAGCCATGGCTGGTGGGAAAGAGCGCGCCTGGAAACGCAATTGGGCGACGGCGCGTCTGCGAAAGACAGTCTGGTCTCGATGTTTGAAATCACGCGCGATCAGCGCGAACGCGAACGCATATTGTCAGCGCTACATGCGCTGACTGCGACGCGTCATTAAGGCTGAGCCAAAAAGAGAACCCGGCGGATCGCTCCGCCGGATTTTTATTGGACGTGCATTCTAAGCAAGAGCGACGGGCTAATTCGAGAGCTGGTCGCGCAATTTATAGTTTCCGTCCGCTGTCTCGCGGAACATCACTGTCAAATCTGGATGCTCTACCGGCCCCCCGGTGTCGTCGAGCGTCAAATTTTGTTCGGAAACATACGCCACATAATGAGTCCGGTCGTTCTGCGCGAGCAAGTGATAGAAAGGTTGATTCTTCTCCGGCCGAATTTCTTCGGGGATTGAATCGTACCATTCCTCCGTATTGGCGAACACCGGATCGACATCGAATACGACCCCCCGAAATTCGAAGAGCCGGTGTTTCACGACTTGTCCAATATAGAACTTTGCTTCGCGCACGAGCAGACCCCTTATCCCCGCACCCCCGGCGCGTCTTAAAACGGCGCGCCGAATCCCGCTGAGCTACCCTTTCGGGTCCCGATCGCCACCACACGGGTGGATCGGGTACGCGCCCTAGAGCATTTTCCGAAGAAAGCGCTCTTGCGGCGGTTATGCGTTCCGTCATCGGATTATGCGTTCCGCCGCTTTTGTCACAATCTCGCCATAGGACGTTCCAAGGGGGCGAACAAGACGCCGCAACCACCGGGATTCAATAAAAACCTCTTAAAAACAATGCAGGTAGAATGGGCTAGGCTCTGCATCATATGTAGATCGCGAGAATATTTGCGCGAAAGACACACTTTTGCCGGAGGTGCGCACCCTTGGTTATCTGACAGATAGCATCTAAACCGTCATAATTCGGAAAAGGGATCACGGGTAATGGCGGCGGGCGCCGGCGGCACAAAGATTGGGGCGAATGGGAGCGACAGCTCTTATGTCGAGCCTCCCGCATTCGCGGCGCTGGATTTGGGCACAAACAATTGCCGGCTCCTCGTCGCTGAGCCGTGCGCGAGTGCGCGCGGCTTCCGGGTGGTCGATTCATTCTCGCGTATCGTCCGCCTGGGCGAAGGGCTGCATGACAGCGGCCGACTGTCCGACGCCGCCATAACGCGGACCATCGATGCTCTAGAGGTTTGCGCCGACAAGATTTACCGCCGCCAGGCCGCCCATGTACGCTGCGTCGCCACGCAAGCCTGCCGGGCCGCTGCAAACGGCGAAGAGTTTTTAAACCAAGCCCAGCAGCGTACGGGTCTGACCTTTGAAATTATCACGCCGGAGGAAGAGGCCAAGCTCGCGGTTCTCGGGAGCCTCGATTTGGCGGACCCAGCCTATAATGTGGCGCTGGTGGTGGATGTTGGCGGCGGCTCAACAGAATTGTGTTGGATTGACGCGCCGGCGGCCGCCCGTGCTGCGGGCGCCCGCAGCGCCGCGTCTCCGCCAATTCTCGCCTGGACATCGTTGCCGGTTGGCGTGGTGACCTTGGCGGAACGCTTTCGCGAAGGCAGCTCGCCTTATTGGCGCGAAGCGATGCAAGACCACGTTCGCTCAACAGTGGCGACTTTCAGCGGCGCAGATTCTTTAAAGCCGGTGTTTCAAAAAGGCCGCGGGCACGTGATCGGCGCCTCCGGCACCGTGACGAGTCTCGCCGGCGTACATATGCGTCTGTCGCGCTATGATCGCGCCGCCGTCGATGGTGTATGGATGGATATGCGCGATGCGCACGCCGCCGCCGCCCAGCTCGGCGCCATGTCTCAGGCCGAACGTGCGGCGCAGCCTTGCATTGGGCCGCAGCGCGCCGATCTTGTGTTAGCAGGCGCGGCGATCCTGGAAGCAATCGATGCAGAATGGCCGTCGACGCGCATGCGCGTCGCCGACCGTGGTTTGCGCGAAGGCCTGTTGCGCGTGATGATGCAAGAGCAGGGCGTCGCCTGATGTCCGATTATTCCAAGAACAAGCCGCCCAAGCGTGTACCCATCGAGGGCAAGCGCGTCACAGCGCCAGGCGGCGTCGCACGTCACACACCCGAACGCTTGAAGACAAAGGGCAGCAAGCTGACGCCGTCCTCAAAGGCTTGGCTCGAGCGTCAATTGTCAGATCCTTATGTGCAGCGCGCTAAGCGCGAGGGCTGGCGCTCACGCGCCGCGTTCAAATTGATCGAGATCGACGAAAAGGTAGGCCTTCTGAGAAGAGGTCTCCGTGTCGTGGACCTTGGCGGCGCACCGGGTGGGTGGTCGCAATTTGCCATCAAGAAGGGCGCGCGCGGCGTGGTGGCGATTGATCTCCTGCCGATCGAGCCAATCACGGGCGTCGATATTATTGAAGGTGATTTTCTCGATGAAGACGCGCCCACGCGGGTGATGGAATTGCTGGGCGGCGCACCGGACCTTGTGCTGTCGGATATGGCTGCCGACACAACCGGCCACCGGCCCACGGATCAATTGCGCACGGCGGCTTTGTTCGAAGCCGCAGTGGATTTCGCTTTGGAGAATGTCGCGCTGGGCGGTTCCTTTTGCGGCAAAGTATTTCAGGGCGGCGCAGACGCCGCGATCCTGCAGCGGCTGAAGCAGGGCTTTGAAAAAGTAAAACACATCAAGCCGCCGGCGAGCCGTAAGGAAAGTCCGGAGCTGTTCGTCGTGGCGCAGGGACGAAAAAGGAAGACCTAAAAAGGAATGCGCGCGCCGTTAAAGGCGAAGAGTCCCCCGCTATCCCCAGGCAGAAGCGCATCGAGAGTATTCAATAGATTCGCGGCTGCGTCATTCGGCGAGAAAAGCGTTTTCACGCCACGCTGAAAAGGCTTTGAGAGGGCGCTATCGACTGTGCCAGGATGCAAGCTGGCGCAGACCGCCTTTGGTGCGCGCCGCGCTAACTCAATCGCAAAGCAGCGCATCAGCATGTTCAGCGCGGCCTTTGAGGCGCGATAGGAATGCCAGCCGCCGAGACTATTGTCTTCGGTAGAGCCGACGCGCGCCGATAACGCCGCGAATATTGTGCGCTCTTCGGACGACAGCAGAGAAAGCGTGTGTTTCGCGATCAAGGTTGGACCGATTGCGTTAACAGCATAAGCGTGGGTCAGGGCCTCGGTATTGAGCGTACGCCAAGTCTTCTCAGGTTGCATATGCGCATCGTGCAAAGCTCCTGTCGCAACCAGAACGAGATGTACGGATCCGTCTTGCGCGATGCCGGCCACGGCGCGCTCGATGGAGGGTTCATCTCCGAGGTCGAAAGCGAAGGGGCGGATCTTTGCATCGATTGCCGCTGGTGGAATCCTGGCGCCCGCGTAGACCATAGCGCAGCGCGGATCATGTCTCAGTGCGCGAACAAATGCGCCGCCGATGGCGCCGGAGGCGCCGAACACAATCGCGCGATAATTGTCAGGCAGGTTTTGCATCATGCGCCGAAACCTCGATCATCGCCGTGATCGGCGAGGTGCTGCAGGAAAGAAGATGCGCTCTGCGCGATGGCCGCCTTGCGGGGCTCAGCGAATTTGTCGTAGATGCGGTAGGGCTGCGCCATACGCGGGTTCCGCAGCAGGGCGTCGCGATTCCGCGCCATGAAATCCCAATAGAGATAATTAAAGGGGCAGGCCGCAGCGCCGGTCTTTTCTGCGACTTTGTAGACGCAATCCTTACAATAATCGCTCATACGATTGATGTAGGCGCCGCTGCCTGCATAGGGTTTTGAACCCAATAAACCGCCGTCTGCAAATTGGCTCATACCGATCGTGTTTGGCGCTTCCACCCATTCATAGGCGTCCGCGTAAACCGCCAGATACCATTCGTGCACTTGATGCGGCTGGACTCCCGCCAGCATAGCGAAATTCCCGGTCACCATGAGACGCTGGATGTGATGTGCATAGGCGTCTTCTTTGGTTTGGCTGATGACGGCGCGCATGCATGCCATATTCGTTTCGCCTGTCCAGTAAAGGTCCGGCAGATCTTTGGAAGCGCCCAATGCATTGCGTTCTGTATAGCCTGGCATGTGGAGCCAGTAGATGCCGCGCACATATTCCCGCCAGCCGATGATCTGGCGGATGAAGCCTTCGACGGAGTTCAGCGGCGCGGCGCCGGAATGATAGGCCGCTTCGGCGCGGCGGCATAAATCGAGTGGATCCAGCAATCCTATGTTCAGCGCCGGCGCCAGCAGGCTGTGATAGAGGAATTTCTCTCCGCGCAGCATGGCGTCCTGATAATCGCCGAAGAATGGCAGGACTTGCGCGATGAAATGATCGCGCGCTTTTTCCGCGTCCGCGCGCGTCACTGGCAACCAGAACGGATCAAGGTCGCCGAAATGATCTGCAAAGCGCTCTGCGACAAGCTCGCGCACGCCGGGATCGAGCGGAAAGCGCAAAGGTTGCGGCAGGAGCATATCGGCCTTCGCCGGTTTGCGGTTCTCTGAGTCGAAATTCCAACGACCGCCTTCAGGCTCATCGCCGTTCATCAGCAGACCGGTGCGCCGCCGCATGGTCCGATAGAAATATTCCATACGCAGCACGATCCGGTCCTTCGCCCACTCAGCGAACTCGCCGCGTGGGCAGAGAAAACGGTCGTCGGACAGCAAACTTAAGGGAAGGGCGTTCTCTTGCCCCCATTCGCGCTGGTTTTCCAACGCGCGCCATGCGCTGGCTTCAGTGGCGACAAGGCGCTCAGGACGCCATTTTCGAACAGCGCGCGCGATCTCGCCGCTGAAAGAGCCTGAATGATCTGGATCATCCAAGCGTACATAATCCACACGCCAGCCAAGGTCTCTGAGCTCCTGGGCGAAGGCGCGCATCGCGGCGAAGATAAAGGCAATTTTCTTTTTGTGCCGATTTGGGTTAATCGCCGCGCCCGCCATCTCTGCCAAGAGGACGACGTCTCGAGCTTTATCAGCGTCCCTGAGCGCCGAGAGGCCGGGAGACAATTGATCTCCCAATATGATACGGACGGCGGCAGCGTTTGAAGGCATGCATCCTATACGCCGGATGGCGGAGATAGGTTCACTCCAAGACCCAATCCCGACTTGGGATACGCACCTGAGATCGGGAAGGGCTCCAGCGATGGCCTTTGGGCTTTCCCTCTTGGCGTCGATCTGTTACCAGCCCCAAAAGGGTGGTCGATTCTCCCCATGCAAATCCGTGATGCTCTTACATTTGACGACGTCCTGCTTGAGCCGGGCGCCTCTGAAGTTCTTCCCGCAGACGCCGATGTCTCGACGCGCCTGACCAGGGAAATTACGCTCAACATTCCGTTGATCTCCGCCGCCATGGACACAGTGACGGAAGCCAAGCTCGCCATCGCAATGGCGCAAGCCGGCGGTTTGGGCGTGATCCACCGCAACATGACGCCACTGGAGCAGGCCGAAGAGGTCCGCAAGGTGAAGCGCTATGAAAGCGGCATGGTCGTCGGGCCTGTGACGATCAATCCCGACGCAACCTTGCGTCAGGTTCTGGCGATGAAGGAGGTTCATCAAATCTCCGGCATCCCCGTGACCGAGCCGACGACGGATGGTCAACCGGGCCGCTTGGTCGGCATCATCACCAATCGCGACGTGCGCTTCGCCGACAAACTCGATCAAGCCGTTTCTGAATTGATGACCAAGGAAGTGGTCACAGTGCAAGAAGGCGTCAGTCAGGAAGAAGCGCGCCGCTTGCTGCACAAGCACCGCATCGAACGTCTCGTTGTGGTTGACTCACGCGATCGGTGCGTCGGTCTGATAACGGTAAAGGACATGGAGAAGGCGAGAAGCCATCCAAACGCCTGCAAGGACGAAAAGGGACGTTTGCGCGCGGGCGCCGCGACGACCGTCGGCGACAGCGGTTATGAACGCGCCGAAGCGCTCATCGACGCGGGCTGCGACGTTGTGGTGGTCGACACCGCACACGGCCATTCCAAACTGGTTTTGGACTCTGTCACTCGCATCAAGAAAATGTCGAACGCTGTGCAGATCATCGCCGGCAATGTCGCCACGCGCGACGGTGCGCAGGCGCTGATCGACGCCGGCGCGGACGCGGTGAAGGTGGGCATCGGCCCGGGCTCGATTTGCACCACGCGCATCGTTGCGGGCGTCGGCGTGCCGCAGCTCACGGCCATCATCGACGCCGTCGAAGCCTGTCGCAAAGCGGGTGTGCCGGTGATCGCGGACGGCGGCATAAAATTCTCTGGCGATCTGGCGAAAGCGTTGGCGGCCGGTGCGGACACGGCGATGATCGGTTCGCTCCTGGCGGGCACCGAAGAATCTCCGGGTGAAGTGTTTTTGTATCAAGGTCGCTCGTACAAGGCCTATCGCGGTATGGGCTCGCTTGGCGCCATGTCTCGCGGCTCGGCGGATCGCTACTTCCAGAAGGAAGTCTCGGACACCATGAAATTCGTGCCGGAAGGCATTGAAGGTCAGGTGGCGTTCAAGGGGCCTGCGGGCGCGATCTTACACCAATTGATCGGCGGTCTTCGCGCCAGCATGGGTTATACTGGCTCCCGGACGATCCTCGATCTGCAACAGCGCGCACGGTTCGTGCGCATTTCCGCTGCGGGTTTGCGCGAAAGCCATGTGCATGATGTGGCCATCACGCGCGAGGCGCCGAACTACCCGCTGGGCTCTTAAGCCAAGCAAGGACATTTTATGAGATTACCCGGCCGCATCGCGGCCGCCATTGAAGTCTTGACCGATGTCGAGACGCGGCGGCGGCCCGTCACGGACGCGCTCAAGGATTGGGGCGCCAGCCATCGCTTCGCCGGATCGAAGGATCGCCTGGCGATCGGCGATCTTGTCTATGACGCGCTGCGCACGCGCGCGTCGTCGGCTTATGCGTTTGGCGAGGATTCCGCGAAAGCGGCGGTGCTCGCGTCGGCGTTCCGGGACGCAGGGTCCGTCGCGCAAGCCAAAAGCGAATTCACGGGCGGCGAACACGCACCCGAGATGTCAGACTCCGACTGGGCCGCACTTAATCCCGCTGCGCGCGCAGAACGTCTGAAATCCGCCCCGCCGCACGTGCTGGGCGATTATCCTGAATGGTTGGAGCCGCATCTGACGCGCATCTATGGCGACGCGCGGGCGGAGGAGGGCGCGGCTTTGGCCCAGCGCCCGTCGCTCGATCTGCGCGCCAATGCGTTGCTGTGTTCGCGCAAGGACGTTGCCGACGGCTTGGCGGAAAATCCCGCCATCGACGCCGCCGGTGAGGGCGCACTGCGCCCGGCGCCGTTTACCACCCATGGCGTGCGCTTGAGCCCGGAGCTTGCGGCGCGCCGCTTCGCGCCGACCGCAACGCCGGAATTCCTGAAGGGCTGGTTTGAAGTCCAGGACGAAGGCAGCCAGCTCTCGGTCGCACTTTCCGGCGCCAAAGCAGGGATGCAGGTGGTGGATCTCTGCGCCGGCGGCGGCGGCAAGACGCTGGCGCTCGCGGCGCAGATGGAAAACAAAGGGCAGATCTACGCTTTCGACGTGGACGCCAAGCGTCTGGCGCGCGCGTTCGAACGCTTAGAGCGCGCCAATGCTCGCAATGTGCAGATGCGCTTTCCCAAAGCGGGCGGAGGCGAACTCGACGATCTCAGCGTGCGCATGGATATCGTCTTCGTCGATGCACCATGCACCGGCGCGGGCGTGTGGCGGCGCAATCCGGACGCCAAATGGCGCGTGCGCCCCGGCGCGCTGGAGCAACGCCGCAAGGAACAATCCCAAGTGTTGGAGCGCGCCGCAGGCCTCGTAAAGCCGGGTGGCCGCATCGTCTACGTGACCTGCTCGTTGCTCATGGAAGAGAACGAAGATCAGATCGCGGCGTTTCTCACCGCGCATCCGGACTTCTCGCCGCTCTCTGCGGCGGGCGTGGTTATGGAAACTCTCGACGACAAGCGCGCCGCCGCGCTGCTCGAAGCCTTGAAACTCGCGCCAGACGCGACCGCCATCCGCCTCAGCCCATTACGGACGCAGACGGATGGGTTTTTTGTCGCGGTGTTGGAGAAGGGCTAAGCGCCTTAGGCCGCGCTATACGCGCTTTGCGCGGCGAGGAAGCTTTTATAGAGATCGTTCATACGGGAGCCGGGCGCGCCGTTCGCACGGCCCTGATATCGGGCGAGGCTGGCCTCGCGCGCACCGAGTACGGATTCCACTTCCGCCAACCAAGCATCTTCCGCAGCTTTGCTCGCCTGCAACAATCTGACCTTACTGATCTTCGGAGCGTCGCCCGGCTTGCCGCCGTAATCCCTCATAGTGTGAAGCTTTCTGGAACGCGGCCAATGACCGACAGAATTTTGAGCTCGTCGTCGTAATCGCCCAAATCAGAATCGCCGGAAGAGCTGAAGGCGACCGCGCCGGTTTTGGTCTCGCCCAGCATCGCCGCTGTGCGTAGGGCGCCTTCTTCGTTTTTGCAGCGTTTGGCCGGTTCTGCGATGAGGCGGCCACCTTTTTCAGTAAAGCCTTGCGCAATGTAGATGGTTTCGCGGGCCATGAAGGTCCTTTCGGCTGCGCCGATCGCGCTGCCAGCCAAAACCCTAACACGGCGGGGCGATTCCCTCGGGAAATAATGTGAGGGAGGGAGCCGGATGCAGCAGGGGCTTAATTCTGCAAACCAAAGGCCGCTGATTTTGTGACGTGTCCCACAAAAATTGACCCCAAGATTCGGCCCTGCTAACGCTCAAGGATAGTCTAAAGGCGGCGTCGCAGGCTGCGGGACAGCGTCTGGGCAGGTGGGAAAACCAAAGAAATGAGCGATTTCGCCGATATCGTCATCGTAGGGGCCGGCCATGGCGGCGCGGCGGCGGCGGCGCAGCTGCGCCAGAACAAGTTCGAGGGCTCCATTGTGGTGGTCGGCGACGAAGCTGATCTGCCCTATGAGCGCCCGCCGCTCTCCAAGGATTATTTCTCCGGCGACAAGAGCTTCGACCGCATCCTGATCCGCCCCGAAAGCTTTTGGACGGATCGCAATATCGAAATGCGCCTGAAGACGCGGGTTACAGCGATTGATCCTGCGACCAAGCGCGTGACCTTCGAAGACAGTGGATCGCTCGGTTACGGCACGCTGATCTGGGCCACTGGCGGCGCGCCGCGCAAATTGCCGATCGCGGGATCAGATTTGAAGGGCGTCTATACCGTCCGCAATCGCTCTGATTCCGACGATATGGTCGGCCATTTGCCGAGCGTGAAAAATGTCGTCGTCATTGGCGGCGGCTATATCGGCCTGGAAGCGGCGGCTGTGCTGCGCAAGTTCGACCGCAAGGTTGTGTTGCTCGAAGCGCTCGACCGCATCCTCGCGCGGGTCGCCGGGCCGGATCTGTCGAAATTCTATCAGGATGAACACGTCGCGCACGGCGTCGATCTGCGCACCAATGTGGCGATTGAATCGATTGAAGGCGCCGACGGACACGTCACCGGCGTGAAGCTGAAATCCGGTGAAGTGATCCCCGCGGACATGGTGATCGTCGGGATTGGCATTATCCCGGCAGTCCAGCCGCTGCTGGAGGCGGGCGCCGAAGGCGGCAATGGCGTGAACATCGATTCTAAATGCCGGACGTCGCTGCCCGACGTTTTCGCCATCGGCGATTGCGCCGCTTACGCTGCGAAATTTGCGGGCGGGACGGTGATGCGGGTGGAGTCGGTGCAGAACGCGCACGATCAGGCGGCTTTGGTCGCCAAAATCATTATGGGCCAAGACGTGCATTACGACGCCGTGCCCTGGTTCTGGTCGGATCAGTATGATTTGAAGCTGCAAACAATTGGCCTGTCGACTGGCTACGATCAAACCGTGACGCGCGGCGATCCGAAAACGCGCAGCTTTTCCGTGGTCTATCTGAAGAGCGGGAAGGTAATCGCACTGGATTGCGTCAACGCTCCGCGCGATTACATGGCCGGCCGCAAGCTAGTGGTGGATGGCGTTGCGGCCGACCCTGCGAAACTGGCCGACCCGGCAGTGGCGTTGAAGGATCTGGCGGTCCCGGCATAGCGGAGGCGTTTGCCCCTTTCGCCGATTCCGGTTAAGGCGCGTCATGTCTCAAGCAAAGCCCCAACACGACAAGGTCCTGATCGTCGATTTCGGCTCTCAGGTGACGCAGTTGATCGCCCGGCGCCTTCGCGAAAATGGCGTTTATTGCGAGATTCACCCCTTCCACAAGGTCGATAAAGCGGCGCTGTCCGCCTATGGCCCGAAGGCCGTGATCCTGTCCGGCGGCCCGGCCAGCGTGCATGAGGCGGGCAGCCCGCAGGCTGATCCGGCGGTGTTCGAATTGGGCGTGCCTGTGCTTGGCATTTGCTATGGCGAACAGCTTCTGGCGCATCAGCTCGGCGGCAAGGTCGAGCCGGGCGCAGAGCGTGAGTTCGGCCGAGCGGAAATCGAAGTGGTTTCGGACTCGCCTTTGTTCGAAGGGCTCGCGCGCAACGAAACAGTGTGGATGAGCCACGGCGATCGCGTGGCGAAGCTACCGGAAGGTTTCAGCGTCATCGCGCGCTCGTCCAATGCGCCGTTCGCCGCCATCGCCGACGAGCGCCGCCACTTCTACGGCGTGCAATTCCACCCCGAAGTGGTGCACACGCCACGCGGTACGGCGATCCTCAAGAATTTCACGCATCGCATCGCGGGCCTGACCGGCGACTGGACGATGGCGGCGTACCGGGAAGAAGCCGTCGCAAAGATCCGCGCGCAGGTGGGCAAGTCAAAGGTCATTTGTGGTCTGTCAGGCGGCGTCGATTCCTCCGTAGCCGCCATATTAATCCATGAAGCGATCGGCGATCAGCTCACCTGCGTGTTCGTGGATACGGGTCTTTTGCGCAAGGATGAGGCCAAGCAGGTCACAACGCTGTTCCGCGAACATTACAATATCCCGTTGATCCATGTAGATGCGGGCAAGCAATTTCTAGGCGAACTCGCGGGCATTTCCGATCCCGAAACCAAACGCAAAACGATCGGCCGGGTCTTCATCGAAATCTTCGACCATGAATCCGGCAATATCAAAGATGCCGAATTTCTGGCGCAGGGCACGCTTTATCCCGACGTAATTGAAAGCGTCTCGCCGACGGGCGGGCCTAGCGCCGTGATCAAAAGCCACCACAATGTCGGCGGTCTCCCCGAAGACATGAAGCTGAAGCTCGTCGAGCCCTTGCGCGAATTGTTCAAGGACGAAGTCCGCGCTTTGGGCCGCGAACTTGGTCTGTCCGACGCCTTCGTCGGCCGCCATCCGTTTCCAGGGCCGGGCCTCGCCATCCGTATTCCCGGCGAGATCACGCCGGACGCGGTGGAGACGCTGCAACAGGCCGACGCCATCTATCTCGAAGAGATCCGCAAAGCCGGGCTCTACGATAAAATCTGGCAGGCCTTCGCTGTATTGCTGCCTGTGAAAACGGTCGGCGTCATGGGTGATGCGCGCACCTATGAAAAAGTGCTCGCGCTGCGCGCCGTGACGTCAACCGACGGCATGACGGCGGACTTCTTCGAGTTTCCGTGGGACGTGCTGGGCCGCACCGCCACGCGCATCGTCAACGAAGTGCGTGGCGTGAATCGCGTTGTCTACGACGTGACCTCGAAGCCGCCCGGCACGATTGAGTGGGAGTAGGTAGAAACGTTGCTACATTTTGTTGACTGACGCCTCGCACCGCGCTATCCTGCGCAGATTGGAGATCGTCTGTGAGCATCACCACCATTTCGAGCCGCGAGTTCAATCAGGACGCCGGCGGCGCCAAGAAAGCGGCTGAGAAGGGGCCGGTGGTCATCACCGACCGCGGACGCCCTGCCCATGTGCTGCTAAGTTTTGAGGATTACCAGAAGTTGCTGGGCGCTGGCCCAAGCCTCTTCGAAGCGCTGGCGATGCCGGGCGGTGACGATATCGAATTTGATCCGCCGAAAATGGATCTTGTCACGCGGCCCGCGGACTTCGACTGATGTATCTTCTGGATACGAATGTGGTGTCCGAGCTTCGTAAGGCGGCTCGCGCCGACGCCACTGTGCGCGCTTGGGCAGAGCGCGCTCCAGCGAACTCGTTTTGGCTTTCCGTCATCACTGTGCTCGAACTGGAAATTGGCGTCTTACGTGTCGAACGTCGCGATGCAGCCCAAGGCGCTCTGCTTCGGCACTGGCTGGAGAATTGGGTGCTCGTGCGATTTGGCGAACGGATTCTCAGCGTGGACCTCAAGATCGCGCGCCGAGGCGCTCGATTGCACGTCCCCGATCCTCGGCCAGAGCGCGATGCTTTGATCGCGGCGACGGCATTGACGCGCGGATTGACCGTGGTGACACGGAACGTGGGAGATTTTGAATCGCTGGGCGTCGCTTTCGTGAATCCGTGGCTGACGCCAGACGCGTGAATGTATTCTGATGTCCGCAGTTGGGCGCGCCAACGAGAGTTTAGCGCTCGCGAACATCCGCCAACATTCGCGGCCAAGCGGACGTGCGCGACGGAGGACATGTCGGCGGTTTTTTAAGCGCGGTTGCCCCAATGCACGTAAAAACAACACCGTATGCTTTCGTAAGACAATCGAGTGGGAACAGGGCGAGTGGGAGTGAGGCGGTGATTCAACCGGGCGCGGTGTTCAAGGAAAACCTTCAGGTCTTGCCGTCCATCCAGGGCGTGCAGCGCATCGACTTGATCGACGACAGTGGGGCTGTGGTCGCCAGTATCGAAAACATGCCCGGCAAACAGGGCTCGCTCGCGGTCTATCAGTACCTCAAGCAGACCTTTGGCGAGCTTGACGCCAGAGCCGCCGAACATGGCTTGGCGATCTTCGCCGAGGCCACGGAAGATGCGCGCAACCGTCCCGGCGCGCACCCGAACATCGACCGCCTGCTTGCGATTGCGGCAGGCGATGCGCCCTTGCACATTGAGTTATTTCCAGCCGTTTGACCGAATCGGCGCGCGACCGCTACTGGCGCTCAACGAAGCTGAATGGGAAACCGGTTCCATCGCTATCGCGTCCGGCGTATTTCATTCTGCGCAGCGAAGGCGCGCGCGTAGGCGGCATCGGTGGCTGCAACAGATTTGGCGGCGGCTACACGCTGGACGCCGCAGCGTCGCGCATCCAATTCGGGGACAAAGTGAGCACGCAGATGGCTTGTCTGCAGGGAATGGATATCGAGCAGGGGTTTCATCAAGCGCTGCAGAGCGCGGACAATTACTCCTCAATCGACGATAAGCTGACCTTCAACAAAGCACGCTTGGCGCCCTTGGCGCGCTTTGAGGCTATTGACCTTCCGTAGGGGAGGTTGTCGCTCACTTCACCTTGATCATTTCCGGCTTCACGCGGTGATCGAGTGCGCGACCGCCGAGTGGTAGCGCTTTCTTGTCGCCGCCACGCCGCAGTTCCGGAATAAATGGGAACTGGAGATTTGTATTTGCGCGAAGGTCTGACGGATTGCGCGCGCCAATGCGCCCGCCGTAGCCGAACGCCACCTTGAACCCCAGCATATCCTTGTCTTTATCAGTCAGCGTTTCGTAGACGTCGTCGTGGAGGATGGCGGGATAGAAATCCTGCGGCTTCATGCAATGCAAGGCATAGACGTTCGCTGCGGATATCCGCGTTTTCGGGGACACGGAATCGCCTTGGCAATGCCAGGTGCGGCTTTCGAAAATCAGCACATCGCCGATCTTGCCTGTCATCGGCGCCAATGCGCCGCCGACTTCCTCAACCACTTCGTCTGCTGAGCGCATGAAATCAGGCGCGCCCAATTGATGGCTGCCGGGCACAACGTTGGTGGCGCCCATGTCCGCGTCCCAGTCCGACAGGCAGATGTGGTAATTGAACATGACGGGCATCGGCGTGGCAAAGTTCACCGCCTGCTGATCTGAGTGCAGCACCTGCCTCTTGCCGCCATTGCGCAGGATCAGCGCCGATTGCGTAGCGATGTTGAAGGGCAAACCCTTGAACAAATGCGCGGCGTATTCCATCGCAACAGGGTCGTGCAGCAGGTCAATAAATATGTGGCCCTTGTTCGGAAGGAAAAATACCTGCTGGGAGACGGGCAGGCGTCCACCATTGTTGCTGAATTGCATATCGCCGCCGGCATGGCCTTCGGACGACACCATGGCGACGCCGGCCTCAAGCTCCAGTTCGGCCTGTTCCATCACGCGATCGCGCAGGCGCAAAGCCAGATCGGCTGGGATGGCGGTACGGTGGATGGTGTAGCCGTAAAGGTCGAGATTGCGCTTGCCGTCCTCAACACTATCGCACTCCGCCAGAATATCCGGGCGCTCCAGCGCAATGCGACGCACGTCGCAAGTCATAATTATCCTCCCATATGCGGTTTGAAGCCGCACCGCACCGACATTGGGTGCCCGCGGCTTCAGGTTCAATACAGGCCGCTCAGGCGTTGATCATCGCGCTGCCGCCCGCCGTGACGTCCAAGGCGGCGCCGGTGATGTGGTCGGCCTCGTCGCTCAACAAAAAAAGGGCGGCCTTGCTGACATCTTCGGGTTCAACCCAAGGAACGCCTTGCGGCGCGTAGGGAGCGATCGCCTGCTGTGCCTCAAACTTTTCGCGGGTCGGCGTGGGGTCGTTTGGCAAAGCACGCTTCCACGCGGCGGGATTGTTGTAGAGCGGCGTGTTCACGACAGTGGGGCAGACGCAATTTACAGTGATGTTCTTCCTCGCCACTTCCAGAGCGAGAGATTTCGCCATGCCGATCACCGCCCATTTCGACGCAGAATAGTGGCTGCCGTTCGTCAGCCCCATACGTCCTGCTTGTGATGCTATGACAACGATCCGGCCATAGCCTTGCTTGGTCATGGGGGCGAGGGCCGCACGCACCGAATAGAACACCCCATAGACATTGGTGCGCATCACATCGTCGAACATCTGGTCGCTCATGGAGACGAGCGGCGCATAACTGACGATACCGGCGTTCGCGACAAGGAAGTCTACCCGGCCAAAGCGGCTTTGCGCCTTAGCGATGACGTCATTGGCGGCGGCGGGGTCGCGCACATCAGCTTTCATCCCAAGAAACTGGCCGCCAGCGGCGTGCACCTGCTTTTCGGTCTCCTCCATATCGGCTTGCGTCGCCAACGGATAATCCAGACTCGCAACATCGGTGAGGCTGTCGCAGACCACGATGCGCGCGCCTTGTTTGGCCAGCATCACGGCATGAGCTCTTCCCATGCCACGCGCGCCGCCGGTGATTACCGCCACACGATCCTTAAAGCGCTGCACCGCCTTCGGCGCAGCCTGCGCGGCGCTTAAGGTTGCGCCAGAAAGGGCGCCCGCAGCGCCCATGACGCCCAGCGCGCTGCGTCGGGACACTTGTCCATTTTGCGGTGCGGTATCGGTGTTTTCGTCGATCATGTTTGCGTTCCCTCGATATTTTCTGACGTCGTCTTAGCGCGCCGCGATCCGCTAGATTTGTCGTCAAGGTATGGCTTTGCAAGTCGAACCCGACGCGGCATGGCCGTGGCAGGGAACAATGCCCGTCCAATAAGGGACTCGTCTAGGGCTACCCTGGATGGAGGGAGCGCTCTTGTCTTTCTCTATGCCGCCTAATAAGCCGCCACTCACATCAGACAAGTGGGGAGGGCATCATGGGCTACGGCACGCGTTTCGAAGGTAAGCGAGTCATCATCACCGGCGCAGCGACAGGCATTGGGCGGGCCACAGCGGCGCGTATGGTCGCCGAAGGCGCCAACGTGCTCGGTTTCGACATGAACGAAGAGGGGCTAAAGGAATCGGTCGCGAATGCGAATGCTGGCGCCATAGCGGGCGGCAAAGCTCGTTATGCGCTGGGCTCTGTGAGCTATGAATCCGATCTCAAGCGGGCTTATTCAGAGTTCGCCGCCGCCGAAGGCGGGATCGACGTTTTGGTCAATATGGCGGGCATTTTACGCGCCACTCACACGACCGACACTACGCTTGAACAATTCATGCACGTCATCAACACCAACCTTGTCGGCGTGTTCTTGAGCTGCCGGGAAGCGCTGCCGCATCTCTTGAAGACGAAGGGCAATATCGTGAACGCCGCCTCGACTTCATCCTTCTTCGGGCATCCTTATATGGCGGCCTATGCGTCGTCGAAAGGCGGCGTGATGGCGATGACCCGGACGCTGGCGTGGGAATATATGAATCGTGGCGTGCGCGTGAATGCGATCGCGCCTGGCGGCATTAAGACGCCGATGGTGGCGGGCATGGCGACAGGCTTTCCGCCCGAGCCGGACATGACCCTGTTCGACCATTTGACCCGTCCAGATGGGCATTACGCGCCGCCAGAAGACGTCGCCAGCGCTATTGCCATGCTGGCGTCGGCGGACGGCCGTCATATCAATGGCGAGATCATCCGCATAGACGGCGGCGTACATTCCTAGGCCAGACCAGGCGTTTCGATTTAAGTCAATGCTCACGCGATGGCGTCCGCCGCTCATTGTGCGGTGGACGCCGTCTCGGGGCAGATCGCCGTACGGCGTCACTCGCGGAGCCAAAGTCTTGACGCAGAGGCTAATTATATAGAATAGAGAAATTAAACCATTGCGGCGTAACCGGTAGCGCCGTCACAGGGAGTGAGCGCCATGAATGAGCCCAAGCCGAAAATCACCGACGCTGCGGAATCCGCATATCTGATGGGCTCCGTCGAGCCTGCGCGCAGCAGCATTATGACCAGCTCGTCGAAGTACCTGAACAATTCACTGTTCCGCGACATGTTCGCGCAAATGGGTCTGAAGCGCGACGGTCACGATTTGCCGCCTGCGTACCTTATTCCTGAGATATTGCGTGCCTTCAGCGAAGTGACGGACGGCGCGCGTTTGTTCGCCTTGGTCGAAGCGGACAAGCAGCGCATCCCCGAATTTAAAGCCTGGTTGGACGAGCGCTATCTCTCCAACTTTAACGAAGAGAATTTGAAGGGTTATGAGCCAGGCACGCTTGGCGCGCGGATTTATGACTTCGTCGTAAAAAGTGGTTTGGACATAGAGTTCATGTTCCTCGGAGAAGCGAAGACCGATTACGACTTCATTAACAAGCGCCGTATCCAAAACCACGACATCGAGCATATGGTGACGGGGCTGTGCCCGAGCCCGATCGGCGAAACCGCCTTGATCATCGCCAACGGTATGGCGTGCCACAATTACTTCTCGCTGGAACTCGCCCACGAGATGAATCTCAATGGTTACTTCCTCGCCTCGACCGGCATGATGCGTGCGGGCTGCCATTATCCGGCGGTGTCGCCGGCTTATATCGAAGGCATCGCGCGCGGCTATGCGCTGGGCATGAAGCAGAAAAAGCCGCTCTTTATGATCCGCTGGGAAGATTATCTGGATTGGAAGATCGCGGACGTTCGCGAGGAGTTCAACTTCCAAGACGGTCCGCCGGACGATTACTGGACCTGGACCTTCGAAGCCGCGCGCGGCTGATCGCTCCAGTCAAAGAAATGGAGGCGCTGGTCTAGGCCAGCGCCTTTTTGTTTGTGGGATGACGCATGCGCTTTCATGCGCGATGATGGCGAGCACGGGCTGGGGGCGCGCCGCTAAATGACCGAAATAGAATCTTGGCAGACGGAGAAGTCGCGCCTGTCGCGAAATCGTATTCTGGATGCTGCGATTTACATCATCCGGCACGAAGGTCTTTCGAGCGCGACGGCGAACCGCATCGCCAGACAGTCCGGCCTGACATGGGGTGCGGTTCAACACCATTTCGGCGCGAAAGATGACGTGCTGCGCGCCATCTTGGAAAAGTCACACGCCGATTTCATCGCTTTAATGTCGTATGTTTCATTCGATGGTCAGAGTTTGACTAAGCGAGCGGACCGCTTCATCGATCTCATGTGGGAGCATTATTGCGGCGACGCTTATCTGGCCGCTGTGGATGTGACATTGGGTGAGGGACGAGATCCAGCGCAACACACCGAGTGGACGAAGACAGCAAAGGCGCACGCAAAAGAGCATATCGCCATGATGCGCAGAACGTTTGACGCCACAACAAAATCCGAGGCCGAGCTCCAGGAATTACTATTGTTCGTGCACGTCGTGTTGACAGGGCTCGCTATCGACCGCTTGCTGGAGCCGGGGCGCGCTTCGCAAGCCGGGAAGCACTTGGACCGGGTGAAGGCAATGCTGATTGCGGATTTGAAATCCTGAAGTGAGCCTTCAGCCCGGTCTTTTGATCCGAATGACGTGATTTGGGCAATACTTGACTGCATTGAGCAAGCCGTCATGCAAAGCCGCGTCTGGTTGGTGTTGCAGAAGCTTTACTTTTGCATATCCGAACTTCACATCGATCACGTCGAATACTTCTGGCGCTTCGCCACGACAGACGCCATGGCCTTGGCAAAGATCCATGTCCAGTTCGATCTCGAAAGGTCCCTCAATCGTCTTCCCGCTGCTCAATGGGCCTTCCTCCGCTTAAAGCGCAACTTGCACGGATCTGTGGGCCGAAGAATCAGCGATGGCATGATGTCTTTGTAGAAGTCCGAGGGTTCGCTCAGTTCGAATTCATACCGCGGCAACAGCGTCGCGAAGATTGCCTTGATTTGCAAAATGGCGAAGGCGTTACCGACGCATTTGTGCCGCCCGCCGCCGAAAGGCAGAAAAGCGAATGGATTGTCCGGAAGCGTACGCTTGGGATTAAAGCGGAGCGGCTCCTCGAAATAGTCGGACATCCGGTGCGCCACATAAGGCGACACCATGACATTGTCGCCTGCGGGAATAACGAAGTCTTTGTACTGGAAGTCGTGTTTCACACGGCGGGTGAGGGTGACGAGAGGCGCATGAAGGCGCAGCACTTCGGTGAGAAAATTGTCGAGAGCCGGGATCTCGCGCATAGCCTGGAAGCTGATCTCCTGGCCGTCCGAAAACAATGCGTCTAGCTCCGCGACGATCTCATTGGCGAATTCCGGATGCCGCGCCAGCTCGACGATCATCCAAGCGGAGGTGTTGCCGCTGGTGTGATGGCCCGCGAACATGAACCAGATCACCATGCCGGTGATTTCGTGCTCAGTCAGTTTCGTGCCATCCGCGTAAGCGGCGTCGAGATAATGCTGAAACATATCCGTGAAGGTTTCACCGCGCGCGATTGCGGCTCGCCGGATATGAATGCGCTCTGAAATAATCTCAACCAGACGCGCGCGGGACTGATCCCGCCGCGCCGCAGAATCGCTGTGCCGCGTTGGGTCGGCGAGAGCGGCGGGGTCCACAGCCATTTCAAGGTCATGATAAAGGCCCTTGAACTCGTCATTCATCGAATTGCGAAAATCCGTGCCCATCAAACAATGCGTTGAGGTCTTCATGGTCAACTCGGTGAAGGATTCATAAAAATCCCGCTCGCCTTCATCCGGCCATTGCTGAATCCAATTTTCCACTTCCGCCGCCACGATCGGCGCATAACCTTTCATACGGTCATGACGCAGGCCGGCGGATTGTATCTTCAGTTGCTGACGTTCGATGACCGGCGGGGCGCCGTATTGAATCCCAACCCCAAAGACTGGGACCATCATCTGGTACGCCTCGGCAGCGCTCAGCTGTTCGTCCGGCGCCCGATAGATGGCCTCGTGCGCCTCAGGGCCGACAAAGAGCGACGTCCTTAATCCGCCGAGGTCGAATTGCGACACCTCCCCATGCTCGGCGTAGCAGCGTTGCAGGAACGGCGCAGGGTTTTCGCAGAATTCGAGAAAATGGCCGGTCCTCGGCAATGCGCCACTGACCAGCGGCGGGCGTTTCCCGTTTGCTGCGGCTTCGTCCATGCGATTCCCCCGAGAAGCTTGAACCGCAACCCTACTCAACAAACATTTTACTTACAATGTTTTTGTGACGTCCTGCGACGACGCTTAAAAGTGAGTGGCGGCTCTACCTCCCGCCCTTCCAAACCAAACCAAACGCGCATAAACCAACGCAAACGGCATGCTGAGCACAGCTCGGCTGGGGGATCACATGAAGGCGTATCGCTTCGACGCATCCAAGACATTAGAAGGCGTATATGGGGCCGCAATCGGTCTGACGCTGCGGGAAGAAGAAGCGCCCGCGCCCGGGCCAGGCCAAGTGCTTGTGCGGATGCGCGCCAATTCACTGAACTTCGTCGATCTGGTGTGCCTCAGCGGCGCGTTTCCCGTCGACGGCAAGATCCCGTTGATGGATGGCGCGGGCGTAGTTGAAGCGATCGGGCCCGGCGTCATGCGCTGGACGATCGGCGATCGCGTGCTCGCCAATCCGAACCTGCTTTGGTTGGCGGGAGAACCGGAGCCGTCCACCGCGGGCGTGGTGCTCGGCATCACTGCCGAAGGGGTGCTGGCTGAACTCGTCACGCTGCCGGAAGCAGGGCTTGTTGCGATCCCGGAATCCATAAGCTTCGAGCAGGCGGCGAGCCTGCCGTGCGCCGGCCTTAGCGCCTGGAGCAGTTTGAACGGCGGGCCGACGCGGCGCGGGGTGCTGCCGGGCGATACCATCCTCACGCAAGGCACAGGCGGCGTCTCTATGTTCGCCGTGCAATTCGCCAAGGCGATGGGCTGCCGCGTGATTTCCACGACCTCCAGCGCTGCGAAGATGGAGCGCCTGAAGGCGATGGGCTCGGATGAAGTCATCAACTATATCGAGACGCCCGAATGGGGCGCAAAGGTGCTGGAATTGACGGGCGGCCTCGGCGTCGATCTGGTGGTCGAAGTTGGCGGCCCCAATACGCTGCCGCAATCGATCATGGCGTCGAAGGTTGGCGGTCGCATCGCGATGGTCGGCATTGTCGGCGGCATGGGATCGATCGACTACCGCCATATGATGGGCGTGAACCACAAGGTGTTGACGCTTTTCGCCAATGGCATGGGCAATCGCCTCGACCTTGAAGCGATGTTGCGGTTCGTGGCGCAGAACAAGATCCAGCCAGTGATTGATTCTGTGTATCCGTTCGAAAAAGCTGAAGACGCGTACCGATTCTTTTCGAGCCGCGGTCACATCGGCAAAGTTGTCATCGCGCAGTCCTGAAACACCGGATCAGCGGCCTGCACAAAGCGCTTCGCGTAAGGAACAATCATGAGCGAATGGGATGTTATCGTTGTAGGCTCCGGAGCGGGCGCGATGACGGCTGCGGTGCGCGCGCATGATCTCGGCCTGAAAACGCTGGTGATCGAAAAGAGCGATAAGTTCGGCGGGACGTCGGCGGTTTCCGGTGGCGGCATTTGGATTCCCGTGAACCCCGATATGGCCAGGGTCGGGCGGGAAGACAATTTCAAAGACGCCTGGGCCTATGTGATGGCCGCGACGAAGGGAGAAGTGCCGGAGGCGCGCTTGCGCGCTTATATGGAAAATGGCGCGCCCATGCTGAACTACCTGGCTGAGAAGACGCGGCTGAGCTTCCGTGCGGTCGGCGCCTATCCGGATTACTACCAGCACTTCCCTGGCGCGCGTCCAGGCGGGCGCACAATGGAGCCGCACATCTTTGATCGCTTCCAATTGGGCGATGCGGTGAAGGACATGCGCGGCGCCGAACGCAGGGGCTTCCTGTTTGGCCGCATGACGATGGATCAAACGGACGCCGCCGTCCTGATGGGGCGCAAGCCGGGCTGGTTTCTGCACGCCGTAAAGATCGTTTTGCGCTATTTGTTTGACGTCGGCGCGCGCGCAAAGGGCAAGTTCGATCGCCGCATGACGATGGGCCAGGCGATGGTCGGCGCGTTGCGCACCTCAATGCTCGATCGCGACATGCCGCTCTGGCTCAACGTCAAATTCACCGGGCTCAAGACGGAAGGCCAGCGCGTCACGGGAATCACGATCGAGCGCAACGGCAAAGCGGAAACGCTGATCGCCAAGCGCGCCGTGATCCTTGCCGCAGGCGGCTTCGAGCAGAACCAGGAAATGCGCGCGCAATATCTGCCCAATCCGACCAAGGCGACATGGACGGCGTCGTCCGCCCCAAATACCGGTGACGCCATAAAGGCGGGAGTCGCGATCGGCGCAGCGACGGAATTTATGGACAAGGCCTGGTGGACGCCCTCGGTGGAGATGCCGGGCGGCGGCGCCGCTGATCCGGTGATTACCTCACGCGCCGGGCCAGGCTGCGTGATCGTCAACGCCAAGGGCAAGCGCTTCGCCAACGAAGCCATGCCGTATCTGGAGTTCGGCGAGGCTCAGTACGCAGACCACGACGCCGGCAACGGAGCCATTCCCGCTTGGATGGTGTTCGACGCCCGTTTTCGCAAGCAATATCCGGCGGGCCCGCTTTATCCATCTGTGATTCTGCCCGATTCAAAGCTGCCGCCCGAATGGGAGGGCGATTTGTATTACAAGGCGGACGATATCGGCACGCTCGCCGACCGGATTGGAATCGACAAAGAAGGCCTGCGCGGCACGATCGCGCGCATGGCCGACTATGCGAAGACTGGCGTCGATCTTGAGTTCAACAAGGGCGGCGACATCTACGATCGCTATTACGGCGACCATAAGAATAAGCCCAATCCATGCCTCGCGGCATTGGACGAGCCGCCATTTTACGCAATCAAGCTGGCGCCCGGCGACATCGGCACCAAGGGAGGTCTGAAGGCGGATGAATATGCGCGCGTGATCGCCGAAAGCGGCCGGCCGATCCAAGGGCTTTATGCGATTGGCAATTGTTCAGGCGCGGTGATGGGGCCGGGCTATCCGGGGCCGGGCTCGACTATCGGGCCGGCGATGGTGATGGGCTATGTGGCCGTAGGGCATATCGCGGGCGCGAACGCCGCCTAAGATCTATTCGCCGCTAATAAAGGCGCTGAGTTCTTTCACTGCGATGTTGGTGTAGATTTCCGCTTCAGCGGGGCTCAGCGCATCGGGATGGGCGAGATCGCCGCAAATTTGATCGAGTCGCCGCAAAAGTAAGGTCGCTTCAGCGCGGCGCAATTGCGCTGATTTGTTTGAGCCTCGTGCTTTGGCGAATCCCCTGAGGCCGCGTTCGCCCAGATAGTCGATCAAACCGCTACGGTCCGTGCGCAACCGCGCGCGAAAGGCGGGTTCAAAAATCTCCAATTGCGACACCAGCGACGTGACATAGCCATGGTCGACATAGATGCCCGCCAGTCGTTGTATCCAGGGCTTCAGATTGGCTGCTTCGGTGACGCCAGGCTCGCTGAGTTTGTCGAAATGTTCCTGCCAATCCTGCGAAATGTCGTCATAGATCGCAAAGGCCAGCGCAAGCTTGGATTCGAAATGCATATAGAACGTGGCGCGGCTAATACCGGCTGCGCGCGTGATGTCGTCGATCGTCGCATAGACATAAGCTGCGCTGGAGAATACCTCCGCCGCGGCGGACATGACCGCTGCACGGGTCTGCCGGCGCTGTTCTTCTTGGAAGGCTGTGCGACCGGCGGGCCGTCCACGTTTCGCCGCCGTTTTCTGCGCTGCTGCTCGCGCATTCATCGTCAATCCCCGCTATCCTTACACCGGAGCGACCATGCATCACTTAATTTGACTAGACAAATAGTATGGCATAATTATCGGCGATAAGGAAAAAAGGGAGGCGGGGGATGAGCGCGAGCGCAGACGGCGAAAAAACCGGGCAAGAAGAAACTCTGATAATCGAATCCAAGGATGTCGGGCAATATTCGGCGGAAGCAGACGTCGTTATTGTGGGCTTTGGCATGGCGGGCGCATGCGCCGCCTTGGAGGCGAGGGCTTCCGGAGCCTCAGTCATTTTGATCGAACGCACCAGCGGGTGCACTGGCTCGACCTCCGCGGCGGCCGGACACTTTTACCTTGGCGGCGGCACTGCGGTGCAGGTGGCCACAGGGTTCGACGATAGCGTCGAAGAAATGATTAAATATCTCGAAGCGACCGCGCTGGATCCGCATCACGAGAAAATCCGTCTGTACGCCGATGGAAGCGTCGCGCATTTCGATTGGCTGGAAGCGCAAGGCGTCCCTTTCGATCGCAGCTTTTATCCCACGAAGAATGTCGTGCAGCCCACGCGTGAATGTCTAATCTGGACCGGCAACGAGCAGGTCTGGCCATACCGGGAAATGGCTAAGCCCGCGCCGCGCGGCCATAAGGTTGCATTTGACGGCGAAGAGGGCGGCGGCGCGTTGGCGCTGAAAATCCTCTCTGAAAAAGCAGAAGCCGCCGGCGCTAAAGTCATCCCAAACGCCAAGGCTGAAGCTTTGGTGCGCGAAGGCGAGCGTATCGTTGGCGTGAAGTATCGCAGTTTCTCGGAAGACTATTTTGTGCGTGCGAAGAAAGCGGTGATCCTTGCTGCGGGCGGCTTTGGTCAAAACCCTGACATGGTCGAGCAATACGTGCCGATGCTGAAGTCGAGCTACGTGCAAGGCAGCCCCTATGACGACGGTTTGTCGATTAAGCTCGGGATGGCGGCCGGCTCGGCGACGGAACACATGGAAGAGCCGTTCCTGACCTCGCCCTTCTATCCGCCCGAAAATCTATTGAAGGGCATTCTCGTCAATCGCGACGGCAAGCGATTTGTCGCCGAGGATTCGTATCACAGCCGCTCGAGCATTTTCGCCTCGCAGCAGCCGGGTGGGGTTGTTTTTCTAATCCTGGATTCTTCGATCTTTGGCTATCCGCACTTCGCATCCTTGACCAACCAGCAACTCATCGACGGTTTCGAAACAATTGCTGAAATGGAGGCGGGTTTGAATCTTCCCGAGGGCGCGCTGCAAAAGACGATGGCGGACTATAACGCGGACGCCGCAAACGGCGAAGATCCCGAATTCCACAAATATCCGAAATGGTTGAAGCCGCTGACCGAAGGGCCATACGCCGCGTTCGACATTTCTTTCGGCAAGGCGGTCTATACGGGTTTTACCTTAGGCGGCTTGAAGGTCTCAGCGAACGCCGAGGCGCTCGACGCGAGCGGAAAGCCGATACCGGGGCTCTATGCCGCCGGCGCTTGTGCTTCGAACATCGCGCAAGATTCCAACGGCTACGCATCGGGCACATGCTTGGGCGAGGCGTCTTTTTTTGGCCGCCGCGCCGGCAGGCACGCCGCCGCGCTCTAAGAAAAAACTAGGAGGGACTCTCACATGGCAATCGCAGCGCTCAAGGCCCCCATCGATCAGATCGGCATTCTCACCGATGACCTCGATCGTTCGGTCGCGGATTGGACCAATCGCTTCGGCGTCGGCCCGTGGATGGTTTTTAAGAACGTTCTGATGGAAGGCACGTATCGCGGTCAGCCGACGAGCGTCACCATCGATGTAGCGCTTGGCTATAGGGGCGACACGCAGATCGAGTTCATCAAGGCCACCAATAAAGCCGCTTCTCCCTATCGCGACGCGGACCTCAATGCGCTGATGGGCATGCACCATGTGGCGTGGCTGGTGGACGATCTCGACAAAGTCACGAAAGAAATGGAGACCGGTGGGTTAGTACGCGTTTTCTTCGCCCAGAACGCCGCCGTGCGCGTCGGCTATTTCGAAGATCCCTCGCAAAAGGGAATGCTGTTCGAGATCATCGAAGGCAAGGGGCAGCGCGACATGATCCGAGACGGTATTGCTGCTTCGAAGAATTGGAATGGCGAGAACGCCATAACAATTATCGACTTCGCGACGCTTTAGGGCGGCGTTCCGCAGACAGTGGTTTCAATCCCGCGACTCGTTTAAACGGGCGCGGGATCGATGCCTTAAGGAGAGAGCGATGGCGAAGCGGGCAGACGCGCACCTTTACGGCATCAAGGCTTGCGACACGATGAAAAAGGCGCGCGACTGGCTTCATGCGCACAAAGTCTCTTACGTCTTCCACGACTACAAAACCGAAGGCGTGAGCAAGGAAAAGCTGCAGACGTGGATCAAGGTGGTTGGCTGGGAAGTCCTGCTGAACAAGGCCGGCACGACTTTCAAAAAACTGCCGGATTCTAACAAAGAGGCCCTGACGGCCACAAAAGCGCAGGCGCTGATGCAAGCCCAGCCGAGCATGATCAAGCGCCCGGTTTTGGAAATAGACGGTAAAATCCTGGTCGGCTTTAAGCCCGATATTTACCAAGCCGAGATTGGTTAAGCGCCTGGAGCTGACGGGCGACGATCCGCCGGCGGAGTGTTTCAGGGCCAAATGGCTTGCAAAACAACAAGGCAGCCAGTCCCAAACATGGACCCTCGTCCGCTGTGGCGGCTTGCCGCATTCTTACGATTAACCTATTGTAATCGCCATATTCTGGTCACGGATTTCGAGGACTTTTGGCGTAGACAAGAAGCGCTGAATTCAGACCGGCCCGGCTGGTCCCTAATCGAGGTATCCGGCGGCTCCTCCCCCCGACTTTGAGTCTTTTAGGTTTCCATGTCGAAGATCGATGGCGTCGAGCGCCGCATCACCGTTCCTGTGATCAAGGCCCGCAAAGGCGGCGAACCGGTCGTTTGCCTGACCGCGTACACCGCGCCGATGGCGGAGCTTTTGGCCCCGCATTGTGATCTCATGCTGGTCGGGGATTCCGTCGGCATGGTCATGCACGGCTTACCGGACACGGTTGGCGTGACATTGGACATGATGATTATGCACGGCCGCGCCGTACGGCGCGGCGCGCCCAACGCCCTTGTTGTGGTCGATTTGCCCTTCGGAACCTATGAGGAATCCAAGGAGGCCGCGTACCGCTCCGCCGTACGCGTTCTAAAGGAAACCGGCGCTCAGGCGGTGAAGGTCGAACATTGCAAAGGCGCGGGCGAGACCATTGCCTTTCTGGTCGAGCGCGGCATTCCAGTCATGGGCCATGTCGGCTTGAAGCCGCAGGCGGTGCACGTTGAAGGCGGCATGCGCGCCAAGGGCCGGGATATGGACGAGCGGCTGCGCGTGCTGAATGAAGCCCGCGAAGCCGATGAAGCAGGCTGTTTCGCCATCGTGGTCGAAGGCGTCACGCTCGAACTCGCGCGGGAAGTGACTGCGTCCGTCGGCGCGCCGACCATCGGCATCGGCGCCTCTTCAGCCTGCGACGGCCAGATCCTGGTCACCGACGACATGCTTGGACTTTTCGACTGGACGCCAAAATTCGTCCGCCGCTACGCCGATTTGCGCAAAGTAATCTCTGAAGCGGCGGCCACCTATGCGGCCGATGTCAGGGCCAGGACGTTCCCGTCGTCCGCCGAGACCTATACGCTCACCCCACGCAAAAAAGCCTAAAGTGGCCGCCCACAAGGGGCGGCCCAAAGGGCTTAACCTGAATTTATTGGGGTTTATCCTCGTTCGGGTCTTATTGGCGCCTAACAACAGATAAAGACATTTCCAATCAGCGCCTTCCTGCTCTAGACGGGTGCGCTGCCCCCGGTTATTCGCCGGGGACATTTGTTGCGGCGCTATTTTGCGCGCCCAGAGCCTTAAAATGCCTGGGTGAGTGGATTGCCGCGAGTTGGGAGGGGCCCTGTGGCCAACTCAGACGAGTTCATCAATCAGGTCGAAGAAGAGCTTCGGCACGAAAAGTTGAGCGCGCTTTGGAAGAAGTGGCAGTTCGTCGTTTACGCCGCCATTGCCGCCGTCATCTTAGGTGTGGGTGGGCGCGAGGCTTGGAATTGGTACTCCACGACCACCGCTGGAAAAGCGTCCGACGAATTCACCGCCGCCTTGCAGTCCATGCAGAAGGGTGAGTTTGACGCCGCCCAATCCAAGCTCGATGCTTTGATCAAGACCGCGCCGGCCGGCTATAAATCTCTGGCGATGCAGTCCAAGGCCGAGATTGCCCTGCGCAAGGGCGATGCGGTTGGGGCTCAAAAAATGCTGGAAGAGGCGGCCAAAACTGGCCCCGACGAAGATTTGCAATCTGCGGCGGCCATCAAGGCGGCCTATCTTGCGATGGAAAAAGAAGATCTAGACCAATTGACCGGGCGCTTGAAGCCGGTGACGGACCGCAAGGGACCCTTCGCGGCGATGGCGCAGGAAATCCTTGCTGCAAAGGCGCTCGACGAAGGTAAAAATGGCGAGGCCCGCTTAAAGTACCAATCTTTGGCTTTGATGCTGGACGCGCCCGAAGCCGTGAAACAGCGAGCGCAGCTTGCGCTGACGCTACTGCCGCCAGAACCCGCGAAAGCGAGCGCGGCGGCGGAAAAGAAACCAGACGCCAAACCAGCGGCGAAGGGAGAATAGCCGATGCGGCGTATAGCAATTCTGGTCATTTGCGCGGCCATGGCCGCAAGCTGTTCAACAGTGAGCTCCGTTGGCGACAAGGTTTGGCCATTCAATAAGGACGAGAAAAAGCCCGAAGCCTCCACGGCTGAAAAAGAAGGCCGCATTTCGATCCTGACGTTCGAACAAAAGCTCGCGCCGGATGACGCCGCAGCAACCGAGACCTTCATTCTCCCGGACGCGACGGATGTGACAGCGTGGCCGCAGCCGGGCGGGCCTGCAACGAATTCGCCGGGCGCCATCGTTGGTGACGGTTCTCTCTCGATAGCGTGGAAGCGCAGCGCTGGATCGGGTGGCGCACGCCGCGAACGCGTGACGGCGCCGCCGGTCATCGCCGACGGCAAAATCTTCGCCCTTGATGCAAAATACAATGTGGTTGCGCTTTCGGCTTCGGAAGGGCGTCAGGAATGGCGTAAGTCGCTGGAGCCCAAAAAGGGCAAGGACAAACTCGCAGTCGGCGGGGGCATCGCCTATGGCGACGGCAAGTTGTTCGTCGCGACAGGCTTCGGCTTCATCGTCGCATTGGATGCGACGACCGGCGCTGAAGTGTGGCGTGTGACGGAAGATTCACCGTTCGCAGGCGCGCCGACCTATGACAGCGGTAAAGTTTACGCCTCCAGCAACGACAGCGAGCTCTTCGCGCTCGACGCCAATACCGGCGATCTCGAATGGACCTATCAAGCCATCGCAGAGCCCGCGCGCGTTCTGTCCGCGCCAAGTGCGGCTGTCGACGGCGATCTGGTTGTGGCGCCGTTTCCGTCCGGTGAAATCGTTGCCCTGAATGCGGGGAACGGCAACCGTCTGTGGTCGGATGCGCTCACGCGCGCGGGTCAGCTTACATCGCTCTCCTCCATAAACGATATTGCGGGTCGTCCCGTCGTCTCGAACGGCCTCATTATCGCGGTCAGCCAATCGGGCATGATCGCCGCGATCGATCAGCGTTCAGGACAACGCGTTTGGGTGCGGCCGCTCGCGAGCATTCAGACGCCGCTTGTCGCGGGCGAATATGTGTTTGGCGTTTCCGTGGATTCCGAACTCGTTTGCATCAAGCGCGACACCGGCGCCATTCGCTGGGTGAAGCAAATGGAGCGCTACGAAAACGCAAAGAAGAAGAAGGGCCGCGTCGTTTGGTCCGGACCGCTGATGATTGGCGGTAAATTGGTGTTGGCGTCTTCCGACGGCAAGGTTTCCGAAGTTGACCCCGGCACTGGCGACGTTGTGCGCTCGATCAAGATCGGGGACGGCGTCACTGTGCCCCCTGTGGCCGCCAATCAGACCGTTTATCTCTTCAATGAGAATGCGGACCTGATCGCTCTCAGGTAGGACGATGATCAAGGTCGCAATTGTCGGGAGACCCAATGTAGGAAAGTCGTCGCTCTTCAACCGGTTGGCGGGTAAGAAGCTTGCGCTGGTGGACGACAGGCCGGGGGTGACGCGCGACCGCCGCGAAGGGCAAGGCAGGATAGGTGACATCGATCTTATTTTGATCGACACCGCCGGCTTTGAAGATGTGCGGGATCAAAGTCTGGAAGCGCGGATGCGCGCGCAAACGGAGCGCGCCGTCGCTGACGCGGATGTTGTGCTGTTCATGATCGACGCACGCGCCGGCATCACTGGCCTTGACGAGCAATTTGGCGCGCTTCTGCGCCGCGCCGATAAGCCGGTCGTTTTGCTCGCCAACAAAGCTGAAGGCAAAGCCGCGGACGATGGAATCATGCAGGCCTATTCGCTGGGCCTTGGGACGCCTGTGCCGATCTCCGCTGAGCACGGCGAGGGCATGTCGGACCTCTATGACGCGATCCGCCAAGCGCAGGACAAAGGGTCTGGCGACGATACCGAGGCCGCGTCCAGCCGAGATTCGTTGAAGCTCGCAATTATTGGCCGTCCAAACGCAGGTAAGTCCACACTCGTCAACACGATGGTTGGCGAGGAGCGCGTCATCACCGGTCCGGAGGCGGGCATAACGCGGGATTCCATCGCGATTGATTGGATGTGGGGCGACCGGCAAATCCGGCTCACAGACACAGCCGGCATGCGGCGCAAGGCGCGCGTCGATGAAAAACTGGAAAAGCTGTCGGTCGCCGAAACGCTGCGCGCGATCCAATTCGCCGAAGTCTGCGTTTTGGTGATGGATGCGCGCGAGGCGTTCGAGAAGCAAGATTTACAAATCGCCGATCTTGTGGCGCGGGAAGGCCGCGCCATCGTTTACGCACTCGCCAAATGGGATTTGGTCGAGGAGCCGCAAAAACGCTTCGAGGAGCTTAAAGACAAAGCCAATCGGTTGCTGCCGCAAACACGCGGCGCGCCATTGGTGCGGCTATCCGCGCTGGCGGGTCGCGGCACGGAACAGCTGATGGAGGCGGTGTTCGGCGTCTATGACGATTGGAACACCCGCGTCAAAACCGGTGAATTGAACCGCTGGCTCCGCGAAGCGATGGAACGCAATCCGCCGCCGGTCGTCGATGGCCGCCGCGTTAAGCCGCGTTACATCACACAAGTCAAAGCCCGCCCGCCGACCTTCGTGCTGGTGTGCTCGCGTGCATCCTATTTGCCGGAGACCTATCAGCGGTTCTTGCTGAACGGCATTCGCGACGCGTTCGGCCTTCCGGCTGTGCCGATGCGCATCTTTGTGCGCCAGAATTCAAAAAATCCGTTCGCGGACGAAAAGGACTAGGCGCCCTTCACGCCCAGCGCACGCACAGTGGCGAGCCATTTCATGCGCTGGTTTTCGTCCGCAGCCCCGACAGAGCCAATGAGCGTATCGCGGACCGGTTTAAAGCCGGACAGGGTCAGAATGCCTTGCTCCATGCTCTTTACGCCCGATTTGTTGAACGCCAATTGGTAGGCGGCCGCCGGCATACCCATGGTCACAATCACTCGCGCCGACTTACCTTTCATTTTTTTGGTAGGCCAGCCGCCTTTGGGGTCCTGCGTTATCAGAAATTCGTGACGCGCCACCTGCTCAAGAAACGCCTTTAGCTTTGCGGGCATCGAACCGAGCCAAAGCGGATAAACGAACACCACATGATCGGATGCAGCGATCATGTCTTGCGCCTCTTTTATCTGTGCGGGCGGCGAGGTGAGGAAATCGGCGCTTGATGCGAGGTAAGGGACATCGAGCGCAGCCACATTGAGCTTGCGAACTTTATGGCCACCTGCTCTCGCGCCGTCCAAATAGGATCGCGCGAGTCCGTGACAAAGAGTCTTTGGATTGTCGTCCGGATGGCCTTGGATCAGGCAAATTTGCTTTGGCATAGAGATGGATCTCCCGGCTACGGCGAAGAGAGCACTCTATCAGGCTGTTGCGATCGTCGTTTGCGTTGGCGCAAAAACGCTAGTGGCGCGCCGCACGCCAGTCGGCCGCAAGGATGCGCGCGCCATGTTGCTGATAATTTGGTGAAAGCATTTCCACGACCAAGGGCGCAATGCTTTCGGGGGACGGCAAGGTTTCCGGATCTTCACCCGGATAGGCGGTTTCTCGCATCAAGGTGCGCATCTTGCCTGGGTCCAGTAAATTCACCTTGAGCGCCGAAGGCCGAATTTCGTCGGCATAACAGAGCACCAAGGATTCCAGCGCAGCTTTTGTGGCTGCGTAGGGGCCCCAATATGCCTTCGGCTCAATACCCCGGCTGGAGGTGACGAATACCGCGCGTCCGGCATCGGACGAGCGCAAGAGCGGATCAAGGGCGCGAATAAGACGCGCGTTCGCCGTGAAGTTTACGGCGACGACTTCTTCCATTGTGCGCGGCGCGTAATGCGGGACGGGGCTGAGGCTGCCGCCCAAGGTCGCGGCGCAGGCAAAGAACGCGTCGAGCTTTTGCCAGCGTTCGAAGATGGAGGCGCCCAGGCGATCGAGTGCGGGGCCATCTTTTAGATCCATCGGCGCCAGCGTCGCCGGTGCGCCGGTTTTCGCTTGGATTTCGTCGTCGAGTTTTTCGAGGGCGCCCTTTGCGCGCGCCACGGCAATAACGTGATAGCCCGCCTCAGCGAGGGCCAGAGCCGCCGCCCGTCCTAACCCTCGAGAGGCGCCGGTCACGACGGCAATACGTTGGGATTCTGCGCTCACGCTTCCACCAGGAACGACAATTGGCGATCCTTGTCCGATTTCGCTAAATCCTTATCGAGGAGCCGCGTCGGATAATCGCCGGTGAAATAGTGATCCGTATATTGCGGATGCTCGTCGTCGCGTTTGTCGATGCCCATGGCCCTGTAGAGCCCCCCAACCGTGAGGAAGCCGAGGCTATCGACGCCGAGCTTTTGCACCATCTGTTTGAGCGTGTGTGTGGCCGCGAGCAGGTGTTCACGCTCGGGCGTGTCGATGCCGTAATAATCTGGCCATTCAATCGGCGGGCTGGCGCTGAGCAAGTGGACTTCCTTGGCGCCCGCATCGCGCACCATCTGCACGATCTTGGCCGAGGTCGTGCCCCGGACGATTGAATCGTCAACGAGGATGACGCGCTTGCCCGTGATTTGGCTGCGATTGGCGGAGAGTTTCATGCGCACGCCAGCGGTGCGGCGCTGTTGGCTCGGCTGAATGAAGGTGCGCCCGACATAGTGATTGCGGATAATGCCAAGCTGGAATGGGATGCCGGAGGCTTCCGCATAACCAAGCGCCGCCGGTACGCCAGAATCCGGCACTGGCACTACGACGTCTGCGTCGATCGGGCATTCCTGCGCCAGTATTTGGCCCATGCTCCGGCGCACTTCGTAGATCGATAGTCCGTTCACGATGGAATCGGGCCGAGCGAAATAGACATATTCAAAGATGCAGGGGCGGGCGCGCATTTGCGGGAAGGGCTTGATGCTCTCCATGCCGTCTTGCGAGAACACGACGATTTCACCCGGCTCTACGTCGCGGACATATTCACCGCCGATGATATCGAGCGCGCAGCTTTCCGACGCCAACACAGGACAGCCGTTCACATCACCCAGGATCAGCGGCCGGATGCCCAGAGGGTCGCGTGCGCCAATCAGCTTTTTATTCGACATCGCAACCAAGGCGTATGCGCCTTCGATCTGACGTAGGGCGGTGACGAACCGGTCCATCATCTTTGCATCACGTGCGCGCGCCATCAATTGCAGGATGGTTTCGGTGTCGCTTGTCGACTGAAAAATCGAACCGTCCTTCACCAATTCCTCGCGCAGCAAGCGCGCATTGGTGAGATTGCCGTTATGCGCGATGGCGAGGCCGCCGAATTGCAGATCTGCAAACAGCGGCTGCACATTGCGCAAAATGGCGCCGCCTTGCGTGGAATAGCGCGTGTGCCCAACGGCTGTGTGCCCAGGCAAACGCTTGGGCAAATCGGCCCCGGTGAGGTTGTCGCCGACAAGGCCCAAATGCCGCTCGTGATGGAACAGCTCGCCGTCAAAAGAGACGATGCCGCACCCTTCCTGGCCGCGATGCTGAAGCGCATGCAAACCCAAAGCGGTGAGGACGCCGGCCTCTGGGTGTCCATAAACGCCAAAGACTCCGCATTCGTCTCTCAGGCGCCCTTCATAAGGGTCAATCTCAATTTCGAGGTCACCCGCGCGTTCCGTTGGACCGCTCATGTTTGGACTCCACGTGTCGATCGCCCGACTCGCTTTGGGCCGATAGGGATGCGGCATATATAATATGTGACAGCGCAATTACACGCGTATTCGCATGCGCAGCGAGTGAGCCTGGAATGTGTGCCGGCGCCTTAATTCGTTTCGCCGGATCCATCCAATTTATTGGCTTGGTCGACGATTTTCTTGGCCGGAACGACGGACTGGATCCAACGGGCGGTCGCGTTCACGAAGGGGTAGGTCTTCGCATTTGTGATGAGCCGCGGCATTTTGTCCGCCGGCAAAGCGGCTTCGAGCACGATCGAAAATAAAGCGAGCAAAAGCAGACCGCGCGCTGCGCCAAACAGAAGGCCTAGCAAGCGATCGACAACGTTCACTTCCTCGACCTGACGAATGACCTTGGTCAATTGCCCAGCAACGACCGCGATCAAAACATAGATGACCAAGAAAATGCCGGCGAGGGTCACTGCATCCGCGGTCAAGCCGACGCCAAACTGTTTTTCCGCTAAGGGGCGTACATGCGGGAAACCGATGATCGTCGCCGCGGCCGCACCGACGAAAGCAGCGATGGAAAAGGCCTCGCGCATGAAACCGCGCACCAGCGACATGGCGGCCGAAATCACGATGATCGTGATCACCGCAATGTCGAAGTAATTGAACGGCAAATTATCCATGGTGCGGCGCCCCTTCCGTCACGTGTCTTTGCGCGCTTTCTTGGCGATCTGATCGACCAGATCCCGCAATCGGCGCACTTCGATCACTTCAATGCCTGACTCGGCTTTGCTGAGTTCGCTTTTACTCGCGTCTCGAGCATAAGCTCGCCCAAACCCCAATTTGACCGCTTCTTTCAACCGGGAGGCGGCGCGCGATGCAGGCCGAATATCGCCTGACAGCGCCACTTCCCCGAAAGCTACGGCGTCGTCCTCAAGGGGGACGTCAAAGACCGCCGAGACCAAGGCCGCTGCAACCGCAAGGTCCGCCGCCGGTTCGGAGATTCGCAACCCCCCCGCCACGCTGAGGTACACGTCCCGCCCACCGAAGGGAAGGCCGCAGCGCGCCTCAAGCACAGCAAGAATCATGGCCAAACGGGCCGAATCCCAGCCCACAACCGCACGGCGGGGCGTGCCGTAGGCCGCCGGCGCTGCCAGAGCCTGGATCTCGACAAGAACGGGTCGTGCGCCTTCCATGCCGGCAAACACCACCGCGCCGGACGCACGCCCACCGCGGGAATCCAGGAACAGGGCGGATGGGTTTGGCACTTCGGCGAGACCGGCTTCGGTCATTTCGAACACCCCGATCTCGTCGGTGCCGCCAAAGCGGTTCTTAACGGCCCGGAGGAGTCGGAAATGGTGGCCGCGTTCACCCTCAAAATACAAAACCGCGTCGACCAAGTGCTCGACGACCTTTGGGCCTGCGACTTGTCCGTCTTTGGTGACGTGACCGACCAGGACCAGAACGCTGCCGCTCTTCTTGGCGAAGCGCACAAGATCGTGTGCGCAGGCGCGGACTTGAGCCACGGTGCCCGGCGCGGCGCCGATGGCGTCCGACCACATGGTTTGGATGGAATCCACGATCATCACTTGCGGCTTTTCGCGCTTTACGCCGTCGATGATCGCGCGCAGCTCGGTTTCCGCCGCGAGCTTCACCGGCGCGTCGGCGAGGCCTAGGCGCCGGGCGCGATCCTGGATTTGCGCGATGGCTTCTTCGCCAGAAATGTATGCAACGCTGATGCCTTTGCGGCCAAGCGCGGCGGCGGCCTGCAGCAGGATGGTCGATTTCCCGATGCCGGGGTCGCCGCCGATTAAGATCGCCGAGGCGGGCACAAGTCCGCCGCCCAATGCGCGATCTAATTCCGAAATGCCCGTGAGTAGACGCTTCACAGGCTTTTGGTCACCGCTGAGGTCTTCGAAGTTTAAGCCGTGGCCGCCTTTGGCGCGCGGCGTGGGCGCCAGCCCCCCCGGCGGCGCGACGGCAGTTTCTTCGACAAGCGTGTTCCAAGCGCCGCAAGCCTCACACTTGCCGGCCCATTTGGGATAGGCTGACCCGCACGATTGGCAGACATACGCGATGTCAGCCTTCGCCATTAGATATGCGCTGCGATAGGGCCATCCGCGCGGCCATGCACGAATTGGTCGACGCGTGGATCGCCGGAATTGAAAATCGTGTCGGCGGGGCCGCGATAGATGATCTGGCCATCTAGGATCATCGCGATTTCATCGGCGATCTTTTTCGCGCTCGCCATGTCGTGTGTGATGGAGATCGCTGCACAGCCGAGATCTGTCACCATTTCGCGGATCAAATCGTTGATCGCGTCGGCAGTGATGGGGTCAAGGCCCGTCGTCGGCTCATCGAAGAAAATCAGTTCGGGCTTGGCGATGATGGCGCGGGCCAGGCCCACCCGTTTCTGCATGCCGCCCGATAATTCAGCGGGGCTAAGATCGGCGACGTCCGGCTTCAGGCGCACCTTCGCCAAGGTTTCGATGGCGCGGTCTTTGGCGTCCTTGCGCTTCAAGCCGTCGCGGTAGAGCAGGCGGAACGCGACGTTTTCCCAAACGGTGAGCGAGTCGAAAAGCGCCGCGCCCTGAAACAGCATGCCGAATTTGCGCAACACATCTTCACGCTTTTTGCCGTGTGCATGCGTTACATCTTCACCGTCGATCAGCACTTTACCCTTGTCCGGCTGAATAAGGCCGATAGCGCATTTGATGCTGACGGATTTGCCGGTGCCAGAGCCGCCGATCACGACCAATGAGCGCCCTGGCGCCACATCCAGATTGAGGCCGCGCAGCACCTTCTTTGGCCCGAAGGCTTTGTGAATGTCGACCAATTGAAGTTTGGGAATCGCCATGGTCATTTCACGAACAAGGTTGTGAGCACGTAATTAGAAGCGAGGATCAGCACCGCCGACGCCACAACTGCGTAGGTCGCTGCGCGCCCGACGCCGCCGGCGCCGCCGCGTGAATTGAACCCGAAAAAACAGCCCATAATTGAAATGATGAAACCGAAGACCGCCGCCTTGGTGAGGCCGATCAGTATGTCGTCCGCCGTGATGAAGTCCCAGGTCTTCTGGAGATAGATCGAGCCGTTGAAGCCAAGGCTGTTGATCGACACCAGATAGCCGCCCATCACGCCGATAATGTCGGCGATCATGACCAGCACCGGCATCGCCAATGTCGCGGCGGTGACGCGAGGGGCGACGAGAAATCGATAGGGGTTGGTCGAGAGCGTCGAGAGCGCGTCGATTTGTTCCGTGACGCGCATCGTGCCGATCTCGGCGGCGATGCCGGCCGAGACACGACCCGCGAGCATCAAGCCCGCCAGCACCGGTCCGAGTTCCCGCGTGATGCCGAGCACCACGATGGTCGGCACGAAGCTTTCGGCGTTGAAGCGCGACCCACCGACATAAATATTCAGCGCTAGAGCTGCGCCGATGAATACAGCGGTCAGACCGACGACCGGCAATGACAAAAAGCCGATGCGCCAGAACTGACGCAGAATCTGACCGATGTAAATCCGGGGCGTGAAGCACGCAGCGATCCCGGCAGCGGCGAATAGCCCGACCCGTCCGATCTCGCGGAAAAAACCTAAAGTGGCCGCGCCGATTGCGGCGAGCGGGTTGCGGCGTACGCTCATGACGTCCTGTTCACTCAAAGCTCACCACCCCAAAGCCCACAAATCTTGCCGGGATTCCCGGACGGACACATCCCCGGAACGGCATAAGCGGCCTTGGACCCTCGTCCGCATGTTCAATAGCCTTTGGGCTCGCCTTGGCGCAAGAAAACCCACTGTTAAGGCGCGCCAATATTCCCGCTCTTTTCGCAGGCCAACAGGGTCATTTGCTTGAAAAACATAGCCTAAATGGCGAACGAGACGCTTTTAATGCTGGATCTCGTATTTGTCTTCACGCTCAAGATTGTAGAATTTTGTCAATTCAGGCTGGAAACCCAGGGTGCAGGTACGGACCGGCCCGTGACGATTCTTGCCGATAATGACTTCCGAGCGATGGCGGATGCGGTTCATTTTCTCCTGCCATTCGAAATGTTTGTCGGTGCCAGCTTCAGGCTCGGCCCGTTCGACGTAATAGGCTTCCCGATAAACGAACATGACCACGTCGGCGTCCTGCTCGATCGAACCAGATTCCCGCAGATCCGATAATTGAGGGCGCTTGTCTTCGCGGTTTTCAACCTGGCGCGAAAGCTGGGAGAGGGCGATGACCGGAACGTGGAGTTCCTTTGCCATCGCTTTGAGGCCTTGCGTGATTTCAGAAACTTCTTGCACCCGGCCGTCGCTGCGGCGGTTCGAGGCGGTGACCAGCTGCAAATAGTCCACGACAATCATATCGAGGCCTTCAGAGCGCTGCAGGCGCCGCGCCGCTGCGGTGAGCGCGCCGATCGAAATGCCGCCTGTGTCGTCGATGTGCAGAGGGATGGAATTGATGTCCATCGCGGCTTGCTTCACTTCGCCGAATTCCTGCGGGGTCAAATCTCCGCGGCGCAAACGGTCGCCGCCAACGCCCGATGCGTCCGACACGATACGAAGGGCGAGCTGCGCGCCCGACATTTCGAGCGAGTACACAAGGACGCGGCCGCCTGACGCGGGCTTGATGCGGCCTTCACGATCTGGCTCGCCACGATAATGACGCGCCACCTGGAAGGCGATGTTCACGGCCAAGGCCGTTTTGCCCATGGATGGACGTCCCGCTAGGATGAGCAAATCCGATGGATGCAAGCCGCCGAGCGTGCGGTCCAATTCATCGAAGCCCGTCGCGATGCCGGATAGGCCACCATCAGACTTATAGGCTTCAGCGGCCATTTCGACGGCCTCGCGCACCGAATGCGCAAACGATTTTGCCCCGCGATTCGCCGAGCCTTGCTCGGCGAGCGAGAACAATTTGCGCTCTGCGGCCTCGATCTGGCTTGAGGCGGACTCGCCAGCTTCGCCGCCCTCGACGGCTTCGGCCGCTATCTCCCCTGCGACCCGGATAAGTTCGCGGCGGATCGACAGATCGCGCACGATACGGGCGTATTCCGGCGCAGTCGCCGAGAGGCCGGCATTCTCCATCAAACCCGCGAGATAGGCGGAACCGCCAATCTCCGCCAAACCGCCGTCGCGCGCGAAATGATCGTGCAATGTGATGGGGTCTGCGAGGCGGCCTTTTTCGATCAGCGAGACCAGGACCTCGTAAATCTTCCCATGAACGGGGTCATAAAAATTCTCAGCCTTCAGCGGCACATCCAGCCGGTGATAGACTTCATTATCATAGAGCATAGCGCCGAGGATCGCTTGCTCGGCGTCCAGATTGTGCGGCGGCGCCACGTCGCCCAGATCCTTCGGCGGATTGTGTGGGTTCGCATTCATGCCGTCTGCCATGATCGTCTCCTACCGCCCAAGCGAAGGGCGGGTCCATAACGCGACGGAAGAAATGGCGCATTGTGCAAACCATACTTCTGCGCAGTTTTTCGCCCCCGCAGGGAAAAGGAACTTTCGAAGGTAAACGAACCCTTAATGGCGCTGAGTCGGAAATACCCGCAGCCTTAAGGGATCTAAAAGGCCCAAGTTTTCCGCTGTTTGTTCGAAGGCCCCAGCAGGCGTCTGCGGAAAAGCCGCGACTGGAAAACAAAGGGTCTGACGAGGGACGGGGTTGCGTGATACCCGCCTTGGGGGAGCGGTAATGGTGGACGGCGTAAGTACAGAAAACGGGCAGGCGGACTTTCCTTCCGCACGCACGCAGAGGCGCGCGACATTACGCGACCTAGTTATGCTGGCCGCGCCGGTGGTTTTGTCGCGCCTGTTGATGATGTCCATGGGGTTGGTCGACACGATTGTCGTCGGCCATCACGGCGCCAGCGATCTGGCCGCCCTTGCGCTCGGGTGGGCCGTCACCTCGCCAATTCTCGTCGCCGGTATTGGTCTGTTGCAGGGAGTGCAGATTTTGTCTGCGCGCTATTACGGCGCGGGCGACATGCGTTCGGCCGCCGCCGTGTTGCGCCAAGGATTATGGTATGCAACTTTTCTGGGCGTGATCTTCGCGGGGCTCGTCGCAGTCTTTATCCATCCGATATTGACCCTGTTGCGCCAGCCTCCTGAGCTAACCGAAAGCGCAGCCAGTGCGGCGATCATTTTGGCGCTCAGCATGCCTATGTCGCTCGCGGCTACGGCCGCCTCTATGTTTTTGGAGGGGCTCAGCCGGCCATGGCCCGGCATGATCGTCATGCTGGTCGCGAATATCGTAAATCTCTTGCTGAACTTATGGCTTGTGGGCGGCGGTCATGGCGTGGAGGCGATGGGGGCGATTGGCTCGGCCTGCGGAACCTTTGGGGCACGCGTCGCGCTGATCTTGTTGCTGCTGGCCTATATCTTTTGGGGGCCACACGCCCGCGCTTTAGGGGGGCGCGCGAAAATGGTTCCAGGCGGGCCGATTGGCGGCGAGATGCGCCGCATTGGGTATGCGGCGGGTTTGTCGCAATTTTTCGAAGCCGGCGCTTTTGCGGGGATGAACTTTATCGCGGGCTGGTCCGGCGCTCTAGCCGTGGCGTCCTATGCGATTGGCCTGAACGTGTTGTCCATGGCGTTTATGATGCCGATGGGCCTCAGCGCCGCGACCGGCGTCTTGACCGCTCAGGCCATGGGCGCGGGATCACGCGCAAACGCGCTCCACGCGGCGGGCCTTGGTTTGCGGGTCACCTTTGTCGTCTGCTTGAGCGTCGAAGTGGCGGTCGCATTGTTCGCCCACCAGATATCCGGCATCTACGCGTCGGAGGCGGCATTGTTGGCGATCACCGCGCCGCTCATCATGCTCGCAGCCCTGACCATTTTACCCGACGGGCTGCAGGTCGTGGCGGCGGCGGCTTTGCGGGCGATGGGGATCAATTGGTTTCCCACCATCAGCCATTTCGTCGCCTATCTTGGCGTTATGATCCCTCTGGGCGTCTTTTTGTCATGGAATCTGCGTCATGGCGCAGCAGGTTTGATCGAAGCCATTATCATCGCGTCGTTTTTGTCGGCCGCGATCTTAATTCTGCGCATTGTTTGGCTTGCCCAAACGATGAAGCGCGCGCATGGATAAAGTAATCTCCAGAGCCTGATCGTTTGAGGGTTGATTCAGTCTCAAACGTGAATCAGTCTCTAAATTCAAGTGTAGAGCATGACGGCCGCCAAACCGGTATCCACGATTGGTTGTCACGCTCTAGGGCGCAGCGAGATTTTCCATGACGACCAAATCCGAGCCGGGTTCTTTTGACGCCTATTCCAAAGCGGAAACGGACGAACCCTTTTTCACTCTATTGGCGCGCGATCCCGTCGCGCCGCCGCTGATAGAAGCGTGGGCCTATTTACGGTCTGGCCAATTGCAGGCGGCGGAAATCGCCTTCAGGCAAGCCGTTGACGCCGCCACGCATATCGAACCGCAGCCGCCCGGCGATAGCCAGATCGTTTCGGCGTTCCGTTGCGCGGAAGAAACGCGGGCTTGGCGGCGCCATAAATTGCTGTCCGGCAAAAAATAATAGCCGGCAACGAGGGGGGGAAACCAATGAACAATCTAACGACTGCGACCGGCTTCAGCTTGGCCGATCTGCCAACGGAACTCACCGTTCTGCTCTTGGCGGTGATCTTGGGGCTGGTCCACATTTTCGCCGCGGCGATCGCGATGACAAAGGATCGGGGCGCGCAATGGAACGCTGGACCGCGCGACGGCGAACCGCCTGCGATGGGGAATCTGGCGGGCCGCCTTGATCGAGCCAATAGCAACTTCAAAGAAACGTTCCCATTTTTCGCCGCGGCGGTCTTGCTCGCCTTCACGACGGGCCGTCTGTCCGAACTTTCGGCCCTGGGCGCCCAGCTCTATCTTGTTGGCCGCATCCTTTATCTCCCGCTTTACGTGGCTGGCATTCCAGTGGCGCGCAGCTTGTCATTCATGCTCTCGGTCGCAGGTATGGTGATGGTGATCATCGCGGCGTTCACGCCGGCTTGAACTAGACTTCACGCGAAACAAAAAACGCCGGACGGTTCTCCGTCCGGCGTTTTCGTTTCAGTAGCCGAAGACGTCGGCGTCCGTCCAAGTCGATTCCGCCGCCCGGAGATGCTCGCGCGCGGCCCAGTCCAGGATGCTGGCCAACGTGTAGCCGCCGCGATCCAGCGACACGCCCCATTGACGCATCGCTTCGATGATGGCGGGACGGCCTCGAGCGGCGCCGATTCATTGTGTTGAATCCGCGCCTCTTCGAGACGCCATCCCCACAACGGATCGCGGGCGATCGACGAAATGGCCGGAGGTAAACCTAGCCATTCGTAAATCACGATCTCCCCTGCGCCGGCCCGCAACGCATAGGTGGCGACGCAATTGCTGAACTGGCGGCCAGCATCGGCCAGCGCCTCAGACGTGCTGAGGTGGCGCAGGTCCGGATGGGCGGGAAAGGGCGCGACGGGCAAAGCCGGTCGCGTCAGATCTTCTCGGGCCATTTCGAACAGACGCTCGAGCGTATCCGCCCGGCGCCAGCGCGCCCACACCGCTTCGGCTTCGTCCACTGGTCGGGAACGGCCAATGGCCTCGAACGTCTCGACCAACAGCTGCACGACCGAAGGGTGCGTCGCCACATGCGGTGCGCGGCCAGACCGCAATGGCGGCGGCAAGAGATCGAGCGTCGCCACATAGGCGGGCTCGATCTGATCCGGGTGCCGCAGCAGATTCGCCGCGCCCGCATCCTCGAACAGACGCAGCAGCGCGCGATAGTCTGCGCTCGACCACGCCGTTTCGCCCATTCGCTGCAACGCGCGCGGCAAACCATCCACCGCGCGCGGTAGAAAGCGGCGGATCAAGTGACGGATTGCTTCATCACCCAGCGTACGCGCAAGACTTGGCGCTTCGGGAAGATGCACCTCTGACGCGACGTCCAGCGCATCCAACACGCGGCAGATCATGTGGCGGCGATCCGCGGCCGCCTCCATAAAGGCACGGTGCGGGGCGGGCCACATTTGCGCGATGGCGGGGGCGTAATCGCCCGAGACCACGCGCAGCAAAGGCGACATGCCGCCCACATGCATGGGCGCAGTCGCACGTTGACCGAAAATCAACATGACAAACGTCCAGATCGGCCGCGCAGAAATCCTGACGCAGCGCGCTTCAACGACAATGCGGCGAAAGCCGCTAAGGTTTGGAGCGCGCGCCGGGGCCGCTAAGCAAAGGCGCGCGAACGGTCACACAGATGTGTGAGCATTCCTTTTTATGCGCACAACTTCGCATACGGACGATCCCTTCGTTAAAACGGATGCGCGTATGACGCCGCCCATTGCGCTTGTCAACGCGGCGCGCTGCAAAATTTAGGACGCCAGACGCAAATGAGCGGATCTCAGTCCACGCACATCGTGGCGGATCGCTTACCGTTCTTCACTGTCGTGATGCAGCCGCAGGGGTCATTCGTGACCTTGCACTTTCCAGCAACAGGCGCGCCGATCGGTCCGGCCGCTGGGTCCGCCACGCATTTATTCGACGCACAATCTGAATTGTTGCTGCACGCTTTTCCGGCGTCGGGATACGCAACCACGCACATCAACCGAGCGGAGCGACAGACCGGCCGGATCTTGCCGCCTTTTGCGACGCAATCGAGACGCGTCTGCTCGTCGACAGGTTTTTGCGGAGGAACCAGAGTGTTCGCGGTCAGCTGCGCGGGCGCGCAGGCCGCGACGCTGAAGACGAACGCAGCGACGAGCACACGCGCCGCCTGAATGAACTTCGCCAATCGCACCATGTTAGCCCCCATTAGACCCTTACCGGATTTGAACTCAGACCGAAGCCCGGGGTCAAATCAGGACAATAATGGGTCTTCATTTTGAATGAGAGCCCTTCTGATCCGATCGAATCTATAAAGTCCGATCGGGCGGCGGGGCTCTATGGTTGGACGCCCAGGATCCAACCTTCTTCATTTTCGATGATATCTGCGTAATCCGGCCGTGTCTTGGGGCCGAACAGCGGCCCTAGTTTTCCGGCCTGATCCAATTGCGCGAAATGCTCAGCCATTGTTTTGACCTGCACCTCGTCCTTCACTTCACCAGGCTTCACGACCGGCTTGAGTGAGGAAGGAAATACCTCTGCGTAAACGACCTCAACACCGTCCAGATCGCTGTCCGAAAGCGGCTTCCAGCCCGTCTCAAAAGGCCACACCAGGGATTTTTCAACCCGCATTGGCGCTTCACGCAAACGCTTTGCGATTGGAATGCCCGTCAGCGCTTGCCCGCCTACAGACGCGTTATAATAGAGCTTCCAGACTGGCTGTGCGCCCTTGGCCAGCGCCTCGGCGCGACGAAACTCCGGCAAATCGGAGGAATCATGTTGGCGATAACGCTTGGCCTTCAGCGTTGAGACCTCATCGCGCGGCGGGCAGCCCCAAAACGGAAACGCTTCTCCTGAGATGACATGGTTCATACGCGCGCCCAAGACGAAGCGGTTATTTGTGTTGTCTGGCTTGTCGCGGATGCCCTTGGCGATGAAACCCCAGGTCTCGGCCCAGGGCTTTTCGTTCTTCAACTTCAGAGCTTTGGCGCTGCCTTCGGGAAAGCCCAAAGGAAAATCGAAGCCCACCAGCGTGCGGTCGCCACGTTTGGCGTAAAGGCTCAGGAGGTCGTTGATCTCGGCTTCGGCCTTGGCCCGCGTAGACGGGTTTGAGCTCTTGAACACCAATTGATTCCGGGCATTGGGCGCCAGGGCGCCGATCCAGATAGAATCCGTCCCCTCGACCGGCTTTGACGCCGCGCTCCAGTCGACGATGACATAGGAATTAAATAGGCGGGCCATGATCGTGAGCGCTTTAAGGGGATGATGCTGAAAAACAAAGACAGCCCTACCTAGCCCAGGCCAACGGCAGGCGGAAGAGCTCACGCATTTGACGCGTTATCCGGACTATGGCTCAAGGGGGCCAGGATAGCCGGGGCTAACGGCTGGCACACTTATGATTGAAGGCAAGGGACGCCAAATGGGCGCTGAGCGCGTGTTGAAAACCGGCCTGCTGGGGGCGGGTTCCTTCGCCAGCTATCATGCCGGCAAATTGGCCAGCCTGCCGCAATCCGCCTTTCAAGCGTTGTTTGACCCGGATCCCATGCGCGCGGAGCTTTTGGCCGAAAAGCACTGCTGCCGGCCCGCGTCAAGCCTCACCGATTTATTCAAAGGTCTGGACGCCATCATCATCGCGAGCCCTGCCAATACCCATTTTGACGCTGCTTTGGCGGCGTTGGAGGCGGGCCTGCACGTTTATGTCGAAAAGCCATTGGCCGAATGGGGCGATAACGCCGATGTGCTGGTCGCCGAAGCCGCTGCGCGCGGCCGCGTGCTGCAGGTCGGCCATCAGGAGCGTCTTGTTGCGGGTGCGCTGGGGCTATTCGATGCGCCGCAACGCCCGACCCATATCGAAGCCGTGCGCGAAGGGCCGGGCTCTGGGCGCGGCGAAGACGTCAGCGTGACGCTGGATCTCTTAATTCACGACCTTGATCTGGCGATCGAGCTGATCGGCGCCGATCCGATCGAAGCTTCGGCGACCGGAGAGGGCGCCCCGCTGAATGTGGTCCGGGCCGAGATCGCATTCGCAAATGGCGCCACCGCGACGTTTCGCTCCAGCCGCCGCGCCGAAGCGCGGGCGCGCACCACCAAGATCGTATATCCTTCGGGCGCGGTGGAGGTGGATTTCATCGCACGTACGATGCGCAACGACACTGGCTTTCATCTCGATCCAGATTTTGCGACGAAGGTGGCCGATCCGCTCGGCGCAGGCGTTCAATCCTTCTTGAAAGCCTGTCTTGGGGCGGGGCCAAACATTGCGCCCGGCGCTTCCGCGGCGAAGGCGGTGCGCCTCGCCAATATGATCGACGCGGCGGCGCAAACCTAAGCAGAGTGCTAGCGTCAAGCGCGCCGCGCGATTCTCCGCGGGCGAGAGGATCGTCTCATGCGTGCACCTATGGCCTTGGCGGCGTTTTTTTTCTGCTCGGCATGCGCCGCTGCGCCCAAGGTGACATCGCCGCCTGCGCCTCACCCCATCATGATGAAGGTTGAGACGAACGATTACAGCTTCGTGTTTGAAGCGGATCAAAAGGTTTTAGAAATTCCAGGCCTCGCCGAAACGCTGCACAAGGAAGCTGCGGCGGCCAAAGCGCAACTCATTAAGGACAACGCGGAATTCCGCGACGCTGTGCCGAATGATCCGCGCGAAGTGCAGCTGGCGTATGAGGCGATCTGGTCGCGCGCGGCCGATGCGGGTGCGCTGGCCAGCGTGCGCATGGATTTCTACGGCTATGGCGGCGGGGCGCATCCGATTACGGATTTCGACGGACGCATCTTCGAAAAATCCACCGGGAAGCAGCTTGAGATCGGCGCTCTTCTAAACAAACCCATCGCACAGTCCGGCATTCCGGATGCGTTGTGTAAGGCCATCGCGGCGGAAAAGAAGGCGCGCGACATGCCGTTTGAAGATGCGGGCGATCCTATCTTCTGCAGTGGGCCTGATGCGTCCGTGAAGCTCGACGGGCCGATAATCTTCGCGGAATCGACGATTCCGGGCAAGTCCGCCGGACTGCGCTATCTGTTCGGGCCCTATGCGATCGGCGCATATGTCGAGGGCCCGTACGTTATTGACGTCCCGGCATCTGCCTTCATCGCGGACGTAAAACCGGAATTCGCAGCAGGTTTTGGCGGCGATTTCGACCCAACCGACCCGCAAGACCCAGCCGCAGACATGCCTTATATCGGCGGCGGGGATCGCTAATCAGGGAAGGACCGGGAAGTTATCGATGAGGCGCGTTTTGCCGATCCGTGCGGCGGCGAGAATACGTGCTGGCCGGTCGATGCGATTTTGCCCGAAAGGCTTCAGCGTTTCTTTGTCGGCGATCGACACATAATCCACGCTATCAAAACCCGCGACGCGCAGCGCATCCGCCGCTTCGGCCTCCGCCAAATCGGGTGCGGCGCCGTTGAGGGCGCGCCTTCCGGCATTTTGCAAAATGACGTTGAGTTTTCCCGCAATCACCCGTTCGGTCGGGCTTAAATACGCGTTGCGCGACGACATCGCCAAACCATCCGGCTCGCGCAGGGTCGGCCCACCGATGATCTCGGTTGGGATGTCGAGATCCTTCGCGAAGCGCTTAATGGTCAGCAATTGCTGATAATCTTTCTCACCGAAGGCGGCGGCGTCTGGCCCGCATTGCAGCAGAAGCTTTGTGACGACAGTCGCCACACCGCTGAAAAATTGCGGGCGAGACACGCCCTCCAGCAATTCCGTCATGCCGCCCACGCTGACCTGAGTGGAAAAGCCTGCAGGATACATTTCCTTGCCGTTCGGCAGAAACGCAAGATCTGCGCCCACGCTTGCGAGTTTTTGCAGATCGCTGTCTTCGGTGCGCGGATAGGAGTTGAAATCCTCATGCGGCGCGAATTGCGCAGGATTCACAAAAATGCTGACCACAACCTTGTCGGTCTGCCGCTTGAGGAGCGACACCAAAGATAAATGACCTTCATGCAACGCACCCATCGTCGGTACGAGGCCAATCCTCGCGCCGGACGCGCGCCAGCCGGCGACGGCGTTGCGCAAGGCGCTCACGCTGCGGGCTTGAGGCACGGTATTGGACATGAGATGCTCCGCCTGAATGTTGATCTTAGGCCGGGACCTGATCTTGAACGCTCAATCCAGCCTTCATGGGGCGTCGTCAATACCGGCCCAAGACCGCCATAAGCAACGCGACATTGTAAGAAACCGAAGTCTTTAGTTGACCAAGCGAACGGTGCGCCCCCACTGATGCTTGGGTGCTGTGGAACTGATTCGAATGTCCGATACGGACGGATACGTCATCGTCGTCGGTAATGAGAAAGGCGGGGCTGGCAAATCCACCGTCGCCATGCACTTGTCCGTTGCGCTGATGCGCATGGGGAAGAATGTCGGGGTGATCGATCTCGACCTGCGTCAGCGCACGTTTATGCGGTATCTGGATAACCGCCGGCGCTGGATCGCCGCGAATAATTCCAAACTGCCGATGCCCAATTCGATCAGCATCGACGCCTCAACGGCCCGCAATCTCGACCAAGCCGAACGCGAAGAGGCGGAAAAGTTTGACGCTACCTTGGATCGCCTGCGCGCGAGCAACGATTTTGTGATCATCGATGCGCCGGGCGGCGACAGCTTTCTCTCGCGCCGCGCACATTCCGTCGCCGACACGTTGATCACGCCGCTGAACGACAGCTTCGTCGATTTCGATCTTTTAGGGGACGTCGATCCGATCAAGCTCGAAGTGTTGCGCCCGTCTTACTACTCAGAAATGGTCTGGGAATGCCGCAAGCGCAAAGCGGCGGTAGCGCGCAAACCCATGGACTGGGTCGTGATGCGAAACCGCATGTCCGCCTTGGACGCCCGCAACAAGCAGAAGGTTGGCGAAGCGCTGCGCAATCTCTCGAACCGCATCGGCTTTCGCCTGGCGCCCGGCTTGTCTGAGCGCGTCATCTTTCGCGAATTGTTTCCAATGGGTCTAACTCTCCTGGATCTCGGAGACGAAACGGCGAGCGTCGGCCTGACGATGAGCCACGTCGCAGCGCGTCAGGAACTGCGAGATTTGGTCGTGGTGTTGAAGCTGCCGGGCTTTGACGGCGATCCGCTGCGCTTTTAGCTGGGCCCATAAAAAAGCCCAAGGCTCACGCGCCGGGCTTCCAATTATCAAAACTGGTGAGGACCCTTAGTAGAGATCCGGAACCACGTCGGTATTGCCGTGCAGGCCATCCAGCGTGAGTGCATCGGCGCGCGCGGACGACCCGCCAGTGGTGGCGCCAAGTGCGAACGGCGAAACCTTGATCACAGACGCACCGGCCGGCGCGCTGACGATCGGGCGTGTTTGCAGATTGGTCGGCAAAGCGCTGAACGCAATCCGCGGCTGTCCCGACGCCGACGCCAGCGTCATGCCGGAACGCTTGGAAAGATCCGCAAAAGCGTCCTCGAGCAGCATTTGCATTTTAAGGTCGCGGCTGCGTGCAGTTTGCCCCCCGAGCACAACTGCGACAACGCGATGGCCATCGCGAACTGCAGACGTCGTCAAATTGAAGCCGGACATCCGCGTGTAGCCGGTCTTGATGCCGTCCACGCCGTCGACCTGACCAAGCAAGCGATTGTGGGTCCGAAGATGATACGTCCCGAACGCCGTCTCTTTGGCGCTAAAATAGGGGTACATATCCGGGTGATCGCGCATGATCGCCTGGCTCATCGTCGCCAGATCGCGGGCGGTGCTGACTTGTCGAACGTCGGGCAAGCCAGACGCGTTCAAAAAAACCGTTTTTTCCATGCCGATCGCGCGGCTTTTGGCGGTCATCATTGCGGCGAACTTGCTCTCGGTGCCGCCGAGCTTCTCGGCGACAGCCGTTGCGACGTCGTTCGCCGACTTAATAACGAGGCTGTAAATTGCTTCTTCGACCGAAATGGTGGTTCCGGCGGGAGCGCCCAGTTTGGTTGGCGCTTGCCGCGCTGCGTTCGCCGACATGAACACGCGATCATCAAGCTTCAATTTGCCGGACTCAATTGCATCAAATAGCAAATAGAGCGTCATGACCTTCGTCAGCGACGCCGGATGGCGGAGTTCGTCAGCGTATTGCGAACTCAAAACCTCGTTTGTCTCAGAATCGATCGAAATCAGCGCCAGCCGCTCAGGCGCAGGCTTATAGGCAATTCGCTTCTTTTTCCGAGACTTAGCGTCCGCAGAATCGGCCACCGAAAAAATAAGCGCAGCTGAGAGCGCCGTATTGACGGCGACCTTCAATCCGCGACCCTTAAATTCAGCCAATGCGCAGCCCTCAAAATAGATTCGGGTTTCCGACCTGCAATTTATAGGCCGGATCAATTGCATAAGGGTAAACACGAACTCAACACTTGGTCTGAGGTGTAATGCTGTAACTTCGTAGCGAAAGTAGGGCGAGCATCACGCGCAGTGCAACCGCGGCTGAATTTTGTGCATGATTCAGTTCGAGCCCTCAAGCCTCTTTTGTGCGGCGCAGCATTTTCGGTTGACTTCGCACATGCAGCATATTACAAATGATGACGAATTAGGCGCAAAGCGTTGAGCCCGAGTGCATCGGCAAGCAAACACGGCGCTGAATACGCTGCAAAAGCAGCATGTTACAAAACTGATAGAAGGTTTCTAACTATGGCTGCTGCTAAAACTGCCGCGAAAACCGTCAAGCAAGTTGCTGAAGAAACACCGACTGTGACCAACGATGCTGTGAAAGAAGGATTTTCTCGCTCCATGACTGCTTTTGCTGAAATGAATTCCGTTTCGAAACAAGCTTTTGATGCTTGGATGGAAAGCGCCACCGTCGCCAGCCGTGGCGTTGAAGCGCTAAATGGCCATGTTCTCGCGTATGCGAAGAAGTCGATGGAAGACGGCGTTGCTGCTGCAAAGTCTCTTTCCGGCGCGAAGAGCTTGAAAGATGTGGTCGATATCCAAACCACCTTCGCAAAGACTTCGTTTGATTCATATGTCAAGGAAGTGACGAAGCTCTCCGAGTTCGCACAATCCGTGTCCAAGGACGCCATGAAGCCGCTCAGCGAGCGTGCGACCGCCGTCGCGACGATGTTCCAGCCGGTGCGCTAAAATCTGGCCAGCCAGCGGATTCGCTGTGAAACGTGGAAAGCCCGCCCGGCATGTGCCGAGGCGGGCTTTTATTT
>Ga0247831_1000658_pt1 | contig 74866 bp, 70 predicted proteins | sample LaCruzMarch2015__9_FD_192406 | JGI IMG/M metagenome (GOLD analysis project Ga0247831, IMG submission 192406) | Freshwater microbial communities from meromictic Lake La Cruz, Castile-La Mancha, Spain - LaCruzMarch2015_1m | ecosystem: Environmental > Aquatic > Freshwater > Lake | place: Spain...
GGCGCTTGAGCTCCTTGTCGACCTGACGCAACAGAGTACGAATCGAGGTGCCATTGGCCACGCTGCCATTGGCCAAACCCTCGACCACACCCGAGGCGATCTGCCACAGCGGGCCGAGCGGTGAATCCTTGCAGAGGTTTTCCAGACGCGCGAACACCCGCGCCATATAGCCCAGATTGGTTGGCAGATCCTGATTACGGATTACCCCAACCAGGGCCATTTGCAGCATTTGCCGCAATTTACGCAACAACACCGGCAGTTCGGCGGTGCGCAGCTGGTCGATGGTTTCGTTAGGCAGCGCTGGCGTGCGACCGGACATATCCGGGGCAAACAGGCTGGTTTCCGAGAGCAGTTTTTCCCCACGCGCAGCGCGCAGGTCGTTGAGCAGAGGCAGCACGACCATTGGCAGGTCGCGGCGAGCAGTCTGGATACGGTCGAGGTAAACCGGCAGTTGCAGAATCGACTGCATCAACACTTCCAGGGCTTCACCCTGGTTGGTCACGCGGCCGTCGATCAGGGCACCAGCCAACTGCTCCATTTCCTCAGCCAGCAGCGCCGCGCCGAAAAACTCGACCATCTGCAAGGTGCCAAGCACCTGATGCACATAGGTCTGGCAGAAACGCATGCGCGTAGCGTCCTGGGGGTTCTCGACGAACGCCTCCAGCGCCTGACGCGCTTGCTTCAGGGTTTCCGCGATCTCGCCCTTAACCCATTCCAGGGCGACATAATCGTGCCGATCACCCATAGCCACTCCACTCATATACTTGGCTCTTCTGCCTTATCAAGCTGCTGAAAAACTACCTGCGTTGCCATTGCTGCGTTAAAAGCAGGCTCGAACTGCTCATTTACAACTCGTAAACTCCGCGTTCTCGCCTGCTTTTGCCTTGCACTGGCTGCCTCGCTTACGTTTTTCAACAGCCTGTTATCCCTTGCGGGTAAACGCCAGCACTCGCTCGTCGGCTACCGGGATCAACTCCGGATGCTGCCAACCTGCTACTTCGCCCACTCCCACCACCAGCAGCCCTCCAGGCACCAGGCGCTCGGCCAGGCGATTGAGGATCTCGCGGCGACGCCAGCGACGAAAATAGATCAACAAGTTCTGACAAAAAATAACGTCCATACCGGACATCGGCGCCTTGGCCAGCTCCAGCACATTGAGCCGGGCGCAACATACGCGCGCGGCCAGATTCGGCACCACCTTGAAACGTCCATCGTCCTGGGCCAGGAAGTAACGCTGGCACAGATCGTCATCCAACTGCTCCAGACGGCGCGCGCCGTACTGGCCATCACGCGCCTTGCTCAAGGCGTTCAGGCTGATGTCGGTGCCTGTTACCCCGAAATGATCCGGGTGTTCACTTTCACGCAACACTTCAGCCGCACTGATGGCCAGCGAATAAGGCTCTTCACCACTGGCACATCCCACGCTCCACAGCTCCCATGGCTGCGTCATGCCCTGCTGCAAACGCTCACGCAAGTAGCTTTCGAGCACTTCAAAGGACGGGCGATGACGAAAGAAACGGGTTTCCTGCACAGTCAGCCGATCCAGCAGGGTCGACCACTCCACCGCACCGCGGGGACCATCGGTTACCTGCCGGTAGTACGTGGCGTAATCCATCACGCCCAGCTCGCGCATGCGCGCACTCAGATTGGTTTGCAGAAACGCCCGCCGCCGTTCATTGAGAACGACCCCGGTGCGCTCCTCAAGCAGTGTCTGCCAGTCACGAAACTCCGTGGCTGTCATATCTGCCAGAGGCTGCAAGGCCCAGACGCCTGACTGCATGTCGTGCCCCTCGCTCACGGCCATAGCCCTTGTGCGACAGGCTTTTCAGCCTGCCGCGAAGCACCTGATTAAGCCTGTTCCCCACCCGGCAAGGTAAAGCCGGATACCGACTTACGCATCTCACTGGCCATCTTGGCCAGGTTACCAATGCTCTTGGCGGTGGCAGTGGTACCGGAGGAGGTTTGCGAGGTGATTTCCTGGATCACGTTCATCGTGTTGGAAATATGGCCCGCCGACGATGCCTGCTGGCGAGCAGCGTTGGAGATGTTCTGAATCAAAGCCGCGAGGGTCTTGGATACCTTCTCGATCTCTTCCAGTGCAACCCCGGCGTCCTGTGCCAGACGAGCACCGCGCACCACTTCGGAAGTCGTTTGTTCCATCGAGATAACGGCTTCGTTGGTGTCGGTCTGAATCGTCTTAACCAGCGCTTCGATCTGCTTGGTTGCAGCAGAGGAACGTTCTGCGAGGCGTTGTACCTCGTCCGCTACCACGGCGAAGCCTCGGCCTGCGTCACCCGCCATGGAGGCCTGGATCGCGGCGTTCAGTGCAAGGATGTTGGTCTGGTCAGCAATGTCGTTAATCAGGCTAACGATGTCACCGATCTCCTGGGACGATTCACCGAGGCGTTTAATACGCTTGGAGGTGTCCTGGATCTGCTCACGGATGTTATCCATGCCGGTGATGGTGTTGTGCACCACTTCGTTACCTTTGTTGGCGATGGCTACGGAACGTTCCGCTACCGCGGAGGACTCCGAGGCGTTCGCCGATACCTGGTCAATCGACACGGCCATTTCGTTGATCGCCGCAGAAGCACCGGCAATTTCCTGGGCCTGGTGCTCGGAAGCTTCAGCCAGGTGCATCGCTGTGGCCTGGGTTTCCTGGGCGGCACCGGCTACCTGAACGGCGGTCAGGTTGATCGTTGCTACTAGGTCACGCAGCTGGTCGATGGAGTAGTTGATGGAGTCAGCGATGGCACCGGTGAAGTCTTCGGTTACCGTCGCGGCTACGGTCAAGTCACCGTCTGCGAGGTCGGCGATTTCGTCGAGCAGTCGCAGAATAGCTGCCTGGTTGCGTTCGTTCTTCTCAGCAGTGGAAGCCAGGCGACGGTTGGTTTCACGCACCATCACCAGACCGATCAGGATGATTGAACCCAGCGCCAGAGCACCAAGCACATAACCGATCAGGGTGTTGATGGCACGGCCAGTGGCCAGGTCATCAAAGCCGACGGCCAGGTCGGATGCCTTGTCCAACAGGGTCTGCGAAACACTGAAGATCACGTTGGCCGACTCACGCACCTGGAACAGTTCAGGCGAGGTTTCGAGAATCTCGTCCACCGAACCGGATACGAATTCGAACAGTTCGGAAATTTCCGCCAGACGCTCGAGGGCTTCCTCGTCGCTTACCTGGGTGATTTCCATAGCGGCGTTGCCTTCAAGCATCGCACTCAGTACACGACCGAAGAGGCTGGCATCGCGACCGAACATGTCAGCGGCCTGCACCGAGTCCTGGTCACCGGCCAGTACCTTGTTTACCGAACCCAGAATACGTTCTGCCAGCAAGGATTGACGCTGAGCGACCGAAACCTGAGCCGCCGGCGCACCACTTTCCAGCAGGATGTCGACTACTTCTTCGTACTCGACCTGCAACTGCGGAATGGTTTCTGCCAGGGTGGCAGCTACCTGGTGCAGCGACAATACGGTCTGTTCGTTGGCCAGGATGGCGTCGGTGTTCTGCCGCAGCGTATCCCAGTCCTGCTGTACTACAGCAATCTGTGGCTGCAGGGACTCCGGCGCTGCGGGCAGCCCGGTCTCCTCGTTACCGTCGGTCAGATAACCCCAGCGAGTCTGGAAGTCGTTACGCGCATCGCGCAGCAAGGCGAACGCTTCCGCCGTACCGGCCGCCGCTTCCGTGGAGTTTTTCGCGATACGCTGGGACAGTACGCGCAGCTCACCGGCGTGACCGATGTACTCCGTGTCGTAGTTGGATTGGGTGTTGATGTAGGCGAAGTTGGCGAACAACAGCACGATCGAGACGATCAGGACAATAAACAGCCCTGCGATCAATGTGCTACTGCGCGCACCTGCTAACAAATTACCTGCATTTAGTTTTTTCATTTACTGGCCCCCGCCTGGACCGACCGCACTACGGTTCCCATGTAACGCCAAAAGGCCGACAAAGCCGACCCCACCGATAAACTGTTAATACGCCACGTCGAGAAAACCCGGGTTCTGGGCCAGCGCGTGTGGGCTGAACACCAACCAGGGCTGTTCACGTTGAAATACTCCGTGGATAAAAGGTGCTATGGACGCCTCGAGCGGCGGCAGCTGCTCGGAGAAGGTATCCACAGGAAAGTGCTGCATACCGAATACTTCATCGACCGTGAGGCCGGCAAAGACTTCCTGGTGGTCAACCACCAGCACTCGGCGTTTTTTGCGCAGTGGCGACAGCTCATTGCCGAAGAACCCACACAGGTCCATCACTGGCAGTAGGCGACCACGCACGTTGGCCACGCCCTTGACCCAGTTTTTCACGCCAGGCAACAGAGTATGGCGCGGCTCATGCAACACCTCGCCAACTTCGCCCATGGGCGCGACAAAAAAACGCTCGCCCATGCGAAAACCGATGCCGCTCCAGGTCTGCACCACCGCTTGCTGCGAAGGCAAGCCAGCAGCCAGCGAACGACAGAGCCTGTCGATATCCTGAAGGGTTTGAAAAGGTGTTTGCGCGTCCGACATGCCAGCTGCGGCCTTATTCTTTTTTAATTGCGGACTGACCCGGTCTTAGCCGGCCAATACCGCATTCAAGGTTTTAACCAGGGTTTCTTCATCAACCGGCTTGGTCAGGTAATCCTTCGCACCCTGGCGCTTGCCCCAGACCTTGTCGGTTTCCTGATCCTTGGTGGTGACGATAATCACCGGGATGTGACTGGTGTCCGCATCCTTGGTCAACTGGCGGGTCGCCTGGAAGCCATTGAGGCCCGGCATGACGATATCCATCAGCACTGCGTCGGGCTTTTCCTGGCGCGCCAGAGCAACGCCGTCGGCACCATTTTCCGCCTTGAGTACCTGATGGCCGTGCTTTTCCAGCATGGCGGTCAGTTTGTACATTTCAGTCGGCGAGTCATCAACAATCAGAATTCGAGCCATGGTGTTTCCCAATACTTTAAAAAGGCGCCCAGCTGTTCAGCCAGGCGTCAGGACGCTTGTTCCACCGGTACAAAGTCAGGCACATGGGCTTTGATCGCACCGAGCAGCTCTTCTTTACTGAAGGGTTTGGTCAGGTATTGATCGGAACCGACAATGCGACCCTTGGCTTTATCGAACAGACCGTCTTTGGAAGACAGCATGATCACCGGAGTGGATTTGAAAGCGCTGTTGTTCTTGATCAAGGCACAGGTCTGATAGCCATCGAGCCGCGGCATCATAATGTCGACAAAAATGATGTTCGGATGGGTATCGGCGATCTTTGCCAAAGCATCGAAGCCGTCAACTGCAGTAATTACCTCGCAGCCCACCTTTTTCAGCAGGGTTTCCGCGGTACGACGAATCGTTTTCGAATCGTCGATCACCATCACCCTCAAACCCTCGGAATGCTGTTCCATGTTTGCCCTACCATCGCCTCGGTGAGTCGTTATTTTTGCGTTATATCAGTGCGCCTGAGGCCCTGTCACCGACGGGCTACAACCCAATCGTCGGGCCTTTTTAGCACACTCTCCAGATGCAATCTATAAGCCGCGCGGGGCCAAGTTTTTTCCTTGACCACCCGACTTGTCAGCGCCACCCTGACGCTACATCACGTCTTAGCACACTTTAATCGCTGCCATTTTACGGAGAACACCGCCATGAGCGTCCGCCTCGGCATTGTCATGGACCCCATCGCCCAGATTGCCTTCAAGAAGGACAGCTCGCTGGCCATGTTGCTGGCCGCCCAAGCGCGCGGCTGGACCCTCTTCTATATGGAGCAGAAAGATCTTTACCAGGCCAAGGGCGAAGCACGCGCTCGACTGTCAGAGCTTAGCGTATACAACGACCCACAGCGCTGGTTCGAACTGGGTAACGAGCACGATATCGCGCTAAGCGAGCTGAACGTGATCCTGATGCGCAAGGATCCGCCCTTCGATAACGAGTTTGTCTACTCCACCTACCTGCTGGAACAAGCCGAGCAAGCGGGCGTTCTGGTGGTCAACCGCCCGCAAAGTCTGCGCGACTGCAATGAAAAGTACTTTGCCACCCAGTTCAGCCAATACACTCCGCCGACCGTGGTCAGCCGTAGGGCCGATATTCTGCGCGAGTTTGCCAAAGAGCAGCGTGACATCATTCTCAAACCCCTCGATGGAATGGGCGGATCGATGATATTTCGCCACCGCGAGGGCGATCCCAACCTTTCCGTGATTCTCGAGACCCTGACCAACCACGGCCAGCAGCAGATCATGGCCCAGGGTTACCTGCCAGCAATCAAGGATGGTGACAAGCGCATCCTGATGATCGACGGCGAGCCAGTGCCTTATTGCCTGGCGCGCATTCCCGCGGCCGGCGAGACCCGTGGCAACCTTGCCGCCGGTGGACGCGGCGAAGCCAGACCGCTGACCGAGCGCGACCGTGAAATCGCCGCCGCCGTCGGCCCGACCCTGCGCGAGAAAGGCCTGCTGTTTGTCGGTCTGGACGTGATCGGCGAGCACCTGACCGAGATCAACGTGACCAGCCCGACCTGCATCCGCGAGATCGACGCCGCCTTCGATACGCGTATCGGTGAGCAGTTGATGGACAAGATTGCCGAGAAGCTCAATGCGCGCAGTGCTTCATAGACTTTTCCATGCGCCCTCGGCAGACTGCGCGGCAACCTGAGCAGACCCGAAACGCGATGAACGCAGCAGCCCAACTCCCTGAACTTTCCAGCGCCGGCGTACAGCCGGCGGACCGCCTGGGCTTTACTCTGTTCCTCGCTGCCGTACTGCATGCTGCACTGATTCTCGGCCTGGGTTTTACCTTGGCCGAGCCGAGCCAGATCAGCAAAACCCTGGAAATCACCCTGTCCACCTTCAAGAGTGAAGAAAAGCCCAAAGAGGCCGATTTTCTCGCCCAGGACAACCAGCAAGGCAGCGGCACCCTGGAACACAAGGCCGCACCGAAAACCACCGAGCAGGCACTGTTTCAGGACAGCGAAGTCAAACGCATCACCCCACCGGCCTCGCCGCAACAGCCAGCAGTACGCCAGCAAGCACCGAAAGCGGCCGTCGCCACCCGCGCGCCTCAACAGCAGAAAACCCCAGTCAAACGCGAAGAAGCCAAACCCACGCCGCAAACCCGGCCCGCGCCGGTATTCGACAGTGCCCAGTTGTCGTCGGAGATCGCCAGCCTGGAAGCCGAACTGGCTCAGGAAGTTCAGCAATACGCCAAACGCCCGAAAATCCACCGCCTCAACGCCGCCTCGACCATGCGCGACAAAGGCGCCTGGTATAAGGATGAATGGCGCAAGAAGGTTGAGCGGGTCGGCAATCTGAATTACCCCGATGAAGCACGCCGCCAGGGCATTTATGGCAGCCTGCGTCTGCTGGTGTCGATCAACCGCGACGGCACCCTGTACGAAGTGCAGGTGCTGGAATCCTCCGGCCAGCGCCTGCTCGACCAGGCCGCCCTGCGCATCGTGCGCCTAGCCGCGCCGTTCGCCCCATTTACCGGCGACCTGGCCGATGTCGACCGCCTGGAAATCATCCGCACCTGGCGTTTCGAGCGCGGCGACCGCCTGTCGAGCAACTGAATCTGCGCGCACTGCTTGAGGCTTGTCGCTCGAAGCTCCAAACTAACGCCCATGAAAGACGCCAGCCCCAGCTACCTCAAGCATCACTTCCTGATCGCCATGCCGCACATGGCCGATCCGCATTTCGCGCAGACCGTCACCTACCTGATCGACCACAACGAACACGGCGCCATGGGATTGGTGATCAACAAGCCCAACGGCCTCAACCTGGCTGACGTACTCGAGCAACTGCGTCCGGATGAAGAGCCGCCGGTACTGTGCCAGAGCCTGCCGATCTTTACCGGCGGCCCGGTGCAGACCGATCGCGGCTTTGTCCTGCACCCCAGCGGTCCACAGTTTCAGGCCACCCTGGAGCTGGGCGAACTGGGCCTGTCGACCTCCCAGGACGTGTTGTTCGCCATTGCCGACGGTACTGGCCCAGAGAAATACCTGATCACCCTCGGCTATGCCGGCTGGGAGGCTGGGCAGCTGGAAGCCGAACTGGCCGACAACGCCTGGCTGACCTGCCCGGCTGACCACGCCATCCTTTTCGACCTGCCTTACGATCAGCGCCTGAACGCTGCCGCTGCGCGCCTGGGCGTCAACCTCAGCCTGCTTACCTCACAAGCCGGGCACGCCTGATGGTCGAGGCAAAACCACTACGCCTGCTGCTGGGCTTCGATTACGGCAGCAAACAGATCGGCGTCGCGGTCGGCCAGGTGATCACCGGCCAGGCCCGCGAGCTGTGCATCCTCAAGGCGCAGAACGGCGTGCCGGACTGGCAGAAAGTTGAAACGCTGATCAAAGAATGGCAGCCGGATGCCATCGTCGTTGGTCTGCCACTGAACATGGATGGCACAAAAAGCGAGATGAGCGAGCGCGCCGAGAAATTCGCCCGCCGCCTTAACGGCCGCTTCAACCTGCCGGTACACACCCACGACGAACGCCTGACCACTTTTGAGGCCAAAGGCCAGCGTCTGCGCGAAGGACAAAGTGGCGGCTACCGCGAGCGCCCGGTCGATGCCATTGCTGCGGCGCTGCTGCTGCAAGGCTGGCTAGAAGAAAATTGCCTGGGCTAAGCCCGCACCAAGGAGTTTTGCCATGCATTTGCCCACACCCGCCGACCTGCTGCCGCAAATGGCCGCCGCGCTCACCCAGCACCTGAACAGCCGACAGATCAGCGAACCGCGCTTTATCGGCATCCGCACCGGCGGTGTCTGGGTCGCCCAGGCGCTGCTGGAAGCCTTGGGCCGCGACGACGCACTGGGCATTCTCGATGTGTCCTTCTACCGTGACGACTTCACCCAGAACGGTCTGCACCCGCAGGTACAACCCTCCGAGCTGCCATTCGAGATCGAAGGCCAGCACCTGGTGCTGATCGACGACGTACTGATGAGCGGCCGCACCATCCGCGCCGCGCTCAACGAACTGTTCGACTACGGTCGCCCGGCCAGCGTAACCCTGGTCAGCCTGCTCGACCTGAATGCCCGCGAGCTGCCGGTTCGCCCGGACGTGGTCGGCGCGACCCTGTCGCTGGCGGCAGATCAGCGGGTAAAATTGGCCGGCCCCACACCGCTGACCCTCGAACTCCAGACGCTTGCCCACTGAGACTCGCCAGATGACGACCATAGCCGCCAAGCGCCCGCTGCAACTGAATGACCAAGGCCAACTGCGCCACTTCCTGTCCCTCGACGGCCTGCCCCGCGAGCTGCTGACAGAAATCCTCGACACCGCCGACTCCTTCCTCGAAGTCGGCGCCCGCGCGGTGAAAAAAGTCCCGCTGCTGCGCGGCAAGACCGTGTGCAACGTATTCTTCGAAAACTCCACACGCACCCGCACCACCTTCGAACTGGCCGCCCAGCGCCTGTCCGCCGACGTGATCAGCCTGAACGTGTCGACCAGCTCGACCAGCAAGGGCGAAACGCTGTTCGACACCCTGCGCAACCTGGAAGCCATGGCCGCCGACATCTTTGTCGTGCGCCATGCTGATTCCGGCGCTGCACACTTTATCGCTGAGCACGTGTGCCCCAACCTGGCGATCATCAACGGCGGCGACGGCCGTCACGCGCACCCGACCCAGGGCATGCTCGACATGCTGACGATTCGACGGCACAAGGGCGGTTTCGAGAACCTCTCGGTGGCCATCGTCGGCGACATCCTGCACTCGCGGGTAGCCCGCTCGAATATGCTTGCACTGAAAACCCTGGGCTGCCCGGACATCCGCGTGATCGCACCGAAAACCCTGCTGCCGGTCGGCATCGAGCAATACGGCGTGACCGTCTACAGCGACATGACCACCGGCCTCAAGGACGTCGACGTGGTGATCATGCTGCGCCTGCAGCGCGAGCGCATGACCGGCGGCCTGCTGCCCAGCGAAGGCGAGTTCTATCGCCTGTTCGGCCTCACCGAAGACCGCCTCAAACTGGCCAAGCCGGATGCCCTGGTGATGCACCCAGGCCCGATCAACCGCGGTGTGGAGATTGAGTCGGCAGTGGCCGACGGCCCGCAGTCGGTGATTCTCAACCAGGTCACCTACGGTATCGCCATCCGCATGGCTGTGCTGTCCATGGCCATGAGCGGACAGACCGCGCAGCGCCAACTCAATCAAGATGCCGAGGAGCAGAACTGATGCGTATCCGTATCCTCGGAGCCCGCGTGATCGACCCCAGCAGCGGTTTCGATCAGCAGACTGATCTGTACATCGAAGGCGGCAAAATTGTCGCCATCGGCCAGGCACCAGCCGACTTCGTCGCCGAGCAGAGCATCGAGGCCCAAGGCCTGGTTGCCGCGCCTGGCCTGGTCGATCTCAACGTCGCCCTGCGCGAACCGGGCTATAGCCGCAAAGGCAGCATCGCCACGGAAACCCTGGCCGCAGCCGCCGGTGGCGTCACCAGCCTGTGCTGCCCGCCGTTTACCAAACCGGTACTGGATACTCCGGCAGTGGCCGAACTGATCCTCGACCGCGCCCGCGAAGCCGGGCATACCAAGGTGTTCCCGATTGGTGCGTTGAGCAAAGGCCTGGAAGGCGAGCAGCTGGCCGAACTGGTTGCCCTGCGTGACGCCGGTTGCGTGGCCTTCGGCAATGGCCTGGACAGCTTCCGCAATAACCGCACCCTGCGCCGCGCACTGGAATATGCAGTGACCTTCGACCTGACGGTGATCTTCCATTCCCAGGATCACGACCTCGCCGAAGGCGGCCTGGCGCACGAAGGCGCCACCGCCAGCTTCCTCGGCCTGCCGGGCATTCCGGAAAGCGCCGAGACGGTGGCTTTGGCTCGCGACCTGCTGCTGGTCGAGCAGACCGGCGTGCGCGCGCACTTCAGCCAGCTGACCAGCGCGCGCGGTGCCCAGCTGATCGCCGACGCTCAAGCCCGTGGCCTGCCGGTCACCGCTGATGTGGCGCTGTACCAGCTGATCCTCACCGATGAAGCGCTCAGTGATTTCTCCAGCCTGTACCACGTGCAGCCCCCGCTGCGCACCGCTGCCGACCGTGACGGTCTGCGCGCGGCGGTAAAGAGCGGGGTAATCTCGGCGATTGCCAGCCACCATCAGCCGCACGAGCGCGACGCCAAGCTGGCGCCCTTCGGTGCAACCGAACCGGGCATCAGCAGCGTACAACTGCTGCTGCCGCTGGCTTTGAGCCTGGTGCAGGATGGCCTGCTAGACCTGCCCACCCTGCTCGCTCGCCTAAGCAACGGCCCGGCGCAAGCGCTGCGCCTGCCGGCTGGCAAACTGAGCGTGGGTGCAGCCGCCGACTTGCTGCTGTTTGATCCTCAAGCCTCGACCCTGGCTGGCGAGACCTGGTATTCGAAAGGTGCCAACTGTCCCTTTATCGGCCACTGCCTGCCGGGCGCCGTGCGTTACACCTTGGTAGACGGGCATATCAGCTACAAAGCCTGATTCATCGCCGCATAAAAATCGCCGGGAACGATGTTTGACGTCGCGCAGCGACGGCCCGCAGGGTGATCGCCATGGATGGCAGAGCACAAAAAGCCCGCCAATAGGCGGGCTTTTTTATGCCTGAACCTTAACCGCGTTCAGCGTTCTTGATCGACACCTGGGTATTCAGTGTCCAGAAGTCATACAGCACCCCGAGCAGGAACAGACCACCGGTAAACAGGTAGATGATCCCGGTGATCCACTTGCCCTGGTACATGCGGTGCACACCGAAGATGCCGAGGAAGGTCAATAGTATCCAGGCAACGTTGTAGTCGGTATCACCGGCGGTAAAACGCAGATCGGCCTCGCGATCCATCGCTGGGATCAGAAACAGGTCGACGATCCAGCCAATAAACAGCAGACCGAAGGTGAAAAACCAGATGGTGCCGGTCACCGGCTTGCCGTAATAGAAACGGTGCGCGCCGAGAAAACCGAAAATCCACAGCAGATAACCGATAAGTTTGCTGTGCGTGTCCTGTCGCTGCATGGGTGTGCCTCCTGATGGCTGGTAACGCTTTGACGCCACACTCTACGCAAGGTTCGCCGCATGGGGAAATCCGCCATGCTCCCGTCATATCAACGCTTGATGCCAGCCGTCGATTGCTAAATACTGTATGCATAAACAGTTAAGCAGGCAGCATCATGCAGCTGATCGAAAAACTCACCGTCCTCGCCGACGCAGCCAAGTACGACGCCTCCTGCGCCAGCAGCGGCGCGCCAAACCGCAGCTCCAAGGGCAAGAGCGGCATCGGCTCGACCAACGGCATGGGCATTTGCCACAGCTTTACCCCGGACGGTCGCTGCGTAGCCTTGCTGAAAATCCTGCTGACCAACTTCTGCCTGTATGACTGCCAGTACTGCGTCAACCGCCGCTCCAGCGATGTACCGCGCGCGCGTTTCACCCCCGAAGAAGTGGTGACCCTGACCCTGGATTTTTACAAGCGCAATTGCATCAGCGGGCTGTTTCTTAGCTCGGGGATTATCCGTTCGGCCGACTACACGATGGAGCAGCTGGTCCGTGTCGCCAAGCTGCTACGTGAAGAGCATGAATTCCGTGGCTATATCCACCTCAAGACCATTCCCGACGCCGACCCGCTGCTGATCGCCGAAGCCGGGCGTTATGCCGATCGCCTCAGTGTGAATATCGAACTGCCCACCGAAAGCAGCCTGATCCGCCTCGCCCCGGAAAAGCAGGTGCGCACCATCAAGCAGGCCATGCACTCCATCCATCAGGGTGAGAGCGAGGCCCGCGCAGAGCTACGGGCGCCGCGCTTCGCTCCTGCCGGCCAGAGCACACAAATGATCATCGGCGCCGACGCCACCGATGACAGCACCATCCTGCACACCGCCGCTTCGCTGTACGGCAACTACCGCCTGCGTCGGGTGTATTACTCGGCGTTCAGCCCGATCCCGCAAAGCCCGAATACCGTGCCCTTTGAAGCGCCACCCTTGCTACGCGAGCACCGCCTGTATCAAGCCGACTTCCTGCTGCGCGGCTACGGATTCGAGGTGGGTGAGTTGCTCAGCGGCCCTGGCAACCTGGCGCTGGATATCGACCCGAAACTGGCCTGGGCGCTGAACAACCGTGAGCACTTCCCCGTCGACCTCAATCGCGCCGAACCGGCAATGATCGCCCGCGTGCCGGGTATCGGCGTGCTCAGCGCCAAGCGCCTGGTCGCCCTGCGCCGACAGAAACGCATTCGTTTCGAAGACCTGACACGCCTGCGCTGCGCCCTGGAAAAGGCCAAGCCGTTTATCGTCACCCAGGACTATCGCCCACTGCAGGCCAGCCGCGAATCCCTGCTGCTGCGCCAGCAACTCAGCGAAACGCCGGCACAGATGGCGCTGTGGTAATGCACAGCGCGCCATTCGACGGCAGCTTTGCCGGCTGGCGAGAAGTCGCCAGAAGACTGATACAACAGGGCGTTCCACCGCATCAGATTACCTGGCTGACGGACGACGACAGTGGCGGGCTGTTCGACCACGTCCCAGCACCCAACAACGCACCTGCCGCGACACCGCCACTGCGCATCCCCAGGCAGCTGCTGGAATTGCTGCAAAGCGCTGCACGCTTTCGCGTCGAGGATCGCTGGAGCCTGCTCTATCGGATTCTCTGGCGCGTCGCTCAGGGCGATCGCGCCGCCATGCTGCCGGGCGACATTGACGGCAGCCAACTGCACAAACGGCTCAAGGCGATACGCCGCGAGGCCCATCACCTGCATGCTTTCTTACGCTTTCATCCGCGCCCGGAAAACGCCGAAGGTCCACAACTGGTGGCCTGGCACGAACCGGCCCATGACATCCTCGCCAGTGCCAGCGGGCATTTTGCCGAACGCCTGGGGCGAACCACCTGGTTGATTGCCACACCGGATGACGGCGTGTATTGGGATGGCCAGCGTCTGCATTACCAGCGGCCGTGCCCAAGTGAGTGGCAACGCCTGGCGCAAGCGCCCGAGGATACAGGGGAAGCCCTGTGGCTGGCCTATTACGGCAGCACCTTTAACCCGGCGCGGCTGAACCGCAGCGCCCTGGAAACCAGCATGCCGGTGCGTTTCTGGAAAAACCTGCCTGAAGGCCCGTTGATCCCGCAACTGATGAGCCAAGCCCGCGCCGGCGCGCAACGCGATGGCCAAGCGGAAGCGGTGTCGCGCCAGGGCGGCAAACGCATTCGCCGCACCAGCGCGCCACAGCAAGCAGTCAGCGGAAGCGCCGACCCGGATCTTCTTCGCTGACTTCCAGCGACAAGCCCTGGGCCATGCTGCTCAGGTGATCGCCATCGGTTTCCGAGCCGAGCTTGATCATCAGGCGCAGATCGTTGGCCGAATCGGCGTACAGCAGCGCATCTTCGTAGGTGATCTCACCCTGGCTGTAGAGGTTGTACAGCGCCTGATCGAAGGTCTGCATGCCCTGCTCGGTGGAGCGTTTCATCAGCGCCTTGAGTTCGTGCACCTCGCCCTTGCGGATCAGATCGGCGGCCAGCGGGGTGTTGATCAATACCTCGATCACCGCACGGCGGCCTTTGCCATCCGGGGTCGGGATCAATTGCTGGGCGACGATGGCCTTGAGGTTGAGCGACAAGTCCATCCACACCTGGTTCTGCCGGTCAGAGGGGAAGAAGTTGATGATGCGATCCAGCGCCTGGTTGGCGTTGTTGGCGTGCAGCGTGGCCAGGCACAGGTGACCGGTTTCGGCGAAGGCCACGGCATGATCCATGGTCTCGCGGGTACGCACCTCACCAATCAGAATCACGTCCGGCGCCTGGCGCAGGGTGTTCTTCAGCGCCACCTCGAAGGACTCGGTATCGATGCCCACTTCACGCTGGGTAACGATACAGCTCTGGTGCTGGTGGATGTATTCGATCGGGTCTTCGATGGAAATGATGTGGCCGCTGCTGTTCTTGTTGCGGTAGCCGATCATCGCCGCCAGGGAAGTCGACTTACCGGTACCGGTCGCACCGACAAACAGCACCAGACCGCGCTTGGTCAGCGCCAGTTTCTTGAGAATTTCCGGCAGTTTCAGCTCGTCCAGCGTCGGAATATTGGTCTCGATACGACGCAGCACCATGCCGGCCAGGTTGCGCTGGTAGAAGGCACTGACGCGGAAACGGCCAACACCACGGGCGCTGATGGCGAAGTTGCATTCGTGGTTCTCGGCAAAGTCGCGGCGCTGCTGCTCGTTCATCACCGAGTGCACGGTTTCACGGGTCTGCTCAGGCGACATGGGCGTTTTGGTGATCGGCATGATCTTGCCGTTGACCTTCATCGACGGCGGTACGCCAGCGGTAATAAACAGGTCGGAGCCGCCCTTTTCCACCATCAGGCGCAGCAGTTTTTCGAATTCCATCGTTGTTCGCCCATGTGCATCACGCGGTTATGCAAGGCCAGCGGCAGGCGCGTGGATTGCCGCTGGGCTGAACCCGACAGGCAATTGCCCGCCGGGTACTGTCGATTTAGAAGTTTTCTGGCGTTTTGGCTTTCTCGCGCGCCGCTTCGCGGCTGACGATACCCTTGGTCACCAGAGTTTTCAGGCAGGAATCCAGGGTCTGCATGCCCAGCGAGCCACCGGTCTGAATAGCCGAATACATCTGCGCCACCTTGTCCTCACGGATCAGGTTACGAATGGCCGGAGTGCCTATCATGATTTCATGGGCCGCCACACGACCACCGCCGATCTTCTTCAGCAGAGTCTGCGAGATCACCGATTGCAGGGATTCTGAGAGCATGGAGCGCACCATGGATTTCTCTTCGGCCGGAAATACGTCGACCACGCGGTCGATGGTCTTGGCCGCCGAGGTGGTGTGCAGGGTGCCAAACACCAAGTGGCCGGTTTCTGCTGCGGTCAGGGCCAGGCGGATGGTTTCCAGGTCGCGCATCTCGCCGACAAGAATGATGTCCGGGTCTTCCCGCAGTGCCGAGCGCAGGGCTTCGGAGAAGCCGAGGGTGTCGCGGTGCACCTCACGCTGGTTGATCAGGCACTTCTTCGATTCGTGAACAAATTCGATCGGGTCTTCGACCGTCAGGATGTGGTGGTACTTGTTACTGTTTATATAGTCGAGCATCGCCGCCAGGGTGGTCGACTTACCCGAACCGGTTGGCCCGGTCACCAGCACCAGGCCGCGCGGCACATCGGAAATCTTGCGGAAGATCTCGCCCATGCCAAGGTCTTCCATGCTCAGGACTTTCGACGGAATGGTCCGGAATACCGCGCCAGAACCGCGGTTCTGGTTGAAGGCGTTAACCCGGAAACGCGCCACGCCCGGCACTTCGAAGGAGAAGTCGGTCTCGAGAAACTCCTCGAAATCCTTGCGCTGCTTGTCGTTCATGATGTCGTAGATCAGTGCGTGCACCTGTTTATGGTCCAACGCAGGCAGATTGATCCGGCGAACATCACCGTCGACCCGAATCATCGGAGGCAGGCCAGCGGAGAGATGCAGGTCCGATGCACCTTGCTTGGCGCTGAAGGCCAGCAATTCAGTGATATCCATGGGACTCCCTAATGACAGACAAGCAGGTAGAATGCCGCGAAACCCAGGCGGCGGGCGCAAGTAATGTCCACGATAGCAGAGAATATTGCAAAGGTCGGAGTGCGCATCCGTGAGGCGGCGCAAGCCTCGCAGCGAGATTGTGCGACTGTTGGCCTACTCGCGGTGAGCAAAACCAAACCGGCCGAAGCGATTCGCCAGGCCTTTGCCGCCGGCACCTGCGATTTCGGTGAAAACTACCTGCAGGAAGCCCTGGAAAAGCAGGCCGATTTGAGCGACCTGCCGCTGACCTGGCACTTTATCGGTCCGATCCAATCGAACAAGACCAAGCCCATCGCCGAGCACTTTGCCTGGGTGCATTCAGTGGATCGCCTGAAAATCGCCCAGCGCCTGTCTGATCAGCGTCCGGCGCATCTGCCACCGTTGAATATTTGCCTACAGGTGAATGTCAGCGGCGAGGCCAGCAAATCTGGCTGCAACCCGGACGAGCTGCCAGCCCTGGCACAAGCGGTTACACAACTGCCCAACCTGCGCCTACGCGGATTGATGACAATCCCCGAGCCCACCGATGACCCCAGCGAGCAACGCGCCGCCTTCGCCCGCCTGCGCGAGCTGATGCAAGGCCTGAACCTGGACCTCGACACCTTGTCCATGGGCATGAGCCATGATCTGGAAGCGGCGATTGCCGAAGGCGCGACTTGGGTACGCATCGGTACTGCACTGTTCGGCGCCCGTGATTACAGCACCAGCTGATTGAGTTTGCCTTCAGCCTTATTAAGGAAGCCCGTTATGACCACTCCCCGCATTGCCTTTATCGGTGCCGGCAATATGGCCGCCAGCCTGATCGGCGGCCTGCGTGCCCAGGGCATCGACGCCAGCGCCATTCGCGCCAGCGACCGCGGCGCCGAACAGCGCAGCAAGATCAGCGCCGAGTACGGCATCGCCACCTTCGAAGCCAATGCCGAAGCTATCCAGGGCGCGGATGTGATCGTACTGTCGGTCAAACCGCAGGTGATGAAGGAAGTTTGTCTGGATCTCGCCGCACATATCGGCGAGCAACAGCTGGTGGTGTCGATTGCCGCCGGCATCAGCTGCGCCAGCCTGGAACATTGGCTCGGCCCGCGCGCAATTGTGCGCTGCATGCCCAACACGCCGGCACTGCTGCGTCAGGGCGTCAGCGGCCTGTATGCCAATGCTCAGGTTTCGCCAACCCAGCGCCAGCAGGCCGAGCAACTGCTCAGCGCCGTCGGCCTGGCGCTGTGGCTGGATCAGGAAGCGCAGATTGATGCCGTAACTGCCGTATCCGGCAGCGGCCCGGCGTACTTCTTCCTGCTGATCGAAGCCATGACCGCCGCTGGCGAGAAACTCGGCCTGCCGCGTGAGACCGCCGCCCAGCTGACCCTACACACCGCTCTTGGCGCCGCACGCATGGCCGTGGCCAGCGATGTTGATGCCAGCGAGCTGCGCCGCCGGGTAACCTCACCGGCCGGCACCACCGAAGCGGCAATCAAGACCTTCCAGGCCAACGGCTTTGAAGCCCTGGTCGAGAAAGCCCTGAATGCCGCCGCCCACCGCTCTGCCGAGCTGGCCGAACAACTCGGTCAATAAGGAACGAAGATGATCGGACTCAACACCGCCGCCGTTTACATCCTGCAGACCATTGGCAGCCTCTACCTGCTGATCGTGCTGCTGCGCTTTATCCTGCAACTGGTGCGGGCGGACTTCTACAACCCGGTGAGCCAGTTCATCGTGCGCGCCACTCATCCACTGCTGAAACCGCTGCGCAAGATCATCCCGAGCCTGGCCGGGCTCGATTTGGCCTCGCTGGTGCTGGCAATCGTGGTGCAACTGGTGCTGATGGCGCTAACCCTGATGCTGCTCGGCTATGGCCTGGACAATCCGCTGCAGCTACTGGTGTGGTCGATCATTGGCGTCACCGCGCTGTTCCTCAAGGTGTTCTTCTTCGCCCTGATCATCAGCGTGATCCTCTCCTGGGTCGCCCAAGGCAGCCATAACCCCACCGCCATGCTGATCAACCAGATCTGCGAGCCACTGCTGTCGCCGATCCGCCGCATCCTGCCGAGCATGGGCGGGCTGGATCTGTCGCCGATCGTGGCCTTCCTGATCCTCAACCTGATCGACATGCTGGTGATCCGCAACCTGGCGATCATGACCGGCATGTACAAGGGCCTGAGCCTGGCAATCTGACCGCGAGCGCTGATGAGCCACTTTCGCTGGGACGGCGCCGACCTGATCCTCGAATGCCACCTGCAGCCCAAAGCGAGCAAAGATGAGTTCGCCGGGCTGCACGGTGAGCGGGTGAAGATCCGCCTCACGGCCCCACCCGTAGACGGCAAGGCCAACGCACAGCTGCTGGCCTTTCTGGCCAGCGTATTCACCGTCAGCAAGAGCCAGGTCAGCCTGGAAAGCGGCCAGCAGAGCCGACACAAACGTGTGCGTATCAAACAGCCGCAACGGCTTCCGTCGGAACTGGCGCTGACCACTCAGTCACCCTGACCGACCATAAGGCGGGCGCGCGACGACATGCAATTGACGCCATAGCTGCGACCCGCATAATGCCAAGCAGGTCAATCCACGAACGTCGTGGATCTGGCGTAATTCCACAGGCTTTAAAGCGTTATCTGCCGCGCCCTCGCTGCGCGGCACCGTTCAATGTGTGCCCGACTTAACCTGGGTGCCGTATAGCCCCAGTCGCCCCACAATGGATGCGCCAACCGGAGGAAAGCCCAGAATGAGCATGGAACGTCTCAGTCAGCAGGTCGATGCTTACGTCACCTGGAAGCGCGAGCTGATGCGCGAAATCACCCGCTATCGCAGCTGGCTGGTGACCAATCGGCTGAACTCCGAGGCCGTGGAAGCCAAGCTTGAGCGCGCGCTGAAACTGCTGCGCACGGACCACATCACCCTAGCCTTTGTCGGCGAGTTCTCACGCGGCAAGACCGAGCTGATCAATAGCCTGTTCTTCTCCTCCTACGGCCAGCGCATGCTGCCGTCGCAGGCCGGCCGTACCACCATGTGTCCGACCGAGCTGTTCTTCGACCCACGCTCGGAACGCTCTTATATCCGCCTGCTGCCCATCGAAACTCGCGTGTCCGAGGCCAGTGTGGCGCAGTTCAAGCGCATTCCACGGCACTGGGTAAATATCCCGCTGGACCTCAGCGACCCGGACAATATGGTCCAGGCCTTTATCCAGGTCGCCCGCACCAAACCCATGCCGGTCGAACAGGCGATTGCCCTGGGCTTCCACCCCGACATGCTGGAAAGCACCAACAAACCCGGCGAAGTACTGGTTCCGGCCTGGCGTCACGCCATGGTCAACTTCGACCACCCACTGCTGCGTCAGGGCCTGCGCATTCTCGACACTCCCGGCCTGAACGCCCTCGGCAGCGAGCCGGAGCTGACCCTGTCGATGCTGCCCAGCGCCCAGGCGATCATCTTCCTGCTCTCCGCTGATACCGGTGTGACTGCCAGCGATATGGCCGTGTGGCAGCAGCATATCCGCCAACTCGACGAAGACACCCAGACCAGTCTGTTCGCCGTATTGAACAAGATCGACGTGCTCTGGGATGACCTGGCCGGCGAAGCCTTTGTGCAGAACGCCATCCGCCAGATTCAGACCAGCACCGCGCGCCAGCTCGGCATCCGCGTCGAGGACGTGCTGCCGCTGTCGGCCAAGCAGGCGATGCTGGCCAAGGTGCGCAAGGACCCGGAACTGCTGGCCCGCAGCCAAATGAGCAATCTGGAAAACCTGCTCTGCGAACGGATCATCGCGCAGAAGGAACGCCTGCTCGAAGACCGCGTGGTCAATCAGGTGCTGAGGCTGCTGCAGAACAGCCAGCACGTGCTCAACCTGCGCCTGGAAAAGGTCAACGAACAGCAAGCGCTGCTGAGCAACCATCAGCACGACAACGGCCAAATGCTGTTCGAGCTGACCGCCAAGACCAAGGAAGATCACAGCCAGCACCACAAACGCCTGCTCGGCCTGAAAACCAACCAGCGTCTGCTCAAACGCCAGGGCGACCTGCTGCGCCACGCCTCGCGCAGCGAGCGCCTAGACGAACACCTGAACAAGGTGCGCAAAAATCTCACCGGCAGCTGGACCACCCTGGGCATCAACCAGGCCATTCTGCATTTCTTCCGCAGCGTGGAGCAGGACCTGCACAACCTGGCCCAGGAAGCCGACATGGCCAACAAGATGGTCGCGGCCATCTACCGCCGGCACAACGAAGAAAACCCGCTGCACGGCGTCGATGCGCCGCAGTTCAACGTCAACCGCTACCTGCGTGAACTCAAGCAGCAGCAGACCAAGGCCGACCAGTTCCGCCTGCAGCTGAAAACCCTGCTGACCGAACAGCGCAGCCTGACCAAACGCTTCTTCGCCACCCTGGTGCAGGAAGTGATCGGCCTGCACCAGCGCATGCGCCAGGAAGCCGAACAGTGGGCCAGCGATGCGCTGATGCCACTGATGCAACACACCCTAGAGCACAAGCAGCTGCTGGAAACCCATATGCTGCGGCTCAAGGCCCTGGCTCAGGAAACCCAACAGGCGCGCCAGCGCGGCCAGCAACTGGCGCGTTACAGCGGCGAACTGGAGCAGCAACTGGCGCAGGCCAACGACATACTGCGCATCCTCCGTCGCCCGGCCCCTGTGCAGCGTCAGGGCAAGGTGGTCAATCTGCCAGGGGCTGCGCGCCCGCATAGCATCGGCGAATAGACCGCAGCCTCAGCAGCACCATATCCGCCGTACCCCAGCCGCCCCATGCGCTTGCCGCCTGGGGCGGCGCTCTTTAGACTGCGGCTCTTCCTTTATTGCGAGCAGGGTCGATGTCGACTGCCTTTCCCCAAGACTCTGTTGGCCTGGTAACCCCGCAGGTTCTGCACTTCGCAGAACCTCTGGCGCTGGCCTGCGGGCGCAGCCTGGCCGACTACCAACTGATCTTCGAAACCTATGGCGAGCTGAATGCCACGGCAAGCAACGCCGTGCTGATCTGCCACGCCCTGTCCGGCCACCACCATGCCGCCGGTTATCACAGCGCCGATGACCGTAAACCGGGCTGGTGGGACAGCTGCATCGGCCCCGGCAAACCCATCGACACCAACAAGTTCTTTGTCGTCAGCCTGAACAACCTCGGCGGCTGCAACGGCTCTACCGGCCCCAGCAGCATCAACCCGGCGACCGGCAAACCCTTCGGCGCCGACTTCCCGGTCATGACCGTGGAAGACTGGGTACACAGCCAGGCGCGGCTGGCCGACAACCTCGGCATCCAGCAGTGGGCCGCGGTGATCGGCGGTAGCCTCGGCGGCATGCAGGCCATGCAATGGACCATCAGCTACCCCGAGCGCGTGCGTCACTGCCTGGCGATTGCCTCGGCGCCCAAGCTGTCGGCGCAGAACATCGCCTTCAACGAAGTGGCACGCCAGGCGATCCTCACTGACCCGCAATTTCACGGCGGACACTTTCAGGAACAGGGCGTAATCCCCAAGCGCGGGCTGATGCTGGCGCGCATGGTCGGGCATATCACCTACCTGTCGGATGATGCCATGGGCGAGAAATTCGGCCGTGGCCTGAAGAGCGAAAAGCTCAACTACGACTTCCACAGCGTCGAGTTCCAGGTGGAAAGCTACCTGCGCTATCAGGGTGAAGAGTTCTCCGGGCGCTTCGACGCCAACACCTACCTGCTGATGACCAAGGCGCTGGACTACTTCGATCCGGCGGCCGCGTTTGACGGCGACCTGGCCAAGACCCTGGCACAGGCCACGGCAGATTTCTGCGTGATGTCCTTCACCACCGACTGGCGCTTCTCGCCAGCACGTTCGCGGGAAATCGTCGATGCCCTGACCGCCGCGCGCAAGAACGTCTGCTACCTGGAAATCGATGCGCCCCAGGGTCACGATGCCTTCCTCATGCCGATTCCGCGCTATCTGCAGGCATTCGACAGCTATATGAAACGGATCAAGGTGTAGTCATGCGCGCGGACCTCGAAATCATCCAAGAGTGGATTCCCGCAGGCAGCCGTGTGCTCGACCTGGGCTGCGGCAATGGCGAGTTGCTCGCCTGGCTGGCCGAACACAAGCAGGTGTCCGGCTACGGCCTGGAAATCGATGCGGACAATATCGCCCAGTGCGTGAGCAAGGGCGTCAATGTGATCGAGCAGAACCTCGATAAGGGACTGGGCAACTTTGCCAGCAACAGCTTCGACGTGGTGGTCATGACCCAGTCGCTGCAAGCCCTGCATTATCCGGACAAGGTGCTGGCGGAGATGCTGCGCGTCGGCAAGACCTGCATCATCACCTTCCCCAACTTCGGCCACTGGCACTGCCGCTGGTACCTCACCACCAAAGGCCGCATGCCGGTGTCGGATTTTCTCCCGTACACCTGGTTCAACACGCCGAACATCCATTTCTGCACCTTCGAAGACTTCGAAAAGCTGTGCCACGACCAAGGCGCGAAAGTCATGGATCGCCTGGCCGTAGACCGCGACCACCGGCACGGCTGGGCCAGCCGCATCTGGCCTAATCTGTTAGGTGAAATCGGCATTTACCGGATCAGCGGGCCTACCGCCCAGGATGCCCAATAAGCGGCCTATTCACAGGCCACTGTCTATCTGGAGAAACCATCATGCGTCGCATCGCATTTCTATTGATCGCCCTGTGCCTGAGCCTGCCAGCGCTGGCTGAACGCAAGCAAACGTTCGGCGACCTCGACGTGCACTACATCGCCTTCAATTCCAGCTTTCTGCAGCCGGACATCGCCGCCGCCAACAGCCTGGTACGCAGCAAGACCCAGGGCGTGGTGAATATTTCCGTGCTCAAGGCCGGCAAGGCCAGCAGCGCCAGCGTCAGTGGCGAAGTGAAGGATTTGGTCGGGCGCAGTCAGCCGCTGACCTTCAAACAGGTCAACGAAGGTGAGGCTATTTATTACCTGGCGCAATTCACCTTCAGCCAGCGTGAAATGCTGCGTTTCACCATCAACGTGCGCGCGGCCGATGGCGTGGCGCACAGCTTCGACTTCAACCAGGAATTCTTCCCAGACGAATGATGCACTTCAACGAACTGGTGCTGGCCAGCCATAACGCCGGCAAACTCAAAGAGCTGCAAGCCATGCTCGGCAGCAGCGTACGTGTGCGTTCGGTCGGCGAGTTCTCGATGGTCGAGCCGGAAGAAACCGGCCTGTCGTTTATCGAGAACGCCATTCTCAAAGCGCGCAACGCTGCACGCCTGTCCGGCCTGCCGGCGCTGGCCGATGACTCCGGCCTGGCGGTGGATTTTCTCGGTGGCGCACCGGGCATCTACTCGGCGCGCTACGCCGATGGTCAGGGTGACGCGGCGAATAATGCCAAGCTGCTCGACGCCCTGAAAGATGTACCGGATGCCGAGCGCGGCGCGCAGTTCGTCTGCTGCCTGGCGCTGGTACGGCATGCCGACGACCCGCTGCCGATCATCTGCGAAGGCCTCTGGCACGGGCGCATCCTGCACGCCGCGCAAGGCGTGGAAGGTTTTGGCTACGACCCGCTGTTCTGGGTGCCCGAGCGCGATTGCTCCAGCGCCGAACTGCCGGCTGCAGAGAAAAACCAGATCAGCCACCGCGCACGCGCCATGGCCCTACTGAAACAGCGGCTGGGTCTGGCATGACCACCGCGTCCGGCGGGAGCTTCGCGCTGCCGCCACTCGCACTCTATGTGCACATTCCCTGGTGCGTGAAGAAGTGCCCGTATTGCGACTTCAACTCCCACACCGCCGGGCCAAACCTGCCGGAAGAAGAATACGTCGACGCCCTGCTGGCCGATCTGGATGCCGATCTGGCGCAGGTATACAACCGCCCGCTGAGTTCGATCTTCTTTGGCGGCGGCACCCCCAGCCTGTTTTCCGCCAAGGCCCTCGGCCGCCTGCTTGAAGGCGTGGAGCGGCGCATACCGTTTGCCGCCGATATCGAAATCACCCTGGAGGCCAACCCCGGCACCTTCGAGCAGGCCAAGTTCAAGGACTACCGCCGCCTGGGCATCAATCGCCTGTCGATTGGCGTGCAGAGTTTCCAGGCGCCCAAGCTGATCGCTTTGGGCCGAATCCACAACGGCGACGAAGCGGTGCATGCAGCCGATATGGCACGCGCCGCCGGCTTCGACAATTTCAACCTCGACCTGATGCACGGCCTGCCAAATCAGTCCATCGAGGATGCACTCAGCGATCTGCGCACCGCCATTGCTCAAGGGCCGACGCACCTGTCCTGGTATCAGCTGACCGTGGAGCCGAACACGGTGTTCTGGAACCAGCCACCCGAAGTGCCGGAAGACGATATTCTCTGGGACATTCAGGAAGCCGGACAGGCCCTGCTGGCTGCTGAAGGTTACGCGCAGTACGAAGTGTCGGCCTACGCCCAGGCTGGCAAAGCGGCGCGGCACAACCTCAATTACTGGACCTTCGGTGACTTTCTCGGCATCGGTGCCGGCGCTCACGCCAAACTCAGCCTGCCGGACGGGCGCATCAGCCGCAGCTGGAAAACCCGCCTCCCCAAGGACTACCTCGACGCCAGCAAGCGCTTCAGCGCCGGCGAGCGCGTCCTTGGCGCAGATGAACTGCCCTTTGAATTTCTGATGAATGTGCTGCGCCTCACGGACGGCGTCGCCAGCGAATTGTTCACTCAGCGCACCGGCCTGCCGCTCAGCCAGCTTGCGGCAGCGCGCATCGAAGCGCAAAAGCGCGGCCTGCTGCACAGCGATCCGACACGCTTGTGCGCCACCCGCGAAGGCCAGCTGTTTCTCAACGACCTGCTGCAGTATTTTCTACCCTGACGTACACGCCGCTACGGCTAAGGACACCGGATGGACCTGCTACTCGACCTGATCGTCACCCTGTCGCGCTGGAGCCGCAGCCACCTCTACGATATTTCCCTGGCGATCATGGCCACCCTGCTGGTGCTATTCGGCCCTGGCATCAACGCCTGGGTACAACGCAACACCGCCAGCATGAACTTCATCTTCCGCACACTGATCTTCGTGCTGCTCTGCGCGGTGGGCTACGGCCTGTTGATCGTCTTCGCCACGCCGTATCTGGCCAAGGGCCTGGGCTTTTTCAACAATTTCACCCTGGCCCCGGTGCTGATCCTGGTGTTCTTTATCATCGGCATCCTCGCCGACCGCAGCTAGACTCTGGCGGACTGACGGGGGCCTGAGCATAGGCTCCCGGTTGCCGTTGCAACCATCAACTGACACCCATCACGCCCTGGCAACAAATTGCCGACCGACTGTGACGATCATCGCAAATCGCCATCACGCCTCAACAAGCACTGTTTTTTTTCATTAGCCTTGCGCCCCCAACACTGCCCGCAGTGCTGGTTGCAGCCGTTTTCTCCCGTTCAAACAGCGCCTCCAGCCTTTCCTTGCCCGACTTTGCGTCGGCTGCGCCAGTGCATTACGGCCACACCTACTGATGCCCTAGCCATGATCACGCATGCCCTGCGCCCGCTTCTCCGCCTGCTACTGTTGCACACCGCCCTGTTGCTGAGCATCGCCAGCCAGGCCAATGCGTCGACCGAAGCATCTGCACAGAGCGAGGACAGCTGGACCATCAATATGCAGAGTGCGGAGATTCGTGACTTTATCGAGCAGATCTCCAGCATCAGCGGGCAGACCTTTATCATCGACCCACGGGTAAAAGGTCAGGTCACCGTAATTGCTCAGCAGCCGATGAACATTGCTGAGGTCTACAAGCTGTTTCTCTCAGTGATGAGCACCCATGGTTTCGCCGTGATGCCCCAGGGCAATCAGCTGAGCATCATCCCCAGCAGCGAGGCCAAGACCACCGCCGGCAGCCGTGGCAACCTGGAAACCCGCGTGCTGCAGGTGCAGCATGGCGCCGCCAACGATTTGTTGCCGCTGATCCGCCCGCTGGTCGCCAACCATGGTCACCTGGCCGCTGTGCCTTCATCCAACAGCCTGATCATCAGCGACACTCCGGCCAATATCGCCCGCATCGACGAAATCATCCGCCAGCTGGACAGCCAGAATCAGGAAGACTTCAGCGTCTATGACCTGCGCCACGCCTGGGTCCATGAGCTGGCAGCGGTGATCAACAGTTCGCTGAAAAATGCCCAGGCCAGCGGCGCCCAGGTAATCGCCGATACCCGCGCCAACCGCCTGCTGCTGCTCGGCCCCAGCGACGCCCGCGCGCGCCTGCTGAAGCTGGCACAGAGCCTCGACACACCCAGCTCGCGTTCAACCAATACCCGGGTTATCCGCCTGCGCCATGGTGATGCCAAGGAGATGGCGAAAACTCTCGGCGACTTCGGCGACAACCTGAGCCAAAGCCAGGGCAGTGAAAACGCCACACCGCTGAAGCTGATGATCCGCGCCGATGAAAGCCTCAATGCCATCGTCATCATGGCCGAAGCCGATATCGTCAATATGTTCGAGGACCTGGTGCGCCAACTGGACATACCCCGCGCCCAAGTGCTGGTGGAGGCGGCCATCGTCGAGATGTCCGGCGATATCAATGACGCCCTTGGCGTGCAGTGGGCCATCGATGGCCGCAACGGCAGCGGTGGCCTAGGTGGCGTCAACTTCAGCAACACAGGGCTGTCGGTCGGTACCCTGCTCGGCGCCATCGCCAGCGAAAACCCCGCAGAGCTGGCCAAAGCGCTGCCCAACGGGGCGATTTTCGGGGTCGGCAACGACAATTTCGGCGCCCTGATCACCGCGCTGTCGTCGAACGGCAAAAGCAACCTGCTCTCCACCCCGACCCTGCTGACGCTGGATAACCAGGCCGCCGAGATTCTGGTCGGGCAGAACGTACCGTTCCAGACCGGTTCCTATACCACCGACGCCGCGGGTTCGAGCAACCCCTTCACCACCATCGAACGCAAGGATATCGGCGTCACCCTCAAGGTCACCCCACATATCAATGAAGGCGCCACCCTGCGCCTGGTGATCGAGCAGGAAATCTCCTCCATCGCCCCGAGCACCGGGCTGAATGCCCAGGCCGTGGATCTGGTGACCAACAAGCGCTCGATCAAGAGCACCGTGCTGGCCGATGACGGCCAGGTGATCGTGCTCGGCGGCCTGATTCAGGACGACATCACCAGCAGCGAGAGCAAGGTGCCGCTGCTCGGTGATATTCCCGGAGTCGGCCGGCTATTCCGCTCGACCCGCGAAGCCCGGCAAAAGCGCAACCTGATGGTATTCCTGCGCCCGACCGTGGCGCGCGACGGGGTCGGGCTGGCCAACCTGAGCCTGGGCAAATACCGTGACCTGCGCCTACTCGGTCAGGCCAACGGTTACGACCATCTGCCGCAGCAGGCCCATGCTCTGTTCGATCAGGGCATTGAGGCACCCGCGACCGATCTGCGCCAGCCGGCCAAAGCCATCCCGGCAAAACCGAGCAAGACCCTGATCGAAACGCCAAAACCTGTCGACCCCAGAACCCTGGGCGATGGCCGTGGTGGCGAAAGCAAACCCAAGATTGCAACACGCCGCCACACCATCCAGTTGGTTGAAGGCAGCAGCCGCGAATTTATGCAGGCCCTGCTCGAACGCCATCCCAAACAGCCGCTGCGTCTGGCCGAACGTAATGAAACCGGGGAAACCCGCTATGCCGTGCTTTATGGCAGTTACCCGAGCCGTGAAATGGCGCTCAAAGCCCTCGCCGCCCTGCCCGAACAGCTGCCCAAACGCAGCGCCAGCGCCCAGCCCGAGTAAGCGTAACGCCGTTGCTGCAGCGCGCAGCAACGGTATGACCGAGCAGCCTGGAACTGTGCCCCATTTCCAGCGAGACGTGGCACACCCTGCATATGAGACCAGCGTTCAAATTAAACAAGCTGGCCCTGCCCATACCCTCTGCCTGTGAACTGCATAGCGAATAACCGCACAGGCTCTACCTAGACTGCGCGACTTCAATTTCCCAGACTAATGGAGCAGTCGCATGTCAAAACGCTGGATCACAGCCGCAGTCGCCACCGCTATTGTCGGCGGCGTCTTGGGGGTCGTGCTCTCGGCTGACCTTGAGCAGCCAAAGCCAACCCAAGCAGCATCAAATGACAGCCAGAGCGGCAAACCACCCGCCCCCAGCCAGAGCACTGCCGCGCCCGCAAGCCAGGCAGCCAGCCAAGGCGCCAGCGGCGTCTCCACCCTGCAGGCCAAACCACCCGTGGCCATCAATAGCGCCGCGCAGGCCACGCTCTGGGATGCCCAGTCGCTGCAAGAAACCGAGAGCAACGGCATCACCCAGCACCTGACCCAGGTTGATCCACAGCAACTCAACAACCTGGCGGTCGGTCAGGTGGTCTCCCTGGCACTGCCGGGGCGTAGCAGCCCAACCCGCGCCACCCTCGGCGAAACCCACAACACCGCCGGCAGCGCCGTATGGCAAGGCAGCCTGATGGATGGCGACGAGGTGGAAAGCATGACCCTGGTCAAGGGTGCGCTGGAGACCCATATCACCGTCGCTACGCTCGACGGCAGCCTGTCGATCATCATCGATAACGCAACCGGCAAGACGGTGATCACCGATGAGAACCAGCTGGTAATGCGGGCCGATCCCAATGACCACCTGCACTACGACCATAAAGAACTGGCCCCACTGCCACCGCCCGCTCAGGGCTGATCACCGTCTTACTCAAATCGCACAAGGAACGCTGATATGAAGAAAGTGCAATGGCTCTCTGCCCTCGCACTGGCCCTGACCGCCCATAGCGCCCAGGCCAACCCGCAAACCGTCGACATCATGGTGCTCTACACCAAAGACGCGCAGAGCCTGCCCAACGGCCGCGATATCGACGCACGCATCGCCAGCTACATCGAATACACCAACACGGCCTACGCCAAAAGCGGCGTGAATATCCGCCTGCGCCTGGTACACAAGCAGCTGCTTGACTGGGCCAACTACTACGACGTGTCCGGCGCCAACCTCAACAAGTTCACCGACGACGCCCAGGTAAAGCGCCTGCGTGAACAATACGGCGCCGACGTGGTACAGCTGATCAACCGTACCACCCAGGGTCAGGGTTATGGCGTCTGCGGCATCGCCTGGATGGGCACTGGCACGAAGAACAGCGACCGCTTCAACAGCGGCGCCAAGGAAATGGCCTATGGCCTGACCGGTGTCGACTGCAGCCTCAGCACCTTCGCCCATGAAGCTGGCCACAATATGGGTCTGCGCCACTCCTACGAGCAGGACCAGCAGGAAGGCTACTACAACGCCAACGGCCATAACGGCACCCACGAATGGAGCCGTGGCTACGGTGTCCAGGGCCAGTTCAGCACTATCATGGCCTACCCCCAGGTCTTCGGCGCGCGCCGTCAGGCTCCGGTATTTTCCAACCCACGGCTGAATGACGCTGACTGCGCCAACCAGCCTTGCGGCATGCCCGATCGTTCGGATGCCGTACGCTCGCTAAATACCATGGCCGCGCAGATCGCCGCCTTCCGCGCCACCCAGGTGCCGCTCACCACTAACCCTGGTACCGGTAACCCAACCACGCCACCGGCCGAACTGCCTTGGTGCAGCAAGCCAGCGCTCAAGGGCCTGGTCAGCAACGGCGAATTCAACAGCAACGAGGGCTGGCGCGCGCTGTTCGGTCAGGCGCAGCTGAGCCTGGTCAATGTGGCCCTGAACTGCCGCGACAACGCGCTGCAAATGGATGCTCAGGCCTTCGACGTACTGGCCACACCGGTCACCGGCCTGACTACCGGCGCGAAATATCGCCTGAAAGCCAAAGCCATGCTCAAGGCCCGCGACAGCCGTGAGAACGTACGCGTGGCGATCCTGCAGGAAAGCATCGACGGCCGCTTTACCTACAGCGCCGAACAGACGGCAAACCTGTCGGTGACCGGCAACGAGTTCAGCCGCCTGGAAAAATCCTTCACCTACACAACGCCAAGCAACGTGCGCAATCTGTATGTAGCGATCTGGAGCGACAGCGGCAGCAGCCTGCTGGTCGATGAAGTCGAGCTGCAGGAAGTCCAGGCCGCTGCGCCGCCGACGCCGCCAGCACCGCCCCAGTTCGGCTGGAACTTCGAGAACGGCATTGGTGGCTGGTCAGGCTTCCATGGCAGCGCCCGCGCCAGCACGTTCGCCAACGGCAGCCGCCAGGCGCTGGAAGCCTATCAGCGCCAGTACGAAGGCTCTGGCGCAAGCGTCAGCCTGCTCGGTAATGTTCAGGCCGGTAATCGTTATCGCGTCTCGGCCGACCTGAGTATTGGTCGCAGCAGTGCGGTCAGCGCCATCGCTTATGCCTACCTGTATGTCGAAGACAGCAATGGCCGTGGCCAGTACCTGCCGCTTGGTCAGCGCACCACCCGGGGTGGCAGCTGGAGCAAGTTGCAACATGAAGTACAGCTACCAGCCGGCACCCTGCGCCGCGCCGACCTGCTAATTCTTGGCACACAACGCGGTCAGTCGTTGTTTATCGACAACGTCAGCATCGGCAAGCTGTAAAACTCCGGCCCCACCAAAACCCATGGCTGCGTCAGCAGCCATGGGTTTTTTCATTGAGGAATAGCCATGTTGCAACCCAGCAAACCAGCCCTGCCAGTCGTCTCGGAGCACTTGATCACAGGCCTGTGCCTGCTGCTTCTGCTAGCTGGCAGTATCAGCCTGGCCTCTCAGGGCGCAGCGTTCTGGCGATTGCTGCAGAGCCCGGTCACTCTGGCCCCCGTGCAACAAGCTCCGCTACAGCCAGTGATAGACCAGCAGCAGCTGGCCGCGCTGTTCGGCGCACCTCTAGTCAACAGTAGCGACACGGCTCCGGCCACGTCCCTGCAACTGACCTTGATGGCCGCCTTCAATCACCCGCAAAGCAGTCGCTCCAGCGCAATCATTGGCCGGGCTGGCCAAATCCCTGAGCGCTTTATGGTGGGCGCAACCATCGCTCCCGGCGTCACTCTCGACAGCGTGCAACGCCAGCACGTTACCCTGCGCCGGCATGGCCGCCGCGAGAGTCTGCACTTTCCGGACAAGTCCACTCAGCCGCTTACAAGTGCAGCCACACCCGGCGCGACAGAACTGCTCAGCCAGGCATCCAGCCACGACTAAAGGCCCGTAGCGGGTATCTCGATCGGCACGATCTCGACGCGATCCTGCTGGGATATCAGCTGAAACGCCCGCAACTTGGTCTCACCATAGCCACGCGTATTGGTGAAACGGTCGTGCACCAGCACAATCAGATCCGGATAAGGAAACACCCCAGGGTTGAAATGCCCGACCGCCAGCAGCTCGCTGGTTTCCCGCGCGACCAATGGCGGTTTCACTCGCACCAGTTGGCCGCGATGATAAACCCGGTAATAACTGCTCTTGCCCAAGGCAAAGCTGCTTTCGTTGAACTGGCGAATCGACCAACTGCCAGCTACCTCCTGAATGCTGCGCTCGCCTTGAGTGCTACAGCCACTCAACAACACCGCCGCCAGTAGCAGAGCCTGCCTCAACTTGCTCATATACCCTCCCTGGCATGACCTGAATGACAGATAGAAGTCGACGTAGCACAGGCAGTCTCCGCCATGCGCGCTCGCATCACTGTAGTTGCCCACCCATAAAAAAACCGCCTGCAAGAGGCGGTTTTCCAGTGTTACCGAGGCTCAGTTACCTTCGCGGCGCAGCGCCTGCGGGGTGAAATCGCGCGGCGTCAGCTTGGCGTTAAAGTTGTACATCGGCTCGTTGTTATCCATGCCGTCGACAAAGTAGCGCTTGCCCTTGAAGTCGTAGATGGTCTCCAGGGTGCTGCCGAACATCGGTACGTCGTAGTAGCTGATCGGGTGGCTTTCCTGTACGCCGCTCAGCTCGCCGCTCTTGTCGTAGAGGTCGGCGGCGAGAATCTGCCAGCTGTCCTCGTCGATGTAGAAGCGACGCTTGGCATACGGGTGACTGAAGCCCTTGCGCAACTCGGCATCGACCACCCAGACACGGTGCAACTCGTAACGCAGCAAGTCTGGATTCACAGTGTTACTGCGCAGGATGTTGTCGTAGGGGATGCCTTTCTGGTGCACGGCGTAGCTGTTGTAAGGCACCAGCATTTCCTGCTTGCCGACCAGGGTCCAGTCGTAACGGTCCGGTGCACCGTTATAGGAGTCGACTACGTCGGCGGTGGCCATGCCGTTGGTGTCCGGCTGCAGAGTGTCATAGGCCAGCATCGGCAGACGGCGTACGCGGCGCTCGCCACGGTTGAAGCGCCAGGCCTTGCGGATCGCCAGTACCTGGTCGAGGGTTTCCTGCACCACCAGCGCCGAACCGGCGAGCTTGGCCGGCGCAACCACCTTGTACTTGTAGTAGAACAGGGTGTTATCCAGGTCCTGCGGGCTGACACCTTCACGGCCGTAGAGGAAGTAGATGTCACGTTCCAGTTTGAGCAGGTTGTAGGCACCGTTGCTCAGTACCGCCGCCTGGTTGGTGACGAAGCTGATCTGGTCGCCACGGTAACGCATGATGTGGTTCCAGATAACTTCCTGGCCGGTCTGCGGCAGCGGGAAGGGGATACCAGCGGCAGCACCGTCGACACCGTTACCGCCGGAAATCAGCTCGGCGGTCTGCGCGTTGAAGCGCGTGGCGTCATAGATGCGCTGCGGCGCGGCCGCACTGCGACGGGTCGGGAATACGCGCAGGGCGTAGTCCGGGTTCTTTTCCAGCAGCGCCTTGAGGCCGGCCGGCAGTTGCGCCTGGTGCTGCGCCAGGTTCTGACTGTTGACCTGGTACAAGGGCACATCGGCGCTGTAAGGGTCCGGGTGGTGCATGCCCGGCTGGTAGTTGGCTGGCGGCTGCGCCAGGCCACCGCCCCAGGCGGGAATGGTGCCGGCGGCGTTACCCGCGCGCTCACCGCCCAGCGGCGTCAGGTCCTGACCCAGGCGTGCAGCCTGGGCACTGTCGACTTTGGCCTGTGCCTGTAGCGCGCACGTAGCCAGCAGCAGAATTGAAAGCGTTCTCAACACAGCGATCTCCTCGCAGCCTGGCCAGAGGCAGGGCTGCTGTTCTTATGACCCGACTGTGGTAGCCGGGTAAATATGCCGTCTTGGTGAGGAGCCGTCCTGGCGGGCGTCGGATTAGTCCGATCTAGTGCAGTCATCCCTGGGCTTATGGTCTTGCTGCGCCGTTACCTCAACGCGTAGATCAATCAGTCGATACGCTGGAACTTCAGGTCCCATACGCCATGCCCCAGACGCTCGCCGCGGCGCTCGAACTTGGTGGTCGGACGCTCTGTCGGGCGCGGCACATACTGGCCGTCTTCGGCCAGGTTCTGGTAGCCGGGCGCGACATTCATCACTTCCAGCATGTATTCGGCGTAAGGCTGCCAATCGGTAGCCATGTGCAGCACGCCACCGACCTTGAGCTTCTGCCGCACCAACTCGGCAAACGCCGGCTGCACAATACGCCGTTTGTTGTGCTTGGCCTTATGCCAGGGGTCCGGGAAGAATAGCAGCAGCCGATCCAGGCTAGCGTCGGCCACACAGTTGCGAAGTACGTCCATCGCGTCGCAGCTGTAGACGCGCATATTGCTGAGGTTCTGCGTCATCAGGCCGTTGAGCAGCGCGCCAACACCCGGACGGTGTACCTCCACCCCGATAAAGTCCTGCTCGGGCGAGGCGGCGGCCATTTCCAGGGTGGAATGGCCCATGCCGAAGCCAATCTCGAAGGTACGCGGCGCGCTGCGACCGAACACCTGGTCGAAATCGCGCAGGCCATCCTCCAGCTGCAGACCGAACTTCGGCCAGCCCTGATCGAGGCCACGTTGCTGGCCTTCGGTCATACGCCCGGCGCGCATCACGAAACTCTTGATCGCGCGATGCTTGGAGGTGTCTTCAGCCGACTCGGGCTGTTGTGGCAAATCAGTCATGCTGTGCTCTTAAAGTGCTTTTAGAGTGCGTTTACGATTTCGCGAGCTAGAGCCATGCAAGGCAAAAACAGGCGAGGAAGCGGAGTTTACGAGTTGTAAATGAGCATTCCGAGCCTGTTTTTAACGCAGCAGGGCCGCCGCGCAGCAAATCGTAAACGTGCTCTTACTTGATCAGACCATCCAGCGGCGACGAAGCGCTGGCATAAAGTTTTTTCGGCATGCGTCCGGCCAGGTAGGCCATACGTCCGGCGATGATCGCGTGCTTCATCGCTTCGCCCATCAGGATCGGGTTCTGTGCATGGGCAATCGCACTGTTCATCAGCACCGCCTCACAGCCCAGTTCCATGGCAATGGTGGCATCGGACGCGGTGCCGACACCGGCATCGACCAATACCGGAACGCTAGCCTCTTCCAGGATGATGCGCAGGTTGTACGGGTTGCAGATACCCAGCCCGGTGCCAATCAGCCCGGCCAACGGCATCACCGCGATGCAGCCCATGGCCGCCAGCTCACGGGCGATGATCGGGTCATCGCTGGTGTACACCATCACGTCGAAGCCGTCCTTGACCAGCACTTCGGCGGCCTTGAGGGTTTCGATGACGTTGGGAAACAGGGTCTTCTGGTCCGCCAGCACTTCCAGCTTGACCAACTTGTGGCCATCGAGCAGCTCACGGGCCAGGCGGCAGGTACGCACCGCCTCGACGGCGTCATAGCAGCCGGCGGTGTTCGGCAGGATGGTGTACTTATCCGGCGAGATCACATCCAGCAGGTTCGGCTCCCCCGGGTTCTGTCCGATATTGGTTCGACGCACCGCCACGGTGACGATCTCGGCACCCGAGGCCTCGATAGCCAGGCGGGTTTCCTCGAGGTCCTTGTACTTGCCGGTACCGACCAACAGGCGCGACTGATAGGTACGGCCGGCCAGGGTAAAGGGCTTGTCGCTGGGCGCATGGCTCATGGGTAATCCTCGTGAAGGTGGGCGGCTGTCTGAACGCGATAAACCGGTGAGCGGGGATCAACCACCGCCAATGGCGTGGACCACTTCAACCTGGTCACCCTCGCGCAAGGCGGTGGTGGCGTGCTGGCTGCGCGGCACGATATCCAGATTGAGCTCAACCGCCACGCGCCGTCCGGCCAGATCCAGACGCTCGATCAACCCGGCGACGGTTTCCCCGTCGGGCAATTCGAATGCTTCACCGTTTAACTGAATACGCATGACGGGTTGGTCACAACTGGGAAAAGGGCCGGCATTCTAGCCTGATCATGGGCGCTGACCAAGGCTAAAGGCTGCCGCTCGTCCTGCTTTCTGACTTATGGGTCAGGCACTACTGCGCGCACCCAGCTTCCAGGCCGCTATGCCCAGGCACAACCAGCCGGCGAGAAACGCCAGACCACCGAAAGGCGTGACCATGCCCAACGCACTGATACCGCTCAACGTCAGGGCATACAGGCTACCGGAGAACAGCACGATGCCCAGGGCAAACAGCGCGCCGGCGCAATTGACCAGCGGCGCGGGCCGCAGCAAGGCCAGCAGGCCAACGCCGAACAGCGCCAAGGCGTGAATCAGTTGGTAGTGAGCACCGGTCTGGAAGACCGCGAGATAGGCCGGCGTCAGCTGATGCTTCAGGCCATGCGCGGCAAAGGCGCCCAACGCGACACCGCTAAAACCGGCACAGGCGGACAGCAATAACCACAGACGAGCCATGCATCACTCCAGCTATAGAAACAGGGCTGGCTATAATGGCCGGCAAATTCATCCCGGCCAAGCACGCATGTTTCGATCCCTCTTCCGTCGACTGCTCAAACTCCTGCTTTGGCTGATGCTCGCCTCGGTTCTACTGGTGTTGTTATTCCGTTGGGTGCCGCCACCCGGCACCGCGTTGATGGTCGAGCGCAAGATCGAGTCCTGGATCGATGATCAACCCATCGACCTGCAGCGCAGTTGGCGTCCCTGGGCGGAGCTGCCGGATGACCTGAAGATGGCCGTGATCGCCGGCGAGGATCAGAAGTTCGCCGAACACTGGGGCTTCGACGTCACGGCCATCCAGGCCGCTCTGCAGCACAACCAGCAAGGCGGCTCGCTACGCGGCGCCAGCACCCTCAGCCAGCAAGTGGCGAAAAACCTGTTTCTCTGGTCCGGCCGCAGCTGGCTGCGCAAAGGTATCGAGGTGTGGTTTACCGGCCTGATCGAGCTGCTTTGGCCCAAGCAGCGGATTCTTGAGGTGTACCTCAACAGCGTCGAATGGGGCGATGGCGTGTTCGGCGCCGAAGCAGCGGCGCAGCACCACTTCAAGGTCGGCGCGCCCTACCTGTCACGCCAGCAGAGCAGCCTGCTGGCCGCCGTGCTGCCCAACCCACGCGAGTGGAGCGCCAGCCGTCCGAGTGCGCATATCAGCCGCCGGGCGGCCTGGATTCGTCAGCAAATGTGGCAACTGGGCGGCAGCCACTACCTCAACCGCCTGCAACCCAGCCGCCCCGATTGGTGGCCAGGCTGGTTAAAGGGCGTTTAGCTCAGCGCTGTTTCAGCAGATGCCGCGGCACGGCATAGAGGAAGTACAGCTCGTCGTCCTGCAGGTGAGCGGTCATACCCAGTTCGGGATACACCCAGGCCTGCCCCTCGGCCAGCTCCAGGGTCAGACGCGACTGACCGATGCTGGCAGCCAATCGCGCAACATCCAGCGGCTCCGGTGGTAACAGGGTCAAGGCAATGATCGGACGATTGGCCAAGGGCACCAGCAATTGACTACCCAGCGGCTGCTCCTTGTCCGTTGGTTTTAACCCTGCAGCGGCCAGCAAGCTTTCGCGCTCGCTCTTATCCAGACCGACTTCCGCCTCCAGCGACCACTTTTCATCGCCGTCCGGCAACTCACCGCGATACAGCAGGCGTGCGCCATCCAGGTTCGGCTGCAGCCAAAGCTCACCTTCCAGCGCATCGTTCAGGTGAACCAGGCTCAGCCGATCATCGGCCAGCGGCGTGAGCACCTTGGTTTGCCATTGAGCCAACCAAGACACCGGTTGCGCTGCGGATTGCCGACTCATCAGCCACGCACCCCAGACAAAAAACAGGGCCGCGACAACGGCAAAGATCAACCAGTGCTGCAGGCGTATGGGCGGTAATTTCACGGGCTTTTCCTTAGGCAGAAAAAAGCCGCACCTGGGTGCGGCTTCTGACGGTAGCGCGACTTACGCAGCGATCGAGCCCTTGAGCTTGTTCATCGCGTTCTTTTCCAGCTGACGGATGCGCTCGGCCGAGACGTTGTACTTGGCGGCAAGGTCATGCAGCGTGGCTTTCTCTTCAGCCAGCCAGCGCTGGTAGAGGATGTCACGGCTGCGTTCATCCAGGCCTTCCAGCGCTTCGTGCAGATTGGCGGTGGAGCTGTCGCTCCAGTCGGAATCTTCCAGCTGACGCGCCGGGTCGTAGCGGTGGTCTTCCAGGTAATGCGCCGGCGACTGGAAGGCGCTTTCGTCATCCGCTTCGGCAGCCGGATCGAAGGCCATGTCATGGCCAGTCAAACGGCTTTCCATCTCGCGCACTTCACGCGGTTCAACACCAAGGCTTTCGGCCACGGCATGCACTTCGTCGTTGTTCAGCCAGGCCAGACGCTTCTTCTGGCTGCGCAGATTGAAGAACAGCTTGCGCTGCGCCTTGGTGGTGGCGACTTTGACGATGCGCCAGTTTTTCAGGATGAACTCGTGGATCTCGGCGCGGATCCAGTGCACGGCGAACGACACCAGGCGCACACCCATTTCCGGGTTGAAACGCTTAACCGCCTTCATCAGGCCGACGTTGCCTTCCTGAATCAGGTCGGCCTGGGCCAGGCCATAACCGGAGTAGCTGCGGGCGATATGCACAACAAAACGCAGGTGAGCCAGCACCATTTGCCGGGCGGCTTCGAGGTCTTGTTTGTAGAAGAGACTTTCCGCCAGTTCACGCTCCTGCTCAGGGGTCAACAGCGGGATGCCGTTTACCGCATGCACGTATGCTTCTAGGTTGGCACCCGGAACCAGAGCATGAACAGGTTGCAAAGAAGTGGACATTTGAATCCTCCGACTTACGAATCGTGGAGCAGTCTAGCACTGCTCCTTGGGACTTTATACCGAGGTACAAGTTCCCTTACACATAGTCAATATCAAGCAAAACAATAACTTACTATCTAGGGGCCAGCTCGCTCAAGTGCCTTGCAACCGCCAGCCAGGCGCCAATATAGCCCAATAGGACCGCGCCGAGCAGCAGGGATAGACCATCGGCTATCGGCACACCCGCCAGGGCGAAGTCACTGCCGTACAAACCGGCCAAGCGCACCACAGCGTCGTTCAGCCAGCCAAGGCCATAAGCCAGCAGCAGCCAGGCCAGCAGCCCAGCGCCCAAACCATACAGCGTGCCCATATAGAGGAAGGGGCGACGCACATAGCTGTCGGTACCGCCAACCAGCTTGATCACCTCGATCTCGGTGCGGCGGTTCTCGATATGCAGGCGAATGGTGTTACCGATCACCAGCAGCAACGCCATCACCAACAGTAAGGTCAGGCCAAAGACGAAGCGCTCACCCAGCTTGAGCATGGCGCTCAGGCGCTCGACCCAAAGCAGGTCCAGCTGCGCCTGCTGCACCCGTGGTAGTTCGGCCAACCGCAGCCTTAGGGCCTCCAGAGCGACCTTATCGACCTGCTGCGGTGTCACCACAATCACCCCAGGCAACGGGTTATCCGGCAGTTCCTTCAGCGCTTCACCCAGCCCGGATTGCTGCTGAAACTCGCTCAAAGCCTGTTCGCGGCTGATCCACTCGGCCTCTTCCACATCGTTCATCGCGGCGATCTGCTCACGCAGTGCCTGACCTTGGGCGTCCGTGGCATCGATCTGCATAAACAGGGAAATCTGCGCCGCGCGCTGCCATGACACCCCCAGGCGCTCAACGTTATCCAGCAGCAAGGCCAGGCCCATCGGCAAACTAAGGGCCACGGCCATCACCAGGCAGGTAAAGAAGCTGCCAATCGGCTGTTTGGCCAGACGGCGCAGGCTGTCGACCAGGCTGGCGCGGTGGTTTTCCAGCCAGGCGTGCAGCTGGTGGGTAAAGCTTGGGCCATCGTCGCCCGGCGTTGGCGATTCGGATTTCTTCGGTGCAGCACCGACGCGCTGCGCGGGCTGCGGAGGCGGCATGCGGGTGGCGCTCATGCAGCCTCCCCGTCGCCGATCAGGCGGCCGCGCTGCAGGGTTAACATGCGGTGGCGCATGCGCGCGATCAGGGCCAGGTCGTGACTGGCGATCAGCACGGTAGTGCCCAACCGGTTAATGTCCTCGAACACGCCCATGATCTCGGCGGCCAGGCGCGGATCGAGGTTACCGGTGGGCTCATCCGCCAGCAGCAGGGCCGGCCGATGCACGATGGCGCGGGCAATGCCGACGCGCTGCTGTTGACCGGTGGACAGGTCGCCAGGCGATTGCTCGGCCTTGTCGGCCAGGGAAACCCGCTCCAGCGCAGTACGCACGCGGGTGCCGATCTCATCCTTGGACAGGCCAAGAATCTGCAGCGGCAGCGCCACGTTATCGAATACGCTGCGGTCGAACAGCAGCTGGTGGTTCTGGAACACCACGCCGATCTGCCGGCGCAGGAATGGAATCTGCGCATTGGTGATGTGCGACAGGTCCTGCCCGGCTAGTAGCAGCTTGCCGCTGCTCGGCCGCTCCATCGCCAGCAACAGGCGCAATAGCGTGCTCTTGCCCGCACCGGAATGCCCGGTGACGAAGAGAAACTCGCCACGCCGGACGTGAAAGCTCAGTTCGTGCAGCCCGACGTGGCCGTTGGGGTAGCGCTTACCGACCTGTTCGAACTTGATCATCCTATTTCTCCGCGAACAGGGCCTGAACGAAAGCATCGGCCTCAAAGGTGCGCAGGTCATCAATGCCCTCGCCCACGCCGATATAACGGATCGGCAAGGCAAACTGCTTGGCCAGGGCAAAGATCACCCCGCCCTTGGCGGTGCCGTCCAGCTTGGTCAGGGCCAGACCGGTGAGGTTGACGGTCTGATTGAACTGCTTGGCCTGGCTGATGGCGTTCTGCCCGGTGCCGGCGTCCAGCACCAGTAGCACTTCGTGGGGTGCAGTGTCATCGAGCTTACCGATCACCCGGCGGACCTTCTTCAGCTCTTCCATCAGGTTGTCTTTGGTGTGCAGACGTCCGGCAGTGTCGGCGATCAGCACGTCCATGCCACGTGCCTTGGCGGCCTGCACGGCGTCGAAAATCACCGAAGCGGAGTCGGCACCGGTGTGCTGGGCGATCACCGCAATCTGGTTGCGCTCACCCCACACCTGCAACTGCTCGACGGCCGCAGCACGGAACGTATCGCCGGCGGCGAGCATGACCTTCTTGCCGTCCTGCTGGAGTTTCTTTGCCAGCTTACCGATGGTGGTGGTCTTGCCCGCACCGTTTACGCCGACCACCAGAATCACATAGGGCTGTTTGCTGCTGTCGATTTTCAGCGGCTGCTCGACCGGCTTGAGCAGCGCAACCAGCTCATCCTGCAGGGCCTTGTACAGCGCGCCGCTGTCGGCCAGCTCCTTGCGCGCGACACGCTTGGTCAGGTTACCGATGATCGCCGTGGTGGCTTCAACGCCAACGTCAGCGGTCAGCAGGCGGGTTTCCAGGTCCTCGAGCAGGTCATCGTCGATGACTTTCTTGCCAAGAAACAGGCTAGCCATCCCCTCGCCAAGGCTGGCGCTGGTTTTCGACAGCCCCTGCTTGAGCCGCTCAAGAAAGCCCGTACGGCTTTCCTCGGCGCTTTTGACCGGTGCAGCAGCAGGTTGCACGGCGACTGGCTCGGCCACAGGTGGCGCGCTAACCGGCTCAACAACTACGGGCACGTCAATATGCGCATGCAACACTTCGCTGCCGGCATTGATACGGAAACGCGACGGCCGTGGCTGCGGGTTGGCTTCGCTGGCTTCAACCGGAGCAACCGGAGCAACCGGAGCAACCGGAGCAACCGGAGCAACCGGAGCAGGCTGAGGCTTGGCAGCCACCTGGGCAACAACGACCGACTCTACGGCGGGCGCAGCAACTTCACTTGCCGGCGGAACGGGCGCAGCGGCGGGCTCGATGGCAGTCGCTTCAACCGGCGGCTCGCCAACTGGCGCTGGTTGCGGCTCAGGGTTGGCCGGCGCTTGCGGCTTTTTGCGCAGCCAGCCGAACAGATCTTTCTTCTCGGCTGGCTTCTCGGTGGATGCCGGCGCAGAGGGGGAGGCGGGCTTCTTGTCGTCGTTGGAACCAAACATGGAGACGGCTATCTCAAAGGTGCGACGCGCCGGCCACAGACTCTGAAGGCATTACTCACGCGGCATTAAAAGCTGAAGAGTGCACGCGGAAACAATCAGAAGCCTTAGCAGGCGTGGTCGCCAGTAAAACGGATGCGTATCCTAGCACCTCCGCGCCCGCCGACGCTAAGACCAAGCGGGCCCGTCCGACAGGTCGATAACCTATGCATATGATTGCCCAACGCACTGCAGCCCTGCTTCTCGGCGTGCTCTGCACACCCCTGCTGGCCTTCGCCGCAGAAACCCAGCCGACCCACGAATTCAGCCTGGACAACGGCCTCAAGGTCATCGTGCGTGAAGACCATCGTGCGCCGGTGGTGGTCAGCCAGCTCTGGTACAAGGTTGGCTCCAGCTACGAGACGCCCGGCCAGACCGGTCTGTCCCACGCCCTCGAACACATGATGTTCAAGGGCAGCCGCAAGCTCGGCCCCGGCGAAGCCTCACGCATCCTGCGCGAACTGGGCGCCGAGGAAAATGCTTTCACCAGCGACGATTACACCGCCTACTACCAGGTGCTGGCCCGCGACCGCCTGGCCATCGCCCTGGAACTGGAAGCCGACCGTCTGGCCAGCCTCAAGCTGCCGGCTGATGAGTTCGCCAAGGAAATCGAGGTAATCAAGGAAGAGCGCCGCCTGCGCACCGACGACAAACCGTCGAGCCTGGCCTATGAGCGCTTCAAGGCCATGGCCTACCCCGCCAGCGGTTACCACACCCCGACCATCGGCTGGATGGCCGACCTTGAGCGGATGACCGTTGAGGAGCTGCGCGCCTGGTACGAAGCCTGGTACGCGCCAAACAACGCCACCCTGGTGGTGGTCGGTGACGTCAGCGTCGCCGAGGTGAAAATCCTTGCCGAGCGCTATTTCGGCGCCATTCCCAAGCGCGCTGTGCCCGCCGCGAAAGCGCCGCGTGAGCTGGCCGCACCGGGCGAGCGCCGTATCACCCTGCACCTGAAAACCCAGCTGCCAAGTCTGATGATGGGCTTTAACGTGCCGGGCCTGGCCACCGCCGAACAGCCGCGCCAGGTACATGCCCTGCGCCTGGCCGCCGCCCTGCTCGATGGCGGTTACAGCGCCCGCCTGCCGACACGTCTAGAACGTGGCGAGGAACTGGTATCCGGCGCATCGGCCTGGTACGACGGGTTCTCCCGTGGCGACAGCCTGTTTATCCTGTCCGCCACACCCAACGTGCAGACCGGCAAGACGCTGGAGCAGGTCGAAGCCGGCCTGTGGCGCGAACTGGAAGACTTGAAAAACACCCCGCCAAGCGCCGAGGAACTGGCCCGCGTACGTGCGCAAGTAATCGCCGGCCTGGTCTACGAACGTGACTCAATCACCAGTCAGGCCACCGCCATCGGCCAGCTGGAAACCGTCGGTCTGTCGTGGCAGCTGATTGACCAGGAACTGGCCGAACTTGAAGCCGTCACCCCGGCCGATATTCAGCAAGCCGCCAGCACCTTCTTTACCCGCGACCGCCTGAGCGTCGCCCATGTTCTGCCTGAGGAGAAGCGCAATGAGTGAGCGCAATGGCCTGCGCTACGGCCTGCTCGGCCTGGCGCTACTGATATTGCTGGCGCTGCTGGCCCTGGTGATCAACCGGCCGGACAGCAGCCCAACCCCGACTGTGGCCGCAGAATCGACCCGCATCGAATCCCTGGACGCCCTCGGCGATCAGCCGCCCAGCCGCCGTAATCTGGATATCCAGACCTGGCAAACCGCCGAAGGCGCCAAGGTGCTGTTCGTCGAAGCCCGCGAGCTGCCGATGTTCGACCTGCAACTGACCTTTGCCGCTGGCAGCAGCCATGACGACGGCACCGCCGGCCTGGCCATGCTGACCAACGCCATGCTCAACGAAGGCGTACCGGGCAAGGATGTCGGCGCAATCGCCGCCGGCTTTGAAAACCTCGGCGCCAACTTCGGCAACGGTGCCTACCGCGACATGGCCATCGCCAGCCTGCGCAGCCTCAGCGTGGCGGACAAGCGCGAACCGGCGCTGCAACTGTTCAATCAGGTGCTCGGCCAGCCGACCTTCCCGGACGACGCCCTGGCGCGGATCAAGAATCAGCTGCTGGCCGGCTTCGAATACCAGAAGCAGAACCCCGGCAAGCTGGCCAGCCTGGCGCTGTTCGAGCGTTTGTACGGCACGCACCCGTACGCCCACCCAAGCGACGGCACGGCGGAGTCGATCCCGGCCATCACCCGTGAGCAATTGCAGGCCTTCCACGCCAAGGCCTACACCGCCAGCAATGCGATCATCGCCCTGGTTGGCGACCTCTCGCGCAGCGACGCCGAAGCACTGGCCAACCAGGTGTCCGCCGCCCTGCCAAAAGGCCCGGCGCTGCCGCGTATCGCCCAGCCGGAAGAGCCCAAGCCGGGGCTGCAGCATATCGAGTTCCCGTCCAACCAGACCCACCTGATGATCGCCCAACTCGGCATCGACCGCCGCGACCCGGACTACGCCGCGCTCTACCTGGGTAATCAGGTATTCGGCGGCGGTGGCTTCGGCACCCGCCTGATGACCGAAGTGCGCGAGAAGCGCGGCCTGACCTATGGCGTCTACTCCGGTTTCAGCGCCATGCAGGCGCGTGGCCCCTTTATGATCAACCTGCAGACCCGCGCCGAACTCAGCGACGGCACCCTGCAACTGGTCAAAAGCCTGCTCGCCGACTTTATCGCCAACGGCCCGACTATTGATGAGCTGAACAACGCCAAGCGCGAGCTGGCCGGCAGCTTCCCGTTGTCTACCGCGAGCAACGCGGCAATCGTCGGCCAGCTCGGCTCCATGGGCTTCTACGACCTGCCGCTGAGCTATCTGGAAGACTTTATGCGCGACGTGCAGGCGCTGAGTGTGGAGCAGGTCAAGGCCGCCATGGCCAAACATCTGAACCCCGATGCGCTGGTGATCGTGACAGCCGGGCCGACAGTGGCGCAGAAAGAACTGCCGCCCCCCACCGACACCCCCGTCGAGCAACCTACTGGCGTCCCGGAGCACTGATGAGCAAACGACCCAAGCCGCCGAAAGCCGTTCCCGCCCATGGTGGTGATGGCCAACTGCGGATCATTGCCGGGCAGTGGCGCTCGCGTCAGTTCAACTTCCCCATGGCCGCCGGGCTGCGACCTACGCCGAACCGCGTGCGTGAAACCCTGTTCAACTGGCTGGCGCCTTATGTCGAGGGCGCCAAGGTGCTCGACCTGTTTGCCGGCAGCGGCGCACTGTTTCTCGAAGCGCTGTCGCGCGGCGCCGGCAGCGCCCTGGCCCTGGATCTCAATCCAGCGGCCATCACCAGCCTGCGCGGCCACCTGCAAACGCTGAAGTGCGACAACGGCCAACTGCAGCAGACCAACGCGCTGCTCTTTCTGCAAAACCCAGCCGCCACGCCGTTCGATCTGGTGTTTCTCGACCCGCCGTTCAACCAGAACCTGCTGCTGCCGGCCTGTACCCTTCTGGAGCAGAACGGCTGGCTGGCGGCCGACGCCTGGGTCTATACCGAAAGCGAAAATTCGCCGTCCAGCCTGGGCATGCCCGGCAACTGGCGCCTGCACCGTGAGCAGAAGGCCGGCCAGGTGTACTACGCGCTGTGGCAGCGCACGGCCGTAGCCTGATGGGAACCTTGGGCTTCACGCGGTGAAGCCCAACCTCGGTCAGGTTCTGTTATTCGCCCTACTCATATAGCTTCCGTTTCACCGCCCAGGGCCCTAGCCTGAGCGCTTTCCCCAAGCGATACCATTCCATGACCACGCCCTTCAAACCCGCCTGGTGGCTGCCTGGCCCGCATCTGCAAACCCTGTGGAACCCGATGTGTCGCCAGCCGGCGAAACTGACGCGCACCCGCGAGCGGCTGTGGTTGGAGGATGGCGACTTTCTCGACCTGGACTGGCACGGACCGCACCAGGCCGACGCGCCGCTGGTATTGGTGCTGCATGGCCTGACCGGCTCGTCCGACTCGCTGTATGTGCTGGGCTTGCAGCAGCAACTGGCGACCCTGGGTTGGGCCAGCGTGGCGCTGAACTGGCGCGGCTGCTCCGGCGAGCCCAATCTGCTGGCGCGGGGTTATCACTCCGGCGCCAGTGAGGACCTGGCAGAAACCGTGCGCCACCTGCGCGCTCAAAGGCCCATGGCACCTTTGTATGCCGTGGGTTATTCGCTCGGCGGCAATGTGCTGCTCAAGTACCTCGGCGAAACGGGCGCAGACAGCCAGTTGCAGGGCGCGGTGGCGGTGTCAGTGCCATTTCGTCTGGATCAATGCGCTGACCGCATCGGCATGGGCTTTTCCCGGGTCTACCAGAGCCACTTTATGCGCGAGATGGTGGCCTACGTAAAAGACAAGCAGCGCCTGTTCGCTCATCAGGGCATGGCCGACCGGCTGTCCACCCTGGAGAAACTCGGTCCGCTGGACAATATGCGCACTTTCTGGGATTTCGACGGCCGCATCACCGCGCCGCTGCACGGCTACGCCGATGCCGAGGACTACTACCGGCGCGCCTCCAGCCGCTACTTTCTCGGCCGGATCGAGACACCCACGCTGATTATCCAGGCCGCCGATGACCCCTTCGTCTTCCCCCACAGCCTGCCCGAAGCCAGCGAACTGTCACCCAACATAGAATTCGAACTGCACGCCCACGGCGGCCATGTCGGCTTTGTCGAAGGCAGCCTGGCTAAACCAGGCTATTACCTGGAACGGCGCATTCCGCAGTGGCTTAGCGGCTTAGCGGCTTAGCGGCTTAGCATAAACGTCTCGTATTCCAAGTCTTCAAGCGAACTGGAGAGACGCATCAGACCGAGCAATACGCACACCAGCAACGACAGGGTGAAGCCATAACCATAGAACGTCGGGCCCATATACTGGCTCAGCAGTGTGAGAGCAGCGTTTAGCACCACAAACAGCACGCAAAGCTCCAGCACAATGGCGCGCTTGTCGAGGTAGAAAAACACGTTCAGCAACGCCATAAACACCACCTGAATACTCACCCCAATCAGGTCAACGTAGAACAGCTGCAGGTAATACGCTGAAATACCCAGCCACTCCAACATTGCCGGCGCCAGGAGGAACAGCAGGACTACGGTCAAGCCTTGCACCTTGCAGATTTCTAGCAAGCCTTGGCGGATGGCCAGAATCATCTGTTCTTTGAGTACGCCAATATGCTGCAGCGTCTGCCCGCCACGAATCGCCGAGTAGACCCGCTCATACCATTCGGCAAAATCGGTTTCGATGCGCACCAGAAACACCGCCATTCCCGGAATAATTGCCAGGTACGCCAGGAAGATTGGCAAGTCGTAGAGCATCGAGGCGCGCAGCGGGCCGATAACCTCGCTGGACGTCTGCGGGTTGAACCAGAAGATGAACTTATCGATCCAGATGCCCAGGTTGTAACAAAAGCCCGTGACCAGCAGGCTGATAAAAACCTGACGACGCTGGAGAAAGTCGAACGCAACGAGTTGCTTGGCGGGGTACTCACGCAAGATATCGAACAGAAACATAAACAGCAGGCTGCCATGACCGATCAGCAAGGCCAGCAGCAGACCATTCATGTGCAAGAAGCGCAGAAAGAACGCGCACAACACCATCAATGAATAGCCCACAAGCATAACCAGCAGAATGCGGTTATAGGCTTTCATGCCCGATAGAAAAATGATCACTAACCACAGGTTGCAGAGCGTTACGAAGTTGGCCAGTACCAAGAGGCGATACGCAAAGGGCTCGTCGAACATAAACCCCATGACCAGGCTGGCCAGCACACCCGAGGACAGCGTGACGATCAGCATGATGCCCAGCAGATTGGGCAGGATACGGTCGTTCTTCTTCTCAAACAGCCTGTCAGAAATGAAGCGGGTAAAAAACAGCTGCGCGCCGCCGGTATAAATCAGCGAACTGGCCATCAGGTAGGTAACCGTGACCAAGAACTGCCGCACGGTATTGTCCGGCACAACCACCCCAAGGCTGATCACCCCGATCAACATGACACTGATGATCGACAGCACCCAGGGTCCGGAACTGATCAAGCCCGCATAGAGGTATGCCCGCAGCGTTGCCGAATAAGAATCACGTGACAGTATCTTGCGCAGCTCAAAACCAATACCCGCCATATCAAACAGCCTCCATGGCTTCGCGGTACAGGGTGCGATAGCGCTCTAGCATAAGGGTTTCGGTGTAGAACCGATTGACGCGTTCCAGCCCGACCGCCTGGGCGGCATGCCAGCGCTGCGGGTTATTGAGCAGTTCGACAATCGCACGCGCAGTCGCCTGCGGATCTGCGATGGCCACCACCTCGCCGGCGATACCAAGCTCGCGATCCTCACCCGGCGCACCTTCGATCAGTTCACGGCACGAGCCCACGTCGCTGCTCACAACCGGTGTACCTGCGGCCCATGCTTCGAGGATAACCAATGGCTGCGCTTCGCTGATGGACGTCAACACCATCATGCCCAGAGAAGGCAGCAATTCGTGTATTCGGCGGAAGCCGAGAAACTTGACCTTACCCTCCAACCCCAGGCTCAGAACCAAGTTGTGGCATTCCTGCGCGTATTCCGGGTCCTCCTCTTCAGGCCCGACGACCCACGCTTCGGCCTCTGGAATGGCACTGATCACGCCCCGCATGGCACGGATAAAGGTTTTAACGTCCTTGATCGGCACGACCCGACCAATCAGCCCAACCACCTTGGGAATGCCTTCAGGCCGCTGTTGCATGGCGTCTTTCCAGGCTTCCATCGAGATGCCATTAGGAATGACACGCGTGCGAGCGGGGTCAGCGCCATCATTAATCTGCTGAGTGCGATTACCGCCATACAACGCGATGATGGGGTCGGCTGACCGATAGGCCAGCAAACCAATTCGCTCGAAAAAACGGATCCACAACCGACGGATATAGTTGACCTCGGCATCCAGGCCGGTGCGCAGCATTTCATCCGGGCTTTCGGAAATCCAATTCGCCTGAGCCAGGTCGATTTTACGTTCCTTGGTGTAAATGCCGTGCTCACTGATCACGTAGGAACACTTCCAGCGATGCTGCAGGATGCTGCCCAGCAAGCCCGCATAGCCCGTTGAGATCGAGTGCAACATGCGCGCACGCGGCAGCTTGCGCGCAGCCTCAGCCAGCATCACCAGCGGCGCCTGCATGGTTCGCAGTGTCCAGAAGTAATTCACAAACGAAGGGTCGCTGCAGTGGCGCACATAGCCTTCGGTGATGGCCTCCCAGTTAGCGCGGCTGTGCAGCACATCGTCCAGACTCATCGCGCCATTGGCGAGGTTTTCCAACATGGCCTGACCTTGCTCCAGGCTGGGCTCGTCTGGATGGTGGAGAAAGACGTGCATGTCGCGCATCAGCTGACGCGGCCCCTCACGCTTGGCGGCAACGACTGCATCACCGGGCTTCCAGGCATTTTCGAGGAAGTGTTCCTCGATATGCACGACATTCGCCGGAATAGCGTATTGGCGTTTGCCATACGCACCGCTTTGACCGCCAATAAAAAACACCGAAAAGGTCAGCTCAGGTAGGCCGAGAATCAGTTGGTTGACCCAGCTAGATACCCCGCCACGGACATACGGCCAAGTCCCTTCCAGCAATAGGCAGATATCTGCAATAGGTGCCTCAACTGCAGGAGTTTTCATAACCAGTATCTCGCCAGGGCCGCAAAGGGCGGCCGCGTCAGCATGTCCTCGGGGAGCTGTCGTAGCAGCTGCGCAATCGCGGTGTAATCGCCGCGGGAGAACGCAATTTCAGCCATAAACGGCAGCAGCTTTTCTAAATCAATGCCTGCTGCTTGAGCGTCCAGCAAATGCTGCTCCGCCCCTTCAAGATCGCCCATTTCCATGGAGATCCGTGCAGCCAAAAGATGACTGTCGTCGCCCGCACCTTGCGCCAAGGCACTGTTGACATGCTCACGCGCCTGCTTGAGCACATGCTCCAACACACTGCCCTGAGCCAGCCCCAGGTAAGCCAACTCCCAATACCAGCGCGCCAGCGTGGCATGCACAGCGGCTTTGTGAGCACCGGTCGCATCGGCTAGCTGCTGCAGTGACACTTGGATACGGTGATTGATCTCGCTTTCTTGCCGATCAAGCATCGAGTAGGCAAGTAATCGCACATCATCCGCAGGGTCGCGCAGCGCCAGCTTGAGAATGGGGATCGAGTCCTTGCTGGGCATTCGCCGGGTGGCAAACAAGGCACTCACGCGCTTTTGCGCACTGGGCGCATGGCGCAATACGTCCTGTAAACCACCGTCCTGGAACATCAAGTCACGGCTGCGTTCTTGCGGACGAAACGGCAGATCAGGGACGCCAATCGCATCCCAGGCCTGTTCTTTTTGCGTGCGCGGCATGTACAGCGCCGGAAAGACCGCGATGGCCACCCCAATAGCGCCCAGTACCGGGACAAAGAAAGACAGGCTGAAGATAAACAGCGGGCTCCACGGCAATGGAAATTTGTAGCGATTTGGCAGTAGCAGCCAGACACCGGCCGCCAGCAGCGCGCTGCTGATGCCATGGGCAGAAACGAACAGCAGTGCGGCCGCACCGATAGGCATCTCTTGGAACAACGCCCCCCAACTGCCTAACTCAAATACAAAGGCGCCGCTAAACAGCCACTTGCTTATCATCGAACCCACACTCATTGAATAGGAAGTGACGCAATGCTTCGCGCTCACGCCCGACGCCGATGTCATAGTGGTGGGTGCGTACACCGAGACTTTCCAGCGTCTGCCCCAGTCCAAAACGCTCAGTGAGCATGCTGTGCAGACGCTGCAGGTAACCCTTGGAGCCTTCAGCCGATGTCAGTGGCAGCAACACCAACACGCAGGGATTCGACTGATCAACAGACTTGAGCTGCAGGTCCAGTCCGCGCTGACTGCTTTCGAGCAGGTTCAACAATTCCTCACGGTGCGCTGACGGGCCCACGGTGAAACCCAACAAATAGGCATCAAGGCCATGCTGCTGGGCATCGTGTAAACAACGTTTGAGGTTCTGACTGAACACCTGAGCATCACTGTCCTCGAGCTGAAGCGCCTGCGGATCACTCAACAACAAGTCGGCAATGTGTCCGGCCAGAATCGCCAAAAGGCTCAAGGTTCTGTCGTTGAAGGAGAAAAACGGCATCTGCTCAACAGCCAGCAGCGCCAGGATCCGACCTTCGGTGTCGACCAAGGGAATGCACGCTTGGTACTGGGAATGCTCGCGACTCTCACCGCGCTCTAACAGATCTTCCCGCACACTTAGCAACTCACCGCGTTCCAGGCAAAGCTTGACGAGCAAATCATCTGCCCGCATGGGTTTGCCCGCACCCAAGCTGTTCAGTGGTTGCAATTCAAGCTGACCACTGGGAGCTACACGGTACAACCCCGCCACATGGAACGAGCCATATTGTGCCAACAAGTTCATGATCGACTCAGCGAGCGCGGCCAACGCATCGTCACCACGGGGTAACGCACGCAATTGGCTGCGCAAGCCTAACAGCGAGCTGCGCAAGCTGCGGTCATTACCTGCCACACGCTGCTCAAGGCGGTCGTGAGAGATACGTAACATGTAGTGCGTGCGCGTAAACGCATCCAAGCGCAGCTGCCGATAGTCGTTGGCCATGTCCAGGCGTTCCAGACGACGCTCCCAGATGTCGCGAAACTCCCCCACCAGCATGCCGGTAATCAGCACGCCAACGATGAACGACTCCGGTATGTCCTGATACACCACATAACCGCTCGCGCGGTAGGCAAACAAAACCAACACCAGCAGCACCGCACTGATCAGGCCATGCATAAAGCCATAGCGCATACCCAGCAACAGGGGCGCCAACACCAACCACGGGAAAGTGTTGTGTACCAACATTGGATCATGAGGTGACAGCCAATACCCCAGGCCCAGTCCCAGCCCAGTCAGTATCAGTGTTTCCAGCCACGAAACGTGCGAACTGGCACGTGGGGCTAGCGTGAAATCCTTGTGCGCCGAGTCCATAACAATTACTCGAGCGACAAATCGCCAATAAGCTCACGCAACACTTTTTGCGCAGTCCCTGCCAGGCTTTCGCGTGACCAGCCGGCGCGAGCGCCACTGCTGCTCCACACTACACGGCCACTGTTCGGTTCGATGATCTGCAGGCTAATACCCACGGCTGGCTCGCCATCGAGACCGCTTTTGTATTGCCATTCATCAACACTGCCGCTGACAACGTAATCAAGGTTTTCCTGACGCGCCCACGCCAATGCCTGATTAAAGCGCTCACGATCATCCAGCAGGGGCATTTCGTCTTGCGTAACGACGGGGTACAGCCGTGGGCGCAATCCCTCCTCGGCCATCACACTGAGCAAAATGTGCTCGCTGCGCTCACCCGCTTGCGGTGCTTGGGAATAATTGATCAGCGGCAGCAGCCCCCACTGTGCGTCACGCGGTAGCGATTCACTCGCTTCGCGGGTGAAGCTTGAACAGCCCGTGACCAAAAGTGCAACGGCCATCAGGGCCAGGCAGCGAATGGATAACATCGTGTATTTCTCCTGTTAAATCTCTGATCAACGCCCAAAACGGGCGCTGTAGGTCAAACCAAAAGTCCCACCCGCTTCGCCACCACCACTGCGCGGTGCCGATTGGTAACCGAAGGTCACGGCTAGCTCGTCATCACCCAACACTTCCACACCCAAGCCGGTATTGATTGCGTAATTGAACTCTTGCTCGGTCCACTGCCAACCTGCGAGTACGTCGACCAGCCAGGTGTACTGAGCGCGCCCACGGTTCAGCGCACCGGGAAAACCACGCCGCCAAGTGCTGCCGACATACAACTGGCCGAATCGTTCCTGCAGCAGGTCACTCGCCACGGCACCTTCGATATTCAATGGCCCGCCATTGGGCACACTGATGGTGTCACCTTGCTCGTCAATCTCCTGCCGTGTGCTCAGAAGATCGGGATCAATACCACTTTCTAAACGGTTGTTCTGGTAGTTCACACCGCTACGAAGTAACCAGGCGGGCCCCTCAAAAAACACTGCATGCGTGAGTTCGAGGTTGAACTCTTCACCATTGCCAATCGCATCGCCCTGACGCGTCGCAAACCGCTGATGCCCCAGCGACCAGTTGAGTTGATCACGTGCTGAGAAGCTGTGCCGTCCACTGAAATTTAGGCCATCACGCATGCCCAATGCCCGCAGCAGTCCACCCTGATCAGTTTCCCGATGCCAGTCCAGCCCTAGCTGCAGTTCATCACGCGAGGACACCTGCCACGAACGCAAAACGCCAAACCCCAGGCGATCCTCATCAGTGCGTAAACTGCCGTCAAAAGTAAGGGCAAAAGCGCCATCGCTCAGTTCACGCTGCAACATCAACTTGGCATTTCTCTCGCGACCCAGCACATCACTGTCGAGCGTCTCACCGTCATACTGCGCCTGGCTGAGCCTCACGTCGGCATACCAGTCGTTGCCTACATGCCGGGCTATTTGCAGAGATGGGCCGTACAGGTCAATACCGCCAAAGTCACGCTGCATCCAGCCAAGCTGCATTCCCTGCGGCATGCGCTCGTGCAGTTCCACAGTCTGACGCAGCAACTGCTGGCGCACACCGGAGACCTGTTCATCCGACAGACTGGCCAAGCCTTCACCTAAAGCTGCACCACTGCGACCCAAGCGAGTAAGCGCCTCGACACGCTGAGAGGGGTCAAGACCACCTTCCGCAAGCAGATGCTCAAACTGTTGGCGGTTCTGCGCACGTAGCGCTTCTTGTAGCTGCTCATAGCGACTGATGCTCAGCCCTTGACTGCGCGCCCAGGCAAGCCATTGATCTTTCAACGCTGCCTGATTGCTGGCATCAAGTTGAGTGAGAAACTGAGTGAACCAGACTTGCAACATTGGCAACGAGCCGTCCTGCCACATCAGCGCCTGGCGCTCGGCACTGCGCATAGACTGCGTACCGCCCAACAGGCGCAAGTACATGCTGTAACGTTCAGGATTGCCTGCCAATTGCCCAGGCTTAATGCGCGACAGTAGAAAGGTACGTAGGCGCAAGGCCTTATCCGCATAGCCCGCCCCTTCTAAGGCATCGGCATAGGCGGACTGAACCAGCCAGTCACCAGGGCGCAACTTTAGGTACATTCTGAACCAGCCTAGTGCCGGCCCCGTGCGGTTTAACAGCATATTGGCACTGGCGAATGGCAGCCACAGTTCACCGTCATTGGCAGCTAAAGCCCGCCATTGTTGCAGCAAAACCGGCAGTTCATCTCGGCGACCCTGATCAATAAACAGCCAAAGCAAGCGCTGACGAAATACGTTCTGATCCGGGTATAGGCTCAACCCCAGGCGATAAATACGTTCGGCCTCATCCGTTCGCCCGCTCCGGCTGGCGAGCACGCCGCGCGCGCTCAACACCGAGGCTTGCCGAGCACCACTAGGCGAGCGGCTGGCTTGGTCGACCAGCGCCTGCAGTTGCTGCCACTCCCCCAATTGTTCCGCCAGGCTCAGCGCACTGCTCAACCGTCTTGGATCCGCATTACGCTGCCAACTCTGAATCAGCAGAGCCAAGGCCTTTTCGGGGGCTTGCTGGGTATAAATATGGATCAGACGCTCTTCGGCATTACTGCCCAGCGTTCCATCCAGGGTCAAGAGCCGCTCGTATGCAGCACGCACATCATCGTCGCGCTCCAGCTCCCAGGCGAGGTTACCGCGCAGAAACCAGTAATCGCTGCTTTCCACCTGAGTATTATCGATAGCATCCAGCACAGCCCAGGCCGCAGGCGCATCAAACCGCGCCCAATCCACTTCCGCCCACCGTACCCGCTGTTCGATGGTCAAACCGAAGCGTTTATCTATCTCGGCCCACAAGTGGGACTCCTGCTCATATTGCAAGGTATGTTCAAGAATCTGCTGCAGACGCACCCAGGCGATCTTCTGCTCGGGGTACTGCCGCACATAGCTGCGCAACCAGGCTTCACCCTGCTCAGGTGTACCCCGCGATTGATGGCTGTAAACCAATGCATCCAGCTCTTCATCGGTTAGCCGGCGCTGTTGCGCCAACTGTGCCAACAAGGGAATTGCTTGATCAAAGTCAAACAGCTGGGCAGCCAGGCGCCAGGCATGCTCGCGTATAGCTGCATCCTCTGTGAGCTGCAAGGCCATCACCCAATAACGCAGTGCGTCCTGGGGTCGTGCGGTCCACTCCGCCAGCTTGGCCATTTGCGACAACAGTTCAAGGTCATCAGGTCTATCGTGGAGCAACACCTGCCCGGTCGCCCACGCACGCTCAAGGTCACCGGCGGCCAGGTGCAGCCGCATTTCCACGGCCAACGCCTCAGGGTCGTCAGGACGCTGGGAACGCCAGCGCTCCACGAACAACTCGGCCAAATCATAACGATGACTACCGACGGAGGCCCTCACCGCGGCCTCCAACAGAACAGTGTCTGTTTCGTCCAGCTCAAGCAGGTGCTGACTGAGCAACTCCACCGCACGCTCGCCGCGCTCAGCGGACAACAGGCTATAGAAAGCCTGCTCAAGAAAGGCCATACGCGCGTCTGGGGTGGCTGCGGACGCCATCAACTCCAAGTACAAATCAGCGGCTAGCTGAGCGTTACCACTGGCGAGGTACCATTTCGCAGCCTCGCCGAGCCATTCCACATGACGCGCGGGGTCACGTGCTGCCAATTCAGCATAAACTGGCGCCGCCAGCGCTGGCGCACCCAACGCCAAGGCATATTTCGCCATACGTAATCGTTGAGCATCGGACAACACCGAACGATCGAGCGCAGCAAAGCTTTCAATCAGCTGTTTCTTGAGGGAAGGCTCAATACCTTGCGGGTCGGCCAATGCCTGCAAAGCATCAAGCTCAGCACGGTAAAAAGGGAGACTGTCTACTCCCGCGGGGCTGAGTTTGAGCAGATGACTGCGTGCGCGTGGGTAATCACCCAAGGCAATCAATTGCTCAATCAGGCTGAGGCGCAGCGCCTGGTCTTGAGGGTGCGCCTCAAGCAGCAGCTCCGAATAGTTGATCGATACGGCATCTGGCTGCTTGCCGTCTGGCAGAAATGCATCCTCGCCTTTATAGACCAACACCAGCAGCCCACCGACGAGTAGAGCAACCAGCAACAGGGTCCACGGGCTCAGCAAACGCCTGGTTTTAACGGCAGGTGAGTTGGGCATCAAGCACCTGCTTCAGTGGCATATCAAAATGCCATAACCCCTGCCGCTGAAGTCCAGCGTATGTTTTCCCCGCCACGACCAGGCTGCAACTGCCAGTTGCGCGAACACTGAAGCTCAACGGCAGGTTGCCCGCGAACGACAGGCGCACGCGTTGATCATCCAAGTAATCCCACGCCAGCAATGGCAGGCTGGCTTGTTCAAGCGATGGACGCGGATCGCGCTCATCACGCAAGACCAGCACAGCGTGATCACGGCTTAAATGGACATAGCGGCCTTGAGGCAGATCACGCACACCAGCAATGCCCTCAGAACGACGCAGATCAGGCCACCCCATTGCAGGGTCAAGTCGCACGGTACGCAACCCGTCCATCGCGCGGATTTGCCAACTCCCATCACTGCGCTTGGCCAAGCTGGCTTGATAGAGACCGTGCATGCGTGGAATGTAATCGCTCATCCACAGCGAGATGGGCTGCTGATCCTGCATATCACGGTAGATATCGTGCATCACCTTGATGGAGGCTTGTTTAGTGCCTGAATAAAAGTGGTAGTACAGGTGAAGCCCGCGCAGCCTGCGTGGCTTATCGGTCAGCGCGAAGGTCTCCATCACCCCGCGGAAACCGTAATACGGACCTGTCCACAAGTTGGTGTAGACGTTCTCGTTAATCACCGGCGCGTAGTAGTGAAGCCCCCCCGCAGTCGGCCGAATCAGCGGGTAGAGGCCTGTGAGCGACGGATAGGCATTGGTCAATGCCGTATTGCCGCCATTGACGTTGGCCAAGCCGCTGTCGTAAGCCAGCTTGATGGTGGCAGCATCCGGCATGGCATCACCCGACCAGAACACCATTTTCACTGGTTTTTTAGCCGTGGTGAGGCGCTGATTGATGTAGTCCCGAGACCCGACTATTTCACGCGTGAAATCCAGCTTGTCATACCCCGGAATCGCCATCATGTAGCCATATTCCGGGTTGAAGCCCTCACGCTTTGCGGCCAACTCAGGTTGCCAGAAAAAAGGATGGCTGAAAGTGTGTGTGGCCACTTCTACTTTGTCGTCAGCCAGAATTTCCCGGGCAACCGGCTCAAGTTCACGAGCAAGGTGAGGGTACTTCCCACGCGGCCCGACCTCGCCCTCAATCACCGAGACAGAAGTCAAAAAGGGATTGGGCCCGATAAACTCCTTGAGGACGGCAACGCCGGAATAAGGCGTACCGGGGATCTCGGCGCGAGAGACGAATCCATCGCCATCGATGTGCACAGTGGCGATGCGGCGACCATTCTCAGTGGTGGCATCGGGCCTGGGCATGACCTGCAATTGCAATGCACGCTGCAAGAAGGCAAAGGGGTCGAGAATCCAACGGCGTTGCCCCTGCGCCTCTTCGAACACATAAGGCGACAGTGCAATCCCGCCCCACGCCCCGACAGCCACTGGCGTATAAACACCCGGCTCACGCCCCTTCAGCGCCAGCACTGGCTGAGTATCCCCATCAAACACAGTCAACGCAGGCAAATCGCGGCTGCGTACAACCAGCGGCGCTTCGAAGCTACCCAACAACGTAGCATCGTGCTCGACCACTTCCGCCGTTCCGCTCAAGGGCGCGGACATGAAGCGCAGCCCCAGGCGTTTGAGTACGCCATCGTTCTCAGTCGGCAACCCCGCAAAAATCGCCAGGGGGATATGCTCGTCCATGCGTGCAATGAGCCACTGATTAAAGGCCTGGGCGTTGGCGGGCGAACCACTGGTCATCCAGGTAATAACGCCTGCATACAACCCACTCATCGGCCCGACAGGCAATGCATCTGCGGACAGGTAATCCACTCGATACCCCAGGTACTCGAGTAATCCACCCAACGAGATATGGCCTGGGTTGTCCTCCATAGGCCCTTCACGGGGATCATAGATCAACGCAATTCGACGCGGCTGCACCTCGATCGAGCTAACCCCAAGGTAATTCAGGTCAGGCAGGGTGACATAAGGGATAAAGCCCTCAGACTGCAGCTTCCGCGCCAGCTCGCGAGCCTCATCGCGACGCTCTGGCGGCAAATAATCAATTGCAACGAGCGGAATACCCTGAGCGCGCAATGGCTGCAGGTGTAATTCAAGCCAATCACGATCGTCCTGAGGCACGACGCGGTATGAGCGTCTTGAAGCATCCCAGCCGGCATGAATTGACTCAACCGCCACGGCAGCAGCAACACCCGGCAACTCGGGCAACACATCAAAGCCGCGATTGAAAAACAGCTTCAAGCTGGGTTCGCGACGGTGCAACTCAGCAAGAAAATCTCTCAGGGCAAGGCGCTGAGCCTCTCTTTCATCTTCAGGCAGCAACTGAAAGCTATCGAGGGTGTCGAGGAACAGACCTGAATACCCTACGGCGCGAAGCTCAGCCGCGCGCTTTAGCAAATGCGCCCGCCACACCGGGGATGTCAACCGCATCACCTGGCTATTCCAGGCTTGGTTGCGCACATTCTTTTCAGTCGACTCCTGCGCACCCTCACCGACCACGGCCAAGTCGCCGTGAAACTCACCAACGGATAAGTAGGCAAACGGCTGACTGCCCTGAGCCCTCAGCAACTCCACATCTTTTTTCTGGACGTGCTCGGGTTCGAGCACGCTCCAGTCGAACTGAGCAAGCTCGCTAAATGGCGGATTAGCGGCGTACCAGAACGCGACACTTTGCGGCACATCAGAGGATGCATAAGCGGAAGAAAGACAGCCTGAACAGGCCACCCAAGCGCCCAAAACATTAAGCAGCTGGCGACTCCAAAAACGGTTAAATCTAATAGCCATACGAATTAACTAAAACCGACCTTGGTTAACCTTAAAAAACACTCAACTATAATAGAGTGCAATAAAATGCAAAGCCATTATTCACAACAGATACAAGCAGCGCAAGTTAATATATCCGCGCCATACAAATGACGCCAAACTTATAGCAAAGACAAGCCACCCATAAAATATAAAGTTAATATTATTTTTAATTCACTAAAGCTTAAAACACTCAACTAACTTTAAATTTACACTCAAGCTAGCTGGGCAGCAGCGACCCCGACGACGCATCGCCAGCAAAGACCCTCATTTCTAATAAAACGCGCAAACCAACAGCCCCGCATTAATAAATCAACTCACTACTCGCTGCAACGGCACATATAACTTGGAGTAAAGAGCCTCTACGGCATCACGCGCCTGCGGCGCTATATAGCCACCTTCCAGCGCCAATACCTGATAGATACCTCGACGCAGCATCTCTTGACTCAGATCGCCAGGATTGCCACGGGTGGTGCAGAGAAAGCGCACCCAGGAGGTCATGATGATCCAGCTGTTGAGAGTCAGCGCCTCGATTTGCGCCGCATCCATGAGCAGGATGCCGGCCTCGACAAAGCCCTGATAAATACCCTGCGCGCGCTGTAGGCAGCGCTGCGAGAACAGCTTGTAACGTTCGGCCAGCTCAGGGTCGCTGTCGAGCAGGTGCTCCAGGTCGCGATGCAGAAAGCGGTAATGCCACATCGCCGCCAACAGCGCTTCGAGGTAAAAGGTCTTGTCCTGCACAGTCAGCGCACGGCCTTCAGGACGGCGCAGAAAGGTGTCTACCTGACGTTCATAGAGGGCAAACAACTCGGCGATGATCGCCTGCTTGTTACGGAAGTGGTAGTACAGGTTACCCGGCGAAATCCCCAGGTGCGCGGCGATATGGTTGGTGGTGACACTGCGCTCGCCCTGGGCATTAAACAGCGCCAGGCTTTCCTGAATGATGCGTTCGCGGGTTTTCAGTGGGGCTGACATAACGGCTCGATCTCAACTCAAAAGCCCGGCAAAGGTACACGCAGAAACAGCCAAAGTGTTACCCGCGCGCCAATTGGCATGCGGCACCAACTGTTTGATCGGCTGCGTCCGTCGGCTGACCACGGCATCCTATTTGACAGATTAGAGCAATTGCTCTAAAAATCCAGCACACCTTTCCTGCAGCGGCCTCAGCCCATCTGACGCACTGCACCGCTGGAATGCCGAGGAGCAATAACATGGTCGCCGACGTCGCTTACCTTGAACAAAGCCTGCACAACAGCCAACAACAGCTTAGCCAGTTGCAGCAGAGCTTTGCCCTGCAGCGCCAGGCCTTCAAGGCCAACCCGATGCCCTCGGCCGAGCAACGCATCCAGTGGCTCAACAGCCTGCGTGAGCTGCTCAGCAACGAGCGTGAAGCACTGATTCGCGCCATCTCCCAGGATTTCAGCAACCGCAGCGCCGATGAAACCCTGCTCGCCGAACTGATGCCCAGCTTGCATGGCATCCACTACGCGACCAAACGCATCAAGAAATGGATGAAGCCTTCGCGGCGTAGTGTCGGCATGCAATTTATGCCGGCCTCGGCCAAGGTCATCTACCAGCCGCTGGGTGTGGTCGGGGTGATCGTGCCGTGGAACTATCCGCTGTTCCTCGCCATTGGCCCACTGGTTGGCGCGCTGTCGGCCGGTAACCGGGTGATGATCAAGATGAGTGAGTCGACACCGGCCACCTCGCAGCTGGTCAAGGAGCTGCTGGCCAAGGTGTTCCCGGAAGACCTGGTCAGCGTGGCCCTTGGTGAGGCGGAAGTCGGCATGGCCTTCTCTAAACTGCCGTTCGATCACCTGCTATTCACCGGCGCCACCAGCATCGGCAAGCACGTGATGCGCGCCGCCGCCGACAACCTGACCCCGGTCACCCTGGAGCTGGGCGGCAAGTCACCGGCCATTGTCAGCGCCGACGTACCACTGAACGATGCCGCCGAACGTATCGCCTTCGGCAAGACCATGAACGCCGGCCAGACCTGCGTCGCCCCGGATTACGTGCTGGTACCGAAAAACCGCGTCGACGGCTTTGTCGAGGCTTACCGCAATGCGGTGCAGGGCTTCTACCCGGCGCTGGCGGACAACCCGGACTACACCGCAATCATCAACGAACGCCAGCTGCTGCGCCTGAACAGCTACCTGCAAGATGCCGAGAGCAAAGGCGCGACCATCATTCCTCTGTATCCCGAGGCCCAGGGCCGGCGCATGCCGCAGGCTGTGCTGTTGAACGTGAGCGATGAGATGAAGGTGATGCAGGACGAGATTTTCGGCCCACTGCTGCCGATCATCCCCTACAACACGCTGGAAGACGCCTTCGCCTTTATCAACGAGCGTGACCGGCCGCTGGCGTTGTACTACTTCGGCTACGACAAGAGCGAGCAACAGCGCGTGCTGCACGAAACCCACTCCGGCGGCGTGTGCCTCAACGACACCCTGCTGCACGTGGCCCAGGACGACATGCCGTTCGGCGGCGTCGGCCCGTCCGGCATGGGGCATTACCACGGTCATGAAGGCTTCCTGACTTTCAGCAAGGCCAAGGGCGTGTTTATCAAGCAGCGCTTCAACGCCGCCAAGATGATCTACCCGCCTTACGGCAAAGCCCTGCAAAAGCTGGTGTACAAGCTGTTCGTTCGCTAACCCCACCCTGCCCTGGCTTGCCAGGGCAACGGCCTGATCCGGTGATAACAATAAATGCACAACACCACGTTTGACGCGCCGACCCTGTCGCGGCGCAGCCTGCTCAAGGTCGGCCTGCTCGGCACCGCGCTGCTCGGCACGGCCGGGCTGACGGCTACCCTCAGCGGCTGTTCGGCCAGTACACCGAAAGCCGGCTTTGCCGTGATTCGCGAAACCGACCTGGCGTTTCTCCAGGCGCTGATCCCGGTCATGCTCGCCGGTGCCGTTACGCCGGAGCAGATGCCCCAGGCCATCAGCAGCACCCTCGCCAGCCTCGATTACAGCCTCAACCACCTGTCGCCGGAGATGCTCAAGCTCACCGTGCAGCTGTTTGACGTGCTGGCCCTGCCGATCACGCGTGGCCCGCTGACCGGCGTCTGGGGCAGTTGGGAAAATGCGTCGCCGGCCGATGTGCAAGCGTTTCTCGAGCGCTGGCAGAACAGCTCGATCGGCCTGCTGAAAATGGGCCACGCCTCGCTGCTGCAACTGGTGATGATGAGCTGGTATAGCCGAGCAGAGTCCTGGGCGCACTGCGGCTACCCCGGCCCACCTACAGTCTGACGGCTGGCTGCGCGTCGGCCAGCCGTTGTTGCAGATGCGCTCGGACTGCTCATTTACAGCTCGTAAACTCCGCGTCCTCGCGCATCTGCGCCTAGCCTGGCTCTAGCTCGCTCAACCTTTTATGCAGCGCGATCATAAAAAAGAGAACCTGAAATGCCTGTACCCGACAGTTTCAAAGAAGGCCTGGCCCGCGGCTGGAAGACTTACAACGGCTCACGCCTGGACAGCGACCTGACCCTGGAAGCCGACGTGGCCATCGTCGGCAGCGGCGCAGGTGGCGGCACCACGGCGGAGATTCTCAGCGCCGCCGGCTTCAAGGTGCTGCTGATCGAGGAAGGTCCGCTGAAGACCAGCGACGATTTCAATATGCTCGAAGACAAGGCCTACGCCAGCCTTTACCAGGAAGGCATCGGCCGCATGAGCAAGGACGGCGCCATCACCATCATGCAGGGCCGCGCCGTCGGCGGCACCACGCTGATCAACTGGACCTCAAGCTTTCGCACCCCCGCGCCAACCCTGGAGCACTGGGCTAAGGAGCACGGCGTCAAAGGCCACAGCCCCGAGGAAATGGCGCCCTGGTTCGAGCAGATGGAGCAGCGCCTCGGTGTCGCGCCATGGGCCGTACCGCCGAACGCCAACAACGCAGTAATAAGCAGCGGCTGCGACAAGCTTGGCTACGAGTGGCAGACGATTCCGCGCAACGTGCGCGGCTGCTGGAACCTTGGCTATTGCGGCATGGGCTGCCCGACCAACGCCAAGCAGTCGATGCTGGTCACCACCATTCCGGCCACCCTGGATAAAGGCGGCGAGTTGCTCTACCTGGCCCGCGCCGAGCGCCTGCTGATCGACGGCGAAAAGGTCACGGGTATCGAATGCCTCGGCATGGATGAACGTAGCGTTGCGCCCACTGGCCGAAAGATCACGGTCAAGGCCAAGCACTACGTTCTCTCCGGCGGCGGCATCAACACGCCGGGAATTCTCCTGCGCTCGAATGCACCGAACCCGCATAAGCGCACCGGCAGGCGCACCTTCCTGCACCTGGTGAACTTCTCTGCAGCCCTTTTCGAGCAGGTGATCAACCCGTTCTACGGCGCACCGCAGTCGATCTATTCCGACCATTTCCAGTGGGATGACGGCACCGCCGGGCGCCTCTCCTACAAGCTCGAAGTGCCGCCGCTGCAACCGGCGCTGACTGCCACCCTGCTCGGCCGCTTCGGCATCGACAATGCCATGCGCATGGAACAGCTACCCAACACCAACGTGATGCTTGCCCTGCTGCGCGACGGCTTCCACCCGGAAAGCGCCGAAGGCCGTGTGGAGCTGCGCGGTGACGGCAGTCCGGTGCTTGATTACCAGATGACCTACTACACCTGGGACGGCGTGCGTCGTGCCTTCCACACCATGGCCGAGATCCAGTTTGCCGCCGGGGCCAAGGCGGTGCTGCCGCTGCATGCCGACGCCGGTTACGTGAAAACCCTGGCTGAGGCCAAGAGCCTGATCGATAACCTCAGCCTGGAGCTGTACCGCACCCGCCTGGGCAGTGCCCACGTCATGGGCGGTTGCGCCATGGGTGAAGAGCCGCAGCAGGCCGTCACCGACAGCCTGGGTCGCCACCATCAGCTGAGCAACCTGTCGATCCATGACGGCTCGCTGTTCCCCACCAGTATCGGCGCCAACCCGCAGCTGTCGATCTACGGCCTGACCGCCAAACTCGCGAGCAAACTCGCCGAGCGCCTCAAGACCGCCTGATAGCGAGGTATTCACGGGCCCTTGTCGGCCCGTGAATCGCACGGATCGACGGCACCTGACTTGGCCACGGGGAAACGCTGCGCTACCATCCGACTCCCCAACGGACCCGCCAGGACGTCACGATGAATCGAGTGTTATACCCAGGCACCTTCGACCCCATCACCAAGGGGCACGGCGACCTGGTCGAGCGTGCCGCACGGCTGTTCGACAGCGTGATCATTGCGGTGGCTGCCAGCCCAAAGAAAAACCCATTGTTCAGCCTGGAGCAACGCGTCGAGCTGGCCCGCGAAGTCACCAAGCACCTGCCGAACGTTGAGGTCGTAGGGTTTTCCACTTTGCTGGCACACTTCGCCAAGGAACAGGGTGCAAACGTTTTCCTGCGTGGCTTGCGCGCGGTCTCCGACTTCGAATACGAATTCCAGCTGGCCAATATGAACCGTCAACTGGCTCCCGATGTGGAAAGCCTGTTCCTCACCCCGTCGGAGAAGTACTCATTCATCTCGTCGACCCTGGTGCGCGAGATCGCCGCACTGGGCGGGGATATCTCCAACTTCGTCCACCCGGCCGTTGCCGCCGCGCTGACCGAACGTTTCAAACGCTAGGCCATTCACGCATGGCCGCGTGCATGCGCGGCCTCGATGCGGCACAATTTGCCCTAGCGTTCTTTATGTACACATCTAGGCTGCACCTGCGGGTCGCAGCAGGAGTGGTTCTGTCATGTCCCTGATCATCACTGACGACTGCATCAACTGCGACGTCTGCGAACCCGAATGCCCTAATGCTGCGATCTCCCAGGGCGAAGAAATTTACGAAATCGACCCCAACCTGTGCACCGAATGCGTCGGCCACTATGACGAGCCGCAGTGCCAGCAGGTGTGTCCAGTCGATTGCATCCCGCTCGACGAGAAAAATGTCGAGAGCAAGGATGAGTTGATGCAGAAGTACCTGATCATTACTGGTAAAGCATGAAGACCGGCCGCCTGATCCGCGGCCACCTCCCCTTGCGCCCCCTGCTTGGTGCGCTTGCCCTACTCTGCGCCCTTGAGCTGCATGCCGCAGCCCAACCTGAACGCATCGCCATTGCCAGCGCACATCCAGCCGCCACCGTGGCCGGTCAGGAAACTCTGGCCCTGGGCGGCAACGCCTTTGATGCGGCGGTGGCCATCAGCGCCGCGCTGGCGGTGGTCGAACCTTACGGCTCGGGCCTGGGCGGTGGCGGTTTCTTTCTGCTGCGCGAAGCAGGTGACTCACCGACCTATCGCTTTCTCGATGCTCGCGAACGCGCCCCGCAAGCCGCGCATGCCGACCTGTACCGGGTCGACGGCAAGATCAACAAAGACCTTTCGCTGAATGGCGCGCTGGCCGCCGCTATTCCGGGTCTACCGGCCGCGCTGGTCGAACTGGCAGAGCGCTTCGGTCGCCTGCCATTGCGCGACTCACTGGCCCCGGCAATCCGCCTCGCCAGCAGCGGCGTGAGCATTGATCGGGTCTACCGCGAACGCGCAGGCTGGCGTCTCGAAGCCATGCGCAAGGATGTGGAAACTGCACGAATCTTCCTCGACGAAGGGAAAATCCCCGAAGAGTTCGGTCTGCTGCGCCAGCCAGAACTGGCGCGCACCCTGGAGCTGCTTGGCACAAAGGGCCTTCAGGGCTTCTACGGCGGAATGGTGGCCGAGCAATTGATCAAGGCTGTGCATGATGCAAGCGGTATCTGGACCCTTAAGGACCTGGCCGACTACCGCATCGTTGAACGCCAGCCATTGCGCGTTGCACTGGATCAGGGCCGCGAACTGATCAGCGCGCCGCCACCATCCGCTGGCGGCATCGCCCTGGGGCAAAGCCTGCTGATCCTGCAACAACTGCCCTGGCAACAGGCTGATAGTGTGCAGCGCACTCACCTAGTGGTGGAGAGCCTGCGCCGCGCCTACCGGGATCGCGGCCTGCTGGGTGACCCCGATTTTGTCGGCAACCCGGCACAGCAGTTGCTGGCACCTGAATACCTGCGACAGCTGGCCAGCAGCATCAACCCGCAACGCGCCACCCCAAGCGACAGTCTGCCGCCCAGCAAAACCTGGCAGGAAGGTGATCACACCACCCACTTCTCGGTGCTCGACAGCGAGGGCAATGCGGTAGCGGCGACCCTGTCGATCAACCTGCCGTTTGGCGCGGCCTTTACCGTACCCGGCACCGGAGTGCTGCTGAACAATGAAATGGACGATTTCGCAGCCGATGTACAAGGCAGTAATGCCTACGGCCTAAGCGGCAGCCAGGCAAACAGCATCGCCGCCGGCAAGCGGCCGCTGTCGAGCATGAGCCCGAGCTTTATCGAAAACACTGAAGAGTTCGCCAGCTTCGGCACGCCGGGCGGCAGCCGCATACCCAGTATGGTGCTGCTGGCCATGCTGGAGTATCTGGATCAGCAGCCAATCGAACACTGGCCGGCCACGCCGCGTTTCCACCACCAGTTCATGCCCGACGTGATCGAGCATGAGCCGGACGCATTCAATCCAGCAGAAGTTGCGGCGCTAGAGGCACTTGGGCATCAATTGAAAGCAACAGGCCGACAGTACGGCAATCAGCAAGTGCTGTACTGGAACAAACAAGACGGAAAGGTTGCAGCAGCAAGCGATCCGCGCGGGATCGGTACTGCGGTGATCACACCACCAGTAGCGCCACAGTAATGCGTATTAGCGATGTGCCTGACGAGAACTTTTCAGGGCTGTCGAACAAGATCTGAGCAGCCCTGGAACAAAGCACCTTGTCAGTTCTTCTTATAGCCGTTGGTGGTGCAGCCCAGGCAACGCACAAAAGCAGCCTCCCCCGGCTCAACAACCAAAGCTTTGCCAGCCTCACCAATGTTGCCACCCGCGGCAGTGAAAGGCAGGCTCACAACAAACACACCCGCACCAATAACGGTAGCGGCAATCAACAGCGGCCGCGCAATCAGTAGATCGCCAACCATAGAAAAAGCTGGCGGATATCCAACGGTATACATCGGGTCGCCACTGCTGTTCTGCTGCGCTACGTCAGCATAAGCCGGCAGCGCCAGCAGGCCAGTGGTCAGCGCCAGAGCAGCAGCGGTTGAGCGGAACAGTTTCATGGGGCGATCCTTCAGCTATTAGGAGGCGGTGGGTCTAACTATAACAGCGCATTGGTAATTGTCAGCGTGACGGCCGTCAATCGCCATAAAAGGCATATTCAGGTTTTTTCGGAATAAATGGTCGGTAAAAAGCCAGAATCGCCTTGATATCGGCCGCTTCATTCCCTGTCGGCACAAAGGTCGGCCCAATAAAGACGCGGCGATTCTGATAGTCCAACGCCCCCAGCACAATCGGTACACCGGCACCGAGGGCAATATGATAGAAGCCCATCTTCCAGCGCTCGACCTTCTTGCGTGTGCCTTCCGGCGAGAGGATCAGCATAAATTGCTCATGCTCGGCAAAGGCCTTCACCGCCTGCTCAACCGTATTACCCTGACGCTCGCGGTATATCGGAATGCCGCCCCACAGCCGCATCAGTCCGCCAAACGGCCAATTGAATATCGAATGTTTGCCAAACCAGCGGGCATTCAGACGCAGTACAAACTTCACCGCGATAAAAATCACGAAATCCCAGTTGGAGGTGTGGTGCGCACCAATCACCACAAATTTGTCGAGCTTCGGCAGCTCGCCCTCGATACGCCACCCCATCAGTTTCAGCGCCACGCGGCCAACCCACTCGGCCAGAGGATTGCGGGGCAGATAGTTACCGGACATCAATACCTCAGTCTTTCTTATTATTGTGTAAACGGCTCAGTCATCAGCGCATGACGGGCAAATCTAGCCCGGCGACCAATCCTTAGCGTTGGCAGCGCGGACAATACACACTGGCGCGTTGGCCTAGCTTGACCTCGCGCAAGGTGCTGCCACAGTGCTTGCAGAACTCAGCACCACGCCCATAGACAAACAGCTCCTGCTGGAAATAACCCGGCTGGCCATCGCCACCGACAAAGTCACGCAGGGTGGTGCCGCCGCGCTCGATGGCATGGGCGAGGATACGTTTGATCTCATGCGCCAGCGTCAGATAACGCGCCCGCGACACCGAGCCGGCCTCACGACGCGGGTCGATGCCCGCAGCAAACAGCGCCTCGCTGGCGTAGATATTGCCGACTCCGACCACCACGGCGTTGTCCATGATAAAGGGCTTGATCGCCATGGCGCGGCCCCTGGACAGCTGGAACAGCCGCTCGCCGTCGAACAGATCGGTCAACGGTTCCGGCCCCAGCTTGCTGAGCAAGACATGGCTCAGCGGATCACTGCTCCAGAGCAGCGCACCGAAGCGCCGAGGATCGGTGTAACGCAGCGCCAGGCCAGATTCCAGCTCGATGTCCACATGCTCATGCTTGGCTGCCGGCAGGCCCACTTCGACCAGACGCAGGCTGCCGGACATACCCAGATGACTGATCAGGCTGCCGGTTTCGGCCTTGATCAGCAGGTATTTGGCGCGCCGTTCAACGCATTCGATACGCTGCCCGGACAGCTGAATATCCAGGTCTTCGGGGATCGGCCAGCGCAGGCGGCGCTCACGCACAATCACCCGGCTGACGCGCTGGCCTTCAAGAAATGGGGCGATGCCGCGGCGAGTGGTTTCTACTTCAGGAAGTTCTGGCATAGCGAGTGATCAGCTGAGCAATTCGAGCGGGCGCCTACCTTAGCAGGAATGCCCCTGGAGCGACGAGACAGGCCAGCAAGCGGCTAGCTCGCCCCCATATCGCGAATGCTCTCACGCAGGTTCTCGAAGTCGTACTCCGATAACCCGACATACTCCAGCACCAGCTGTTCGATGCTCTGCCACTCGTGGTCGTCCGGCTGATTGCCCAACACCAGATGGCTTTCACAGATGTGCTCAGCCATCTTGAGAATTGCCAGCAGGGTTTTCAGCTGCGCATCGCGGCTGGCGTCCTCAGTGAAAATAGCCAGGGCGTTGTGGTGGCTGGCAATGGCTTCGCACAGGTGCAGCGGCAGGTTCCACGACTTGGCAGTGAAGTAGCCGACCACCGCGTGATTGGTATTGAGCAGACGATTCTCGGTATCTACCACGCGGCGCTCGCCGGTGGCACTGGCGTAGGCCTCTTCAAGCACGATCATGTAATTGGGAAAACGCTTGAGCATCAGCGGAATGCCGCAATTGTGGAACAGACCGAGGGTATAGGCCTCGTCCGGCGAGTGATAGCCGATGCGTTTGGCCAGGGTCAGACAGGTCATCGCCACGTCCTGGGCGGTATCCCAGAAACGGTTGAGGGTAACGATGGCTTCATCAGTCAGTTCGCCACGGATCGACTGCGCATTGATCAGGTTGATCACCGTGTTGCAGCCCAGCAGGTTGACCGCCTGCTGGATCGAGGCGATACGGTTGGTCAGACCGAAGAACGGCGAGTTCACCAGTTTCAGCAATGCACCGGACAGGCCAGGGTCCTGGCCGATCAGCTTGGCGATGGCGCGCAGGTCCGGGTTCGGCATCACCTGCTCCATCTGCAAATCCACCATGATCTGTGGCTGCGGCGGCACACTGATGCCCTGCAGCACTTGCTGGATATATTCGGCGGAAAGCTCTTGGGACATGACAGACACAACCGGTATGAGAAGTGATGCACAGTCTAGCTAAACACCCAGCACTTCCACAGGCGACTTTTGTAACCGCCGTAAGGCCAGCGAACCCGCTATAATTCCGCTCTTTTTTCGGAGTCCCCAGCATGTCCCTGCCCAGCCTGCGCCTGAAAGCCAACGCCGATCGACGCCTGCGCGCCGGCCATCTGTGGGTGTACAGCAATGAAATCGATGTTGCCGCTACCCCGCTGAGCGGTTTTGCCGCCGGCGACCAGGCCATCCTCGAGGCGACCGGCGGTAAGCCGCTGGGCGTCGTCGCGATGAGCCCGAACAACCTGATCTGCGCCCGCCTGCTGTCGCGTGACGTCAAACACGTGCTGGACAAGTCCCTGCTGGTGCATCGCCTCAACGTCGCCCTGTCGCTGCGTGAGCGGCTGTTCGACAAGCCCTGCTACCGCCTGGTGTATGGCGACTCCGATCTGCTGCCGGGTTTGGTGGTCGACCGCTTCTTCGACATTCTGGTGGTGCAACTGGCCTCCGCCACCATGGAGCGTCACAAGGATGATGTGCTCGCCGCGCTGATCCAGGTGTGCAAACCCAGCGGCATCCTGCTCAAGAACGACTCCGCTGCCCGCGATGCCGAAGGCCTCGCGCGTTATGTAGAAACCCCGTTCGGCGTGGTGCCGGAGTGGGTCGCCCTGGAAGAAAACGGCGTCAAGTTCGAAGCCCCAGTCATCGAAGGGCAGAAAACCGGCTGGTTCTACGACCATCGCATGAACCGCGCGCGTCTGGCGCCTTACGTCAAAGGCAAGCGTGTGCTTGACCTGTTCAGCTATATCGGCGGCTGGGGCGTGCAGGCTGCAGCCTTCGGCGCCAGCGACGTGATGTGCGTGGACGCCTCAGGCTTCGCCCTCGACGGCGTGGAGCGCAACGCTGCGCTGAACGGCTTGACCGACCAGGTCGCCTGCGTGGAAGGCGATGTGTTTGAGGCGCTAAAACAGCTCAAGGCCTCAGAAGAGCGCTTTGACGTGATCGTCGCCGACCCGCCCGCCTTTATCAAACGCAAGAAAGACCAGAAGAACGGCGAGGGCGCGTATCGCCGCCTTAATGAGCAAGCGATGCGCCTGCTCAACAAGGACGGCATCCTGTTCAGCGCCAGTTGCTCCATGCACCTGGAAGAAGACAACCTGCAGAACATCCTGCTGACCAGCGCGCGCCATCTGGACCGCAATATCCAGCTGCTCGAACGCGGCGCCCAGGGCCCGGATCACCCGGTACACCCGGCCATCAATGAAACCCGCTATATCAAAAGCCTGACCGTACGCTTACTGCCCAACAGTTGAGCACCTGCACCTGCCGAGTGCGTGTCGGCAGGTGCTTCTTTCTCTCCCGCGCTGTTACCACTCCCCACACCCGCCTGGCGCAACCCCGTGCCTGGACTAGGCTTAGACCCCAGCACCGCAGCGTTCACAGTGTGCCGCAGTGGCCTGGCACAGTGCTTGCGTAACTTGAACATTCAAACAAGTTCCCGCCGCTACAGAGAAGCGGGGCTGCGAATTCAAGCATTCAGATAACGGCCAAAAGCTGCTGTCTGTTCAGAGCACATTTGGGGAGGGGTATGGCTGACCTGGCTGGGGACAAACCGTTCCTGCAATTCACCAACGTCAAGAAGACTTACGACCACAAGAATCTGGTGGTCAAGGATTTCAACCTGGATGTGGCCAAGGGCGAATTTATCACCCTGCTCGGCCCTTCCGGCTCGGGTAAAACCACCTGCCTGATGATGCTCGCCGGTTTCGAAGACGTGACCAGCGGCGAGATCCTGATCAACGGCCGTTCGGTCACCAGCATCGCCCCCTACCAGCGCAATATCGGCATGGTGTTCCAGCAGTACGCGCTGTTTCCGCACATGACCCTGCGCGAAAACCTCGCCTACCCGCTGAAAATCCGCAAACAGTCCAAAGAGGTAATTCAGGCCAAGGTCGACGAATACCTGTCACTGGTCGAGCTGCTGGATTTCGGCAACCGTTTCCCTGGCCAGCTCTCCGGTGGTCAACGCCAACGCGTGGCCCTGGCCCGCGCACTGATCTTCGCCCCCGATATCGTACTGATGGACGAACCCCTCGGCGCGCTGGACAAGAAGCTGCGCGAACAGATGCAGTTCGAGATCAAGCGCCTGCATGAGCAGCTCGGCTTTACCGTGATCTACGTGACCCACGACCAGACCGAAGCGCTGACCATGAGCGACCGCATCGCCGTGTTCAATAACGGCATTGTCCAGCAGTGCGCGCCGCCCCATGTGCTTTACGAGCGCCCGGCCAACCTGTTCGTCGCCGACTTTATCGGCGAGAGCAACAAGCTCAAGGGCGTAATCGAAAGTGTCGGCGAGGACAACGTGCAGGTGCGTTTGGAGGATGGCGGCCTGGTCAGCACCCTGAAAGCCAACTGCACCGAAATCGGCCAGCCCACCACCGTGTCCATTCGCCCGGAAAAGCTCAGCTTTACCGAACGCCTCGGCAGCACTGGCAATCAGGTGATGGCGCGCTTCGTCACCCGGCATTACGTCGGCGAATACATCCGCTACCACTTCGAGACCGCTGACGGCACCGAGCTGGTGGTGAAGAACATGAATGACAGCAGCGCCCCGCAACTCAGTGCCAAGCAAGAAGTAGCCCTTGCCTGGCTGCCGCAAGACAGCCAGGCACTGGATCGCCCAGTCGTCACACCAACCTGACCCTCATAACTAGAAGCAGAAGCAATGGAGCACAGCAATGGCTAGAACACTGACCACCCGCTTTTCCACCTTCGCCCTCGCCGCCGCCCTGGGCACGGCAAGTTTTGCCGCCAGCGCCGAGGAAACCCTGACCGTGGTGTCATGGGGCGGCTCCTACGGTGCAGCCCAGCAGAAACACGTGATTGACCCGTTTATGAAAGACACCGGCAACAAGGTGCTGTTCGAGGACTACACCGGTGGCGTAGCCGAGATCAAAGCCCAGGTCGAGTCCGGCAATATTCAGTGGGACGTGGTCGACTTCGAAGTGATCGACCTTGAACGCGCCTGCTCCGAAGGCCTGCTGGAAAGCATCCCGCGTGACATCCTGCCGCCAGGCGTGGACGGCGTACCCGCCGAGAAGGACTTTATCCCCGAAGCACTGGCCAGTGAGTGCGCGGTCGGCAACATCGTCTGGTCGGTGGTGTTCGCTTACAACGAGAAAACCATCGGCGGTACCAAGGCCGCGAGCATCGCCGACTTCTTCGACACCAGCAAAATCCCTGGCAAGCGCGCCATGCGCAAACGGCCGCAGGTGAACATGGAGTGGGCCTTGCTGGCTGACGGCGTGCCGCCAGGCGAAGTCTATGACGTGCTGTCGACCCCAGAAGGCCAGGCCCGAGCCTTCGCCAAGCTGGACACCATCAAGAAGGATATCGTCTGGTTCGACTCCTGGTCGCAGGCGCCACAGCTGCTCAACGATGGTGGCGCGGTGCTGGTGCAGTCGGCTAACGGCCGTTTCTATGACGCCATCCGCCAGGAGAAAAAACCCTTCGTCATCGTCTGGGACGGTCACGTCTACGACCTCGATGCCTGGGCCATCGTCAAAGGCTCGCCGAAAAAGGACCTGGCACTGAAATTCATTGCCTACGCCACTGGCTCCACCCCGCTGGCCGGCATGCCTGACGTGGCCTACGGCCCGACGCGCAAATCCTCCATGCCACTGGCTGACCAGACCGCCGCACCGCACCTGCCAACCGCTCACCTGAGCAAAGGCATCCAGGCCGGCTCAGACTTCTGGGCTGACTACGGCGAATCCCTCGGTGAGAAATTCAACGAGTGGCTGTTGAAGTAACCCGCTATGGCCCCTCTTCTGCGGGAGAGGGGTTGGATTTTCGGAGTAACGCCTTGTCCTCCCTCACGTCTACCGAAGCCAGCCAAGCCTCCAGCGCTCGCAACAAGAAACGCCTCACCGCCTTTCTGTTTGTCGTACCGCTGCTGGTGTTTATCCTGCTGACCTTCGTCGCACCGATTGCCAGCATGCTCTGGCGCAGCGTCCATCACCCGACGGTGGCCGCCTTGATTCCGCTGACCCTGAGCGAGCTACAACGCTGGGACGGCAAAGCGATTCCTGATGAGAAAACCCTGAGCGTGTTCGCCCAGGAGCTGCATAGCCTGGCCAAAGAGCGCCAGTCCGGCAAATTGGCCGAAGAGTTCAATCGTGCCTCGGCGGGCATGTCCAGCGTGGTCAAGTCCAGCGCACGCAAACTCGGTCGACTGCAAGGCGAACAACTGCAGCAGCAGGGGGCCGAGGTCCTGCTCAAGTCGCACCGCAACTGGAGCAAGCCGGAAATCTGGTACGCCATCCAGCGCGCGGGCAAGCCTTACACCTATGACTACTACCTGACTGCGCTCGACCTGGAACTGCATCCCGAGCAGGGTATTCAGGTACGCGAAGACACACAGATCTACCTGCAGCTGTACAGCAAGACCCTGACTATGGCGCTGGTCATCACCCTCTTCTGCGCGCTGCTCGGCTACCCACTGGCCTACTACCTGGCCGGTCTGCCGGAGAACCGCGCCAACCTACTATTGGTACTGGTGCTGCTGCCGTTCTGGACCTCGCTGCTGGTACGTACCACGGCCTGGATCGCCCTGCTGCAGACCAACGGCGTGATCAACTCCTTTCTGCTTGGCACCGGCCTCATCGGCCAACCCATCGAGATGCTCTACACCTCGTTTGCCACCGTGGTGGCGATGACCCATATCTTGCTGCCGTTCATGATTCTGCCGCTGTACAGCGTGATGCGCGGGATTGACCCCAGCTATCTGCGCGCGGCGCTGTCACTGGGTGCACGACCGATTCCAGCCTTTGCGCGTATCTACTTCCCGATGACCCTGCCGGGCCTGAGTGCCGGCGCGCTGCTGGTGTTTATCATCTCGGTTGGCTACTACATCACCCCGGCACTGGTCGGTGGCACCGATGGGCAGATGATCAGCAACATCATCGCCTTCCATATGCAGCGCTCGAACAACTGGGAACTGGCTGCCGCGCTGGGCTCCCTGCTGCTCGGCCTGATCCTGCTGCTGTACTGGCTGTACGACCGTTTTGTCGGCGCCAGCAATATCAAACTGGGCTAAGGAACTGACCATGAAGATTCCCGCCTACTACGGTTTCTGGCATCACCTCGGCGCCTGGTTACTGAAGACCAGCTCCTGGCTGGTGCTGCTGTTTCTGATCCTGCCGATCCTGGTGATCATCCCGCTGTCGTTCAACGTCGAGCCGTTCTTCAGCTTTACCGAGGGCATGCTCACCCTGCAGCCCGAGGCTTATTCGCTGCGCTGGTACACGGCCCTCTTCAACGATGACAAATGGCTGCTGGCAATCAAGAACAGCTTTCTGATTGGCATCTTCGCCACCCTGATCGCCACTGTACTGGGCACCTGTGCGGCAGTGGGGCTGGCGCGTGATGACATGCCGATGCGCCGGCTGATCACCGCGTTGCTGCTGTCACCAATGATCGTGCCGCTGATCATCACCGCCGCCGGGATGTTCTTCTTCTATTCGGATCTGGGCCTGGCCGGCAACTACCTCGGGGTGATCATCGCCCACGCCGCACTGGGCACACCGTTTGTGATCATCACCGTCACCGCTACCCTCACCGGCTTCGACTACAGCCTGGCGCGCGCGGCGCTGAACCTGGGCGCTACGCCGCTGCGGGTGTTCTTCGACATCATCATGCCGCTGATCCGCCCGGGCGTAATTTCCGGCGCACTGTTCGCCTTTATCACCTCATTCGACGAGGTGGTGGTGATCCT
>Ga0247831_1000662_pt1 | contig 74557 bp, 76 predicted proteins | sample LaCruzMarch2015__9_FD_192406 | JGI IMG/M metagenome (GOLD analysis project Ga0247831, IMG submission 192406) | Freshwater microbial communities from meromictic Lake La Cruz, Castile-La Mancha, Spain - LaCruzMarch2015_1m | ecosystem: Environmental > Aquatic > Freshwater > Lake | place: Spain...
TCGTTGCAGCTCAATTACTCGGAGAAGAATTGCTAGATAATGAAGAGATGACTGCGGTTGAGGAGTTGGCACCACAGCTTGCAACTGGGGCACTGAAAGGTTTAAAAATTGCAGTTCTGCATGGCAAGCTTTCCAGTGATGTAAAAGAGCAAACTATGAGTGCTTTTGCGCGCGGTGAGATCCAAGTATTAGTTGCCACAACCGTAATTGAAGTTGGCGTAGATGTTCCTAACGCATCAATGATGGTGATTATGGATGCTGACCGATTTGGTGTTTCTCAACTTCACCAACTACGTGGCCGAGTTGGCCGGGGAAGTGTGCCAGGACTTTGCTTATTAGTAAGTAATGCCCAAGAGGATTCACAAAGCATGAATCGCCTAAAAGCTGTAGCCGCAACACTAGACGGATTTGAATTAGCCAGAATTGATCTCGAGCAGCGCAAAGAAGGAGATGTCCTGGGCAGATCTCAATCCGGTGGCAAGTCGCATCTAAGATTACTTAGAGTTTTGCGGGATGAAGATTTAATCCAAAGGGCTAGAGAGGTTGCACTTAAAATTTTAGCTATCAACTCAGAGATGGATCATCTGCCAGAATTAAAAAATGAGGTTGCAAAATTGCAAAGTGATGAAGCAGCAAGATTTATGGATAAATCATGAACATGCGAATAATTGCTGGTATTGGAAAGGGCCGGAAATTGTTTTCTCCGCCCTCAATTACTAGACCAACCTCTGATCGCGCCCGGGAGGGTTTGTTTTCTTCTTTAACATCAACATTTACATCGCTGGAAGGACTCCACTTTTTAGATTTATTTGCTGGCTCTGGTGCAGTCGGAGTTGAGGCACTATCCCGCGGAGCTGCTCTTGTAGAAGCGATTGAGAGCAATCAAGTGAGTGCCGATGTTTGTAAGCAAAATTTTGAGTTGCTTAGTAATCAGAGCGGAGTTGGAAAATTTAAAGTTCATTGTAAAACTACCTTTGAATTTCTAAACCACACCGCCAGTGAACCATACGAAATAATCTATATAGATCCACCCTATGAAGTAGCAAATTCAGAGATCGAAAAGATACTGAAAAAAATATTGACCTTAAATTTGTTAAATAAACATGGTGTAGTAGCAATTGAACGTGATGCGAAAGCAAAATCATTCACATGGCCAGATGGATTTACTGAGGAGAAAATTCGCTCATATGGCGCTGGGAGTATTCACTATGGCGCGCTAACTGAGCGCACGATTTGAGAAGAAATGGCTAACTCAGCAATTAGTTGCTAGCGTTTTATCCATGAGACGAGTTGTTTGTCCTGGATCTTTTGATCCAATCACTAATGGGCATCTAGATATTATCGCTAGAGCATGCACTTTATTTGATGAGGTCGTAATTGCTGTTTTAGTTAATCAAACTAAGAGCTCATTATTTACAGTCGAGGAACGAATTGAAATGATCGGTGAAGTAACGAGCCGGTACAAGAATGTAACCGTGGATTCTTGGTCTGGATTGCTTGTTGATTACTGTCGAGCAAATAAAATCCCTACGATTGTTAAGGGATTGCGAGCTGTGAGTGATTTTGATTATGAACTACAGATGAGCCAGGTAAATCTTCAACTACAAGGAGTTGAGACACTATTTATGTCTACCGCACCATCCCATTCATTTTTGTCATCCTCACTAGTTAAAGAGATCGCCAGCTATGGTGGGGATGTCTCGGCCTATATGCCCGCTGCCATTGTTGATAAGTTAAAATCTAGACTTAAACGGAAGGAATAAAAATGGATGTAGTTGAGAATTTAGAGGCGGCAATTGCTGCCGTTGAGGAAGCCCGATCTGTGCCGCTCTCAGCATCCTGCGTCGTAAATAGAAGTGAAATGTTGCAGTTATTAGATCGAGTGAAAGTGTCGTTTCCAAATAATTTAGCCAAAGCGATTTCTATCCAACGTGATAAAGAAGATATTTTAGAGAAAGCACACGAACAAGCAGATGCAATTATTGCTCAAGCTCGTGATGAAGTTGCAAGACTAGTTGAGCAGACCACAATAGTTTCAACTGCTCGTAAAGAGGCTAATCGTATTCTGGCTGATGCTAACGCTGATAGGAAGAAAGATAGAGAAGAGATTGAGGCTTATATTGACTCCAGACTTGCAACTTTAGAGGTAATTTTAAATAAAACTCTAGATGTGATTAGTAAAGGGCGAGACCAATTAAGCGGAGCTGACACCAAGGCCGCACTATCTAATTTAAATAAGTAATTCATGGCACGTTCAATTTTCGTCTTTAACACCCATGATCTGCCACACCGAGCTGGTGAGATGCGTGAGTATGAGCTTGATCTAAAGATAAGTGAAGCAGTAGGTGTTGATCTGCTTTCCGTAAAACCTGGTGAGGTAATTGAATTAGATTTAAGAATTCAATCTGTAGATGAAGGCGTGCTCGCAACTGGACAGGTAGTAGCAACTGCAACTGGTGAGTGCACAAGGTGTCTGGAGCCAATCCAATGGCCAATTAATGAGAATTTCACCGAGCTTTATTACTACGAGATTGCTGCTAGCAAAGGCGGGGGCAAGAAAAAGGGTAAAGAGAGATCTCGCAAAGACGAAGAGATTGATTTAGATGAGGATGATTTAAGTTTTATGGTTGGCGATGAGATTGATCTAGAGCTAGCTATTAGAGATGCCGTTATTTTGAATTTGGATATCAATCCGCTGTGCACGGAAGATTGTGCGGGGCTATGCCCTGGCTGTGGTGAGAAGTGGATCAACCTGCCAGCAGATCATGCTCACACCCCAGATGACCCTCGATGGTCTGCCTTGAAGGATTTTCCGCTTAAAAGCTAAGCCGTTTTTACAACTTCGAACTTTTCGTAGATAATTCTCACCTGCACAAAGTGCATTCATAAAGGAGTAAAAACCATGCCAGTACCAAAGCGAAAAATGTCGCGAGCACGCACTCGCTCTCGTCGCAGCATGTGGAAGACAACTCCAGCACACCTTGCAACATGTGAACAATGTCAGCAACCAAAATTGCAACACACTGCATGTCCAACCTGTGGAACTTATAACCGTCGCCAGGTTTTAGAGGTCTGATCTGTACTCTGGCCTAACCGAGCAACTCGGAATTTCGGTTAAGGATGGGTTGCTTGAACTTGCACTAACTCACCGCTCTTTTTCTTATGAAGCTGGTGGAATTCCAACAAATGAGCGTTTAGAGTTTTTAGGCGATTCCGTTCTCGGATTAATTGTTACCGATGAACTTTACAAAAGATTTCCAGATTTAGATGAAAGCAGATTAAGTCCACTTCGCTCCGGGGTAGTAAATATGAGAGCGCTCGCACAAATTGCGCGAGATCTTAAATTAGGTGAGTATCTTCGAATTGGAAAAGGAGAAGAGAGCACCAACGGTAGAGATAAGAATTCAATATTGGCAGATTCATTAGAAGCATTAGTCGGTGCAATCTATCTAGAACATGGTTACACAAAAAGTGCCGAAATTATTCTAAAGTGGATTGAACCAGTATTAATTGCGGCAACATCGGAAGGCGCAGGACTCGATGGGAAAACTGCATTGCAAGAACTTGCAGCGGCACTAAACCTTTCTGCTCCAGAATATGAGATTACAGAATCTGGACCAGATCATGACAAGAGCTTTATCGCTGCAGCAATTTTGAGTGGTGAAAAGTTTCCGCTTGGGCACGGTAAAAGCAAGCGAGAGGCTGAGCAATCTGCGGCAAAGATTGCATATGAACTATTAAGTATTAGAAACACAAAAAAGTAGAGTTGCACTTCAGAAAGCAATGCCAGAGCTACCAGAGGTTGAAACAGTCCGCGCTGGACTCGAAAACTATGTAATTGGTAGAAAGATAACGCAAGCAATAAGTTTTCATCCACGAGCTATAAAACCGAGTTCAATTGCACCACTTTCATCAATTGTCGGGGCAAAAATTAAGTCAGTAAACCGCAGAGGTAAATTTCTTTGGCTTGAACTTGACCGGGATTTCACCTTAGCTGCCCACTTAGGTATGAGCGGGCAATTACTTGTCCAACCTAGCAAGCACCCAGCACAAACACACTTAAGGGCAAAGGTCGTGATTAGCGGCCGGAAAATGAGTAGTCGCACAGTAGATGAAATCAGATTTATTGATCAGCGAACCTTTGGTTGGCTCTCAGTTGAGGAGATTAACAATGGTGTGCCAACCTCTGCTAGCCATATTGCATATGATCCGTTTGAGCCCGAATTTAATTTAAAACAAGTAGTTGCAAAAATTAGAGCTAAAAAGAGCTCAATAAAATCAGCCATCCTCAATCAAGAGGTAGTAAGTGGTATTGGAAATATCTATGCAGATGAGTCACTCTGGCGAGCAAAGATTCATCCAGAGATTATTTGTGAAGATTTATCTGAAAACGAGATAAAGAAAATTATCTCCTCCGCAGCTTCTGTGATGAAATCTGCAATTAAAGCTGGTGGCACATCCTTTGATGAGCAATATAAAAATGTAAACGGTGAGAGTGGATACTTCTCGAGGTCTTTGAGCGTTTACGGGCGCCAGGGTGAGCCATGTTCAAGATGCGGCGTACCAATTGCCAGAATCGCCTTTGCTAATCGCTCCTCCCACTTTTGCCCGCGTTGCCAACGTTAGGTAGCACCGATTTCTACCCATTTTTAGATAGGTTTGCGCCATGTGGAGTGATAGGGCGAAGCTATGTATTTAAAGAGTATGAACCTAAAAGGGTTCAAATCCTTTGCCTCATCAACAACCCTAAATTTTGAACCAGGCATTACCTGCGTTGTTGGCCCAAATGGTTCCGGCAAATCAAATGTAGTCGACGCACTCTCTTGGGTTATGGGAGAACAAGGCGCCAAATCACTACGTGGCGGAAAAATGGAAGATGTTATTTTCGCCGGCACATCAGGGCGAGCACCACTAGGACGTGCTGAAGTTTCAGTGACAATTGATAATGCTGATGGCGTTCTACCAATTGATTTTTCCGAGGTAACAATCACTCGCGTTTTGTTTAGAAACGGTTCATCTGAGTATTTATTAAATGGTGAAACTACCAGGCTGTTAGATATCCAAGAATTACTAAGTGATAGCGGAATCGGCCGCGAGATGCATGTAATTGTTGGCCAGGGACAGTTAGATGCAATTTTGTTAGCAAATCCTGAGGAACGAAGAGCATTTATTGAAGAAGCAGCAGGTGTCTTGAAGCACCGCAAACGTAAAGAGAAAGCATTACGCAAGCTCGATTCAATGCAAACAAACCTTGCTCGTATTCAAGATTTAACAGTAGAACTACGCCGTCAACTTCGACCACTCGGTAAGCAGGCTGAAGTTGCGCGTAAAGCCTCGGTAATTCAATCAGATGTTAGAGATTCTAGGTTACGTTTACTTGCCGAAGATCTTGTTCGCATGCGCTCCGAGATGGATGTTGAAGTTGCAGATGAAACTGTTTTACGCGAAAGAAAAGAATTGGTTGAGCATGAGTTAAATACCGCACGCACACGTGAGATTGAGTTGGATGCAATTGCTGCAAGTGAAAACCCACAGTTAATTGCTGCCCAAGAGAATTTCTATAGATTAACTTCACAGCGCGAACAAATACGCGGCGTGCAAAATTTATCTTCAGAACGGGCAAGGTTTTTGGCAGAAGAAGCCGAAGAGGCAAAAGCAACCGGACGTGATCCAAAAGCGTTAGAGGATGAGGCAAAATTACTTCGTACTGAGGAATCAACTCTTGCAAGTCAGGTAAGAATTTCTCAAGAACAGTTAACTGTTGATTCAAACTCACTTAAAGCAATTGAAGATCAGTTAGCGCTTGAAGAAAATCACGTTTCCGCAGCATTGCGGGCAATTGCAGATCAGCGTGAAGGAACAGCGCGTCAAGAAGGTCACATCAATGGATTACGTTCTCGCATTGATGCAACTATGGGAGAAATAAATCGTTTAACAGAGGCAAAAAATTCTGCTGAAGGACGATTAAAAACATATCGTGAGAATTTTGCAATAATTGAAACTCATATTTCTTCTTTGGCAGCATCTGAACCTGGCTTAGATGGCTTATTTAATAAGTTAAAAATAGATTTAAAAGCTGCAGAGGGTGAAAATAAAGTACTCACCGAGAAACTTCAATCAACTGAAAAGCTTCGCGCTGGTTCCTTAGGTAGATTAACTGCATTCAAGGAAATCACCGACCTGGTTCAAGCATCTGCAAATGCAGATTTGATTGAGAAGATCTCAATTTTGACCTCAAATTGTGAGGCAGAGGTTGCCAAGGTATCTGCAGATTGTGATCGAATTAGGTTTGAATTGAGCACCTCGCAAGATAGTTTTAATAGTGTTAATAAAGAGTATGAATCAGTCCTGGCAAAGCTAAATGATTCTGATGCGGCAATGACTGGGTATGCCGAACAATTAGCGGTTGCTGGTCAAAATGTTAAGAACTCAAATGATGAAGCAGATAGATTACTTACCGCGTTAAATGCGGCAAATGAACAGCGCACATTTGACGAAAGAGATCTTGCCGCAGCCATTGCGCAATTTGAGTCTAATCAGACTCCAGTAGAGCCAGATTTAACTCACTTGGAAGATCTTCGATCACAAGTATCTACCGCTAGATCAAAAGAGGTCGAAGCAAGATTAAATCTTCGAACAATTGAAGAGCGAAAAGATGCCGTTGAACAGCGTGCGATTGCTTTAGAGAATCAAGCAAGAGCTGAGCGAGAGGCTGCATCTAAATCAATCTCTCGTCGTGAGAATCGTGCTCAAGCTGCAATAACTGCACAAGAGATTGCAGATACTGCTTATGAGGCACTTATTCAGATCGAACTTTCAATATCTCGTGCTGGATCTGAACGAGAGCGGCTGGAGATTTCTAGATCACAACGTGAGGGTGAGATATTAAGCCTGCGTACAAGTAGCAGAGAGTTAGCGATTGAATTAGAGCGGCTTACTTCAAGTGTTCACAAAGATGAAATTGCAAGAGCAGAACAGCGACTTCGGATTGAACAACTTGAAACAAAGGCGGTTGAAGAGCTTGGAATTGATGTGCAAACGCTTGTTACTGAATATGGACCGGAAAATGATGTACCGACATTTTATGAGAATGAACAGGGTGAGTTTGTTCCGGGCGACCTAATTCCTTATCGCAGAGATCAACAGGAGAAGCGACTTGCTCAAGCAGAACGTTCCTTAGCATTACTTGGCAAGATCAATCCATTAGCACTTGAAGAGTACTCATCCCTTGAAGAGCGTTTACGCTATCTGGCTGAACAATTAGAAGATCTAAAGAAAACGAAAAAAGATTTACTGGATATTATTAAAGAGGTTGATGATCGTGTTCAACAGATCTTTACTCAAGCATATGAAGATACCGCTAGAGAATTTGAACTAGTTTTTGCCAGATTATTCCCTGGCGGTGATGGTAAGTTAATCCTTACAAATCCTTCTGACATGTTGACCTCTGGCGTTGATGTTGAGGCAAGACCACCTGGAAAGAGAGTTAAGAGATTGTCACTGCTATCAGGTGGTGAAAGATCCTTGGTTGCAGTTGCGTTATTGATTGCAATTTTTAAAGCTCGGCCATCACCATTTTATGTAATGGATGAGGTTGAAGCAGCACTTGACGACACAAACCTTGGACGCTTACTTGGAGTGTTTGAAGAATTAAGAGAGAAATCTCAATTAATTATTATTTCGCATCAAAAGCGAACTATGGAGATTGCAGATGCGCTTTACGGTGTGACTATGCGAGGTGATGGCGTCAGCGAGGTTATCTCTCAGCGCATCCGTGAAGTTGACGCAGTTTCTTAAAAAGTAATGAGCTTATTTAAACGTTTAGTTACAGCACTTCTTTCTGGATCTGTTTCAGATGATGAATGGGATCAAATTCGCGCAAACCTAATAACCTCAGATCTAGGAGTGAAGTTAGTTGATGAGGTAATTGAAAAGGCGAAATCTGCTAAACCTGATGATGCAAAGGATGCTATTGCCCACGTTGCAAGTAGTTGGCTAAGTGATAAAAGTCGAAGTATTCCGGAAAAATCTGAGCGAGTTAATACAGTTTTAATAGTTGGTGTAAATGGAACCGGAAAGACAACCTCAGTTGCAAAATTAGCAAATAGATTAAATAGCAAAGGTAATACAGTTTTACTAGCTGCGGCAGATACCTTTAGAGCTGCTGCAACAGACCAATTACAAACCTGGGCTGCTCGGATAGGTATTGAGGTAGTAACTGGTGAAGTAAATAGCGATCCAGCCTCTGTGGCATTCTCAGCTATTAGTAGAGCTACTGAATCAAATTTTAATTATTTACTGGTTGATACCGCAGGTAGGTTACATACTAAGCAAAATCTAATGGATGAGTTAGGCAAAGTTATTAGAGTAATTGAGAAACACTCACCAGTTGATGAGATCCTTCTGGTTATTGATGCGACGACCGGTCAAAATGGTATTAACCAGGCACTAACATTTATTGAAGCAGTCAACATCACTGGGTTAGTTGTTACTAAGTTAGATGGGTCTGCAAAAGGCGGGGTCGCACTAGCAATTGAGAAATTAACTTCTGTGCCCATCAAATTTATTGGCACCGGGGAGGCCCTCTCTGACTTAGCTCCGTTCGATCCAGCCTCGTATATTTCTAGCCTTTTTGAATAAGTAACATACATTTAACATTTAAGGCCAAACCGTCACTCACCTGAAACCTAATTAAGCACCTGATTTAACTCAGCCTAGCCATAGTTACGCCATCTCAAAGGCGAGGTTCATTTCAAATCAATAATTAGTATTTAATAATTTAGCAATGGAGATTATATGGCCGATATAGTGCTTAATACCGGGGACACTGCTTGGGTTTTAGCAAGTACTGCGTTAGTTCTTTTGATGACACCAGGTCTGGCTCTTTTCTATGGTGGCATGGTGAGAGCGAAAAGTGTTCTCAATATGATGTTGATGTCGATGGTGACAATTGGAATTGTAAGTGTGCTGTGGGTTATTTATGGTTTTAAACTAGCTTTTGGTTATGAAGCAAACTCACAATGGTATGGCGAAATTTCCTTATCAGGCTTAGGTAGTGCAGTAAATGAACTAACAAATAATGGCGGGGTATATCCAATTCCACTGCTTGCATTTGCGGCATTTCAATTAATGTTTGCAATAATTACTCCAGCTCTTATTTCAGGTGCTATTGCCGATCGAACTAAGTTCACTGCATGGGCAGTTTTTGTAACCATCTGGGTAACCATTGTTTACTTTCCAGTGGCACACTGGGTATTTGCTTTCGGAAACAAAGTTGGCGATACCGTAACGGGCGCTGGGTTTTTGGCCGCAAGAGGAGTTCAAGATTTCGCTGGCGGAACAGCAGTGCATATCAACGCAGGTGCAGCAGGGTTAGCACTAGCAATAGTTTTGGGTAAAAGAGTGGGTTGGCGCAGAGAATCGATGCGACCTCATTCAATGCCACTTGTTTTAATTGGTGCAGGTCTACTTTGGTTCGGTTGGTTTGGTTTTAATGCCGGATCAGCTCTTGGCGCAAATGGCGTAGCAGCACTTGCAATGCTGAATACACAAGTTGCAACTGCAGCCGCAGCACTCGGCTGGTTATTAGTTGAAAAAATTCGTGACGGGCACCCAACATCGCTAGGTGTAGCTTCCGGTGCGGTAGCCGGCTTAGTTGCAATCACGCCAGCATGTGCATTTGTTGCTCCATGGGCAGCGGTAGTTATTGGATTATTTGCTGGCATATTCTGCGCACTAGCTGTTGGACTTAAGTATCTATTCAACATTGATGACTCCTTAGATGTTGTTGGAGTTCACTTAATTGGTGGAATATGGGGCTGCTTATCAATCGGATTCTTCGGCAGCAAGACAATAAACAGTCTCGGCCTTGATGGCATCTTTTATGGCGGAGGAGCTACCTTGCTTGGGAAACAGGCGTTTGGTGCTTTCTTCGTACTTGCTTACTCATTCATAGTCACATTAATTATCGGATTTATAATTAATAAGACAATTGGTTTTAGAGTTAAGCCAGAAGCAGAGGTTGCAGGCATTGATTACGATCAACATGCTGAGACCGGGTACGAATTAACATCTAGCTCAAGAGGAGGGTTCTAGGTCATGAAGTTAATCACTGCAATTATTAAGCCACAAAAGCTTGATGAAGTTAAAGAGGCGTTAGTTGGTGCCGGCATAACTGGCATGACTGTCTCTGAAGCTAAGGGATTCGGCCGTCAGTTAGGTTTAACTGAGGTTTATCGTGGCGCACAATATAAAGTTGATCTAATTCCTAAGATCAGGCTTGAGGTTTTAGTAAGTTCTAAAATTGCTGATCAAGCAATCAAGGTAATTACTGAAGCGGCTCGGACTGGGAATATCGGTGATGGCAAAGTATGGGCCACGTCAGTGGATTCAGTTATTCGCGTCCGTACCGGCGAAAGTGGCGATGAAGCTATCTAAATAAAATGTAAGATGCCTCCATGTTTGAAGCGTTAGGCCAGAGACTTAGCTCAATTTTCTCTGGCCTGCGCGGTAAAGTTTCAGATTCAGATCTAATTGAATTCACCGCACAGATCAAAACTGCATTACTTGAATCAGATGTTGCACTTGAGGTTGCAGAGAGCTTTTCAACTAAAGTACTAGAAAAATGTAAATCACAATCTGATGGAATAAATAAGAGTACAAATCCAGCCGCAAGAATCTTTGAAATTGTTAATACTGAACTAACTCAAATATTAGGTGGCTCAGCACGCCGGCTTCAGTTTGCAAAAACTGCTCCGACAGTGATTTTACTTACCGGCTTACAAGGCGCCGGTAAAACCTCTTTAGCCGGCAAACTTGCTTACTATTTAAAATCACAAGGAAATACACCGCTGTTGGTCGCTTCAGATCTACAAAGACCAAATGCGGTAACCCAACTTCAAGTTGTTGGTGATTCAATAAAGGTTCCAGTATTTGCACCAGAGCCTGGAAATGGCGTCGGAGATCCAATTACTGTTGCTAAAGCCGGCGTGAAGTTTGCTAAGGATAAATTACATAACTTTGTAATTGTTGATACTGCGGGCCGAACCGGTGTGGATCAAGTACTAATGCAGCAAGTGATAGACATACGAGATTCAATAAAACCTGACGAAACATTCTTTGTGGTCGATGCAATGATCGGTCAGGATGCAGTAAGGACAGCAAAAGCATTTCTAGATGGTGTTGGTTTTGATGCTGTGATATTAACAAAATTAGATGGTGATGCCAGAGGCGGAGCGGCATTATCAATTGTTGAATTAACTGGTAAACCAATTATTTTCGCAGCCACCGGTGAAAAAGTTACGGATTTTGATCTGTTCTATCCAGACCGGATGTCTTCACGAATTCTTGGGATGGGAGATGTGGCATCTTTATCTGAACAGGCAAAGCGAGCCATGCCAGAAGAGACTTCTAAGAAATTAGAGGATAAATTTTTAAAAGGTGAAGATTTTACATTTGATGATTTTCTATCTCAGCTTGAGGCGATGAAAAATATGGGAAGCATGAGCAAGTTAATGGGCTTGTTGCCCGGAGCTGCTGGAATGAAGAAGCAGATTGAAAACTTTGATGAATCTGAGTTGGTAAGAACTCGGGCAATTATTGAATCAATGACTCCAATTGAAAGAAGTAATCCAAAAGTTTTAAACGGCTCAAGGCGAGCTCGAATTGCTAGAGGCAGTGGCAGAGCAATATCTGAGATTAATTCACTTGTTGAACGATTTTCACAAGCTCAAAAGGTAATGAAGCAAATGCGAAGCGGAGCAAATATTCCTGGCATGGGTGCGCTAGCAGGGATGGGTAATTTGCCGAAGCAGCAACAAATAAATTTGCCTAAGAAAAAATCACGGTCAGGTAACCCTGCAAAGCGGGCAATTGAGGAGGGGATCTAGGCCAATTTGGGTTTGAAGCCCACTGCTGGCAAGATTAGCCACCTGCGAATGGGACCCTCTAACCCATAGCAATTTTTATCCGCAAGGTTAGCTCTGGATGTAAACGCCCCCGCTGTTTACGAAAGATTAAGCCGATTAATTTTCTATAGGGAGTTTTGTGTCAGTAAAGATTAAGTTAATGCGTCTTGGCAAGATCCGCACACCACATTATCGAATTGTGATTGCAGATTCTCGCTCTGCTCGTAACTCAAAAGCGATTGAAGAGATTGGTCGTTACTCACCAGCATCTGAGCCGTCATTAATTGAGGTTAATTCAGATCGCGTGCAGTACTGGCTTGGCGTTGGTGCACAACCAACTGAAGCAGTTACTGCATTGTTAAAGATTACTGGCGATTACCAGAAAGCAAATGGTCTGCCAGGTAGCGAGGGAACACTAAAGCCACAACCAGTTCGAGTTGATAAGCGAGTTGCGTATGAGGCTGCAGTTAAAGAGGCAATGAATGAGCCAGCAGATGGCGCAACAACTTTAAAGAAGAAAGCTGCTGAGCGTTTAGCTGCAAAGGCCGCTCCTGTTGTTGAAGAAGCACCAGTTGCCGAAGCTGCACCAGTTGTTGAAGAGGCTCCAGTTGCCGAAGCTGCACCAGTTATTGAAGAGGCTCCAGTTGCCGAAGCTGCACCAGTTACCGAAGAGGTAGCGGTTGAGGCTGCAGCAGAAGAAACCCCACAAGCTTAAGTAGTTAATACTCATGCTTAAGAAGGGTTCTTTCCTTCGAGAATTACCGGTAATTATTATTGCCGCACTTGTTGTTTCAATAATAGTTAAAACTTTTCTGGTTCATTTTTTCTATATTCCCTCTGGCTCAATGGAAAACACATTGCAGGTTGGAGATCGAATTGCTGTAAACAAATTGGGTGCTTTATTTACTGACATTAAACGAGGTGAAGTAGTAGTTTTCAGTGATCCAGATAAATGGTTAGGCAATTCTGCAGAATCAGAGGATTCAGGAATAGGCGCAGTAGTAAAGACCGGCCTAATTACAGTTGGGGTATTACCAGATCCAGCAAAACAGTATTTGATTAAGCGAGTTATTGGAGTTGGTGGCGACAAGGTTGTTTGCTGCGACAAGGCCGGAAAAGTTCAAGTCAATGGAGTTTCAATAACTGAGCCATATGTATTTTCTGGCGATAAACCAAGTGATGTTCAATTTAACGTTGACATCCCTCAAGGATTTATCTGGGTAATGGGAGATCATCGAGGGGCAAGTGCAGACTCAAGGTTTCATCCAGACAGTGCAAATAATGGAATGGTTCCATTGAGCAAAGTTGTTGGTAGAGCAGTATTTGTCGTGTGGCCATTTACAGGCATTGGCTTAATTCCTAAGGGTGAAGATTTAAAGAAGATTCCAGTAAAAAATCTGCCTTAATTTAATGATTGAGCAAACTCTGCTTAAAGCAGGAATCAAAAATATCGCAGGTGTTGATGAAGCAGGCCGTGGTCCATGTGCTGGGCCCTTGATATTAGCTTCCGTTATATTGAAAGACCCACTTTCTAAGGCGCTAATTGATATTAAGGATTCTAAAGAACTAACTGAATCAAAGCGAGAAGAACTATTTGATGTAGTAATAAATAACGCACTTGCGTACTCAATAATTGAAGTATCGGTAGAAGAGATTGATTCACTCGGTTTGCATAAATGCAATCTTGAAGGAATGCGCCGGGCAATAAATGCATTAGAAATTACCCCAGATTATGTCTTGACCGATGGGTATCCAATACCTGGTTTAACTACACCAAATTTGGCGGTCTGGAAAGGTGATCAAGTTGCAATTTCGATTAGCGCCGCATCAATCTTGGCAAAGGTTTATCGGGATCGCATCATGATTGAGCTAGATAAAGAGTTTCCAAAATATGGTCTGGCAAAACACAAAGGGTATATAACTACATCACATACTGCTGCAATAAAGGAGTTTGGAGTGCTTCCAATTCACCGTAAATCCTTTGCAAATATTGCGGTACTTCTTTAAACAGCAGTAATTCACAAAATCAAGGTGACTTACAAGAATTTATCCAATTTAGGTAAATTAGATATGTGCTAACAGAATCTGAGGCAAGATTAATCTTGTTCTCATGCATTGAGCCAGCTGATAATTTCTGGAGCGGTGAAATATTCCAAACCAGTGCTATTGGTGTACTAGAACGAGTTGTTAATGGTAAGTACTATGGAAAGCGTCCAGAGTTTTTAGATCTTCAGCAAAAAATTGCTAAATCAGATCTATCTAGTCTTAAGAAAGAGTTAATTGTCTCAGGTTGCACATTCCTAACACTAGAGGATCCAGATTGGCCATCCGGGCTTAACGATCTTATTTCTCCACCAATTGGGTTAATAATTAAAGGCGATAGAAGCACTCTAAAAAATCTTGATAAATCTATCTCTATCGTCGGAAGTAGGAAACCTACTAGCTATGGCTATCAAATTGCCAAATCTTTAGCTATGCAAGCAGTGAAGCAAGATTTAATTGTAGTAAGTGGTGGTGCATATGGAATAGATACCGCATCCCATATTGGCGCGCTAGCTGGGGATGGTAAAACCATTTGCATATTAGCTGGGGGATTAAATCATTTATACCCGCATGAGAATTTGAAACTATTTAACAAAATTACTATTTCTGGCCTTCTAATTTCAGAGGTCTTGCCAAATGTTTCATCTAAGCCTTATCGGTTCTTGATTAGGAATCGTTTAATTGCAGCATTATCAAAAGCGACGGTTGTAGTAGAGGCAGAGTTTGTCAGTGGATCGATTAGAACAGCTCGGGATGCGGCTGAGATTTTCAGGCCAGTATTTGCGATACCTGGTGAAGTCACATCCGCTCTTAGTGAAGGCTGTCATCGCTTAATTGCTGAGCGAATTGCAGATATCGCAACCAGCCTAGATGAGATATTGGAGATAATTAAGCCGCTGCAATTGCGGTAATCAAAAAGGTGAGAGAATAACGCCAATGAGTGATTTCAAAGCAGGCTTTGTCGCGATTGTTGGTCGTCCTAATACTGGTAAATCTACCTTGATAAATGCTTTAGTCGGCACAAAAATAGTCATTACTTCGCATCACCCAAATACAACCCGAAATCCAATTCGCGGAATTATTAATAAAGAGAATTTTCAAATGATTGTTGTTGATACACCCGGAATGCATAAGCCAAAGAATGCCCTAGGAAATAGATTAAATTCCATGGTGAGTGAAAATATTGATTCAACTGATGCGGTTGTAATTTGTATGCCAGCCAATGAGGAAATTGGAGCCGGGGATGAGTACATCGCAAAGCAAGTAAAGGGGCAGATGCCAATATTTTTAGTGGTTACTAAAGTTGATACAGTTTCAAAATCAGATCTTGCCGCCAAGTTAGTAAAGGTAAGTGAATTTACCGAGCGGATAAATCTTTCTAGAGCAGAAATTGTGCCGATCTCGGCTAAAAATTTAGATCAAACTGATTTACTCCTAGATTTGCTATCACAAAAATTACCCGAATCACCTGCGCTTTATCCAACTGACATCACAACAGATCAGGCCGAAGAGCTGATGTTTGCAGATTTAATTAGAGAAGCAGCGATAGAGGAGCTGTATGAGGAATTACCTCACTCAGTGATGGTTACTATCGATGAAATGTCAGAGCGAGAGGGTGGGAAGATATTCGATATAAATGCCACACTACATGTTGAGCGTGATAGTCAAAAGGGAATTATTATTGGACCTCAGGGAAGTAAGTTGAAAGCGATCGGTACTCTTGCTCGTAAATCAATTGAAAACCTAGTTGGTATGCAAGTTTTCTTACAAATTCATGTCAAAGTTTCTAAAGAATGGCAAAAGGATCCAAAACTATTAGCAAGACTTGGTTTTACTGATTCACTTTCCGACTAGCAAAATAAGAACCAACCAGCACTAACGGAAGACCGAGTGCAATTCCAAGTGTTAATGGTTCACCTAATAAAATCACACCGAGCACAACGGCTACTGCGGTATTTAGGTAGGTAACAAGGGAAGCTCTAGGAGGTCCAACTTCGGCAACTACTTTAAAGAATAAAATAAATGCAACTGCCGTACATAAAATTCCTAGCCCCAATACTGAACCGATTGTTTCAACCGATGGTATTTGTTTAGGCCAACTAATAATGGCAAATGGCAAGTAAACAAAGGAGGTGATGATCATTGCCCAGGTATTTAACGCCAACCCTGGTACCTCTGGAATCTTTCGGTTAACCATGTTTATTGCATAGGCGTATCCCATGGCAGCAAGAAGCACCATGCCAATTGAAATTATGTCTTGCCTTCCACTTAACGATTCAATTCCAACAACTGCCACAACACCAATAAAGCCAATGATTAATCCAAAGAGCCTAGTTTTATGCCACACAGTATGGTCACCAAATATAGAAGCAAGTATTGCTGCCCAGATTGGTACGGTTGCAACCAGTAAGCCGGTTAAGCCAGAGGTTATTTTCTGTTCAGCATTTGTGATCAAATACCAAGGACCAATAAGTTCCGTTACCGTGTAAAGAAGTAGTAGCGGCCAATACTGTCTAGCAATGTAAAAGGTTTTACGTTTTAATGCAATCGGTAGCAAAACTATTGCCCCGATTAGCACTCTTAAAAATACAATGGATGAGGGCGACATCTCCTCTACTGCAATCTTTAGAAATAGGTATGGGATTCCCCAGAGGAAACCAAGTAATGCAAATGTGCCCCAACCAGTTTTAGTCAATTATTTTCCTCTTCCTAAGATTGCATTAATTTCAAAGGCGATATCTGAATAAAGTAAATTTGCATCTTCAGTAACGCCACTTAAATTAAAGAAACCATGTATTTGGCCACCATACTCCTTATATATAGCTGGTACAGAATTTGTCACCAATTTTTGGTAATAAAGCCTGGCATCATCAGTTAATGGGTCAAATTGGGCGGCAATCACAATTGCTGCCGCCACCCCTTTAAGATCTGTTGCCCGCGCTGGAACAGCATATGGATCACTTTGTTGTTCTAAATTTGGGAGGTATTTATCCCAAAACCATCTCATTGATTTAGTAGTTAAGCCAAAGCCTTCGCCAAACTCTGTAGCGGATGGATATTGCATATCTATCTCATTGCAAGGATAAATCAATAATTGAAATGCTAAAGGTATTAACTTTGTATCTCTAGCCTTTAGTGCAACAGCGGAAGCTAAATTTCCTCCAGCACTATCACCACCAACTCCAATTGATTCTGGATCTATCGCGAGCTCTTGCGCATGGTTTACCACCCACTCCAAAGTTGCGTAGCAATCATTAAAGGGAGTTGGGTAGGGATGCTCTGGTGCTTTTTGATACTCAACGGCAATAATTACAAAATTTCCACCCTTTGCAATACTTCTAAGTGCTGGCTCATAGATATCTAAAAAATTTAAAACCCAGCCGCCACCATGAAAGAAAACTAGGGCTGGCAGATTTTTTTCATTTGTTGGACGGTATATTCGAATTGGCAGATCAGCAGTGGGTCCTGGAATAAATTTATGCTCAACTGCGAATAGATCTATTAATGGTTGAGTCAAAGCAATATGGGTATGGGTATTTTCACGAATCTCAGCCAAGGGCGCTTGCCACACTTGCGGTAGCCCCAGTGCTGCCCGTTCAGCCAGATGCTTGATGATCTCGGGTTTTAGTCCCATTGCGGCAGAGTAGACTTAGCCGTCGGCGTTGACCAATTTAAAAGATTTAAGGCTGGAGTTTTCTAAATGCGTATTGGTGTTTTAACTGGTGGCGGAGATTGTCCTGGGTTAAACGCGGTTATTCGCGCTGTTGTCCGCAAGGGTGTTAAAGAGTACGGCTATGAGTTCGTTGGGTTTCGTGATGGTTGGAAAGGACCACTAGAAGGTTTAACAATGAAGCTTGATATTGCTGCAACTCACGGAATTTTAACAAAGGGCGGAACGATTCTTGGTTCATCTCGAACCAATCCTTTTAAAATTGAAGGCGGCGTTGAGAAAATAACAGAAAATTTAGCAAAGTTGGGTATAGATGCTTTAATCGCAATTGGCGGTGAAGATACTTTAGGTGTTGCCACAAAATTAGATTCACTTGGCGTGAAAGTAATTGGCGTGCCAAAGACAATCGATAATGACTTGAATAATACTGATTACACATTTGGTTTTGACACAGCGGTAAACATTGCAGTTGAAGCAATTGATCGACTTCACACCACTGCAGAATCCCACCACCGGGCTTTAGTTGTTGAGGTTATGGGTCGCCATGCCGGATGGATCGCGTTGCACTCAGGGCTTGCAGGTGGTGCTTCATGCATATTAATTCCTGAAGTGAAATTTTCAGTTGATCAAGTTTGTAAATGGGTTGAATCAAGATTTGAACAAGGGTATGCACCAATTATTGTGATTGCTGAAGGTGCTATTCCGCAAGATGGCGACATGATTGTGAAAGATCAAACCCTTGACTCATTTGGCCATGTGAAATTATCTGGAATCGGTGAGTGGCTCTCAGCTCAGATTGAATCTAAAACCGACAAAGAGGCCCGCACATCAGTATTAGGGCATATCCAACGAGGTGGTACACCAACCGCATTTGATCGAGTCCTAGCTACTCGCTTTGGTTTACATGCAATCTCCGCTGCCCATGATGGTGATTGGGGCAAGATGGTAGCCCTGCATGGCACAAAGATTGAGCGCGTACCGTTGGCATCTGCGACTACAAAATTAAAGACCGTTGATCCTGAACTATACAAAGAGGCTGAGGTCTTCTTTGGGTAATGATGCGTGCTTAATTAGCCACATCACTCCCAACAGATTGCCTACCATTATCTAATGAGCGCTAACTCGATATTTAAGGCTGGGCTAGTTGCGGCCCAACAGCCGTCATGGCCAGATCCTGCTGCAGTTAAATCTGCCGTTTCTGAACTAGAGAGTTTTCCACCACTTGTCTTTGCCGGTGAATGTGACAATCTAAAGAAACGCATCGCTGAAGCAGCTGATGGAGGAGCATTCTGGTTACAGGGTGGCGATTGTGCTGAGACATTTGTCGGGGCAACTGCAGATTCAATTAGAAATCGAATCAAAACAATTTTACAGATGGCAGCAGTTCTTCAGTATTTCTCATCTTTACCTGTAATCAAAGTTGGCAGAATGGCGGGACAGTTTGCTAAGCCACGCAGCAATGACAATGAAACACGAGATGGCGTGACACTTCCGGCATACCGGGGAGATGCAGTTAATGACATTGAGTTCACTAAAGAAGCTCGAACTCCTAACCCAAAACGATTAGTCCAGGTTTATAACACCTCAGCTGCAACATTAAATCTTGTGCGTGCTTTTACTCAAGGTGGATTTGCCGACCTGCGCCAAGTTCATAGTTGGAATAAGGGTTTTGCTGCTGATGCCAGATTTAGCGCTCGCTATGAAGAGATGGCAAATGAAATCGGCCGCGCAATTCAATTTATGCAATCTGCTGGTGTTGATCCAGAGTCATTTAAATCAGTTGATTTTTACTCAAGCCATGAAGCATTGATTTTAGAATACGAGAAGGCATTAACCAGAATAGATTCACGGACAAATAATCCATATGATGTTTCAGCCCACTTTGTTTGGGTTGGTGAGCGCACAAGGCAGTTAGATGGTGCTCATATGGATTTTGCTGAAAAAATTCATAATCCAATTGGTGTAAAGCTCGGGCCAAAAACAACAGCTGAGGATGCACTTGCAATAATTAAGCGACTAAATCCAGGCAATGAACCAGGCCGATTAACTTTTATCACTCGAATGGGTGCTGGAACTATTCGCGAAAAACTACCTGCTTTGGTAGAGGCTGTAACTAAATCTGGCGCGAAGGTTTTATGGGTGTGCGATCCAATGCATGGCAATACCTATGAGGCGCCAAGCGGCTATAAAACGCGTAAATTTGATGATGTATTGGATGAAGTTCGTGGATTTTTTGAGGTCCATAAGAAGCTTGGTACGCACCCAGGTGGAATTCATATTGAACTAACTGGTGATGATGTTACAGAATGTGTTGGCGGCGGAGAGCAAATTAGCCATGAAGATCTTGCAACACGATATGAAAGTGCCTGTGACCCAAGACTTAACCATACTCAGTCGCTGGAACTAGCATTTTTAGTTGCTGAGATGTTACGAGATCATAAAAAATAAGTATTCCTTTTAGATCAAAATAGGATTAACCTCATTAGGTGCTTTCAAAGACTTCTTTTAAAACCCCAATCGGACAGCTATATTTAATTGCAGATCAGCAGATTTTATTAGCTGCTGGCTTTAGTGGCTTTGATGATTTAATACCAAGATTATCTCCGGCTGATTCTGTCCGGGAGATTGAACAAATCACTGAGATTCCAGTAATTAGTGAACTTATTTCTGATTATTTTAGAGGTGATGTTTCTTCACTGAATTCAATAAAAGTTCGCCAACCCGGTGCTCCTTTTTATCAATCAGTATGGAAAGAGATGCGCAAGATTCCAGTTGGAAAAACTTGGTCATACTCAGATCTGGCAAAACGGGCTGGGTCGGCTGGAGCTGTTAGAGCAGTTGGCACGGCATGTTCTAGTAACTTAATTGCAGCGATAGTTCCCTGCCATCGAATTGTTAAAAGCGGAGGATCGCTTGGAAATTATGCTTATGGTGTTGAGATTAAAGAGTGGCTACTAAAGCACGAGGGCGCGCTGTAGTAACTGAGGTAATACTTGATTTACGGTTTGAATATCGCCATCTGTTAGATCTAAATGTGTAACAAGTCGCAGATATTTCGGTCCTAGCGCACTAGCCAGCACTCCGCTTTCTTTTAGCTGGGCAGATAAATCACTTGCTGTAATTTTTAAAGTAGAGATATCTAATCCCACTATATTTGTATCAACAGTAGATGGATCGATAAGTTTTGGCGCTACTGCATAAATAGCATCAGCTATTGATTGGGCTCTTCGGTGATCATTTTTTAGAAGAGGAAGATTATTATCTAAGGCGTAGTGACCGGCTGCAGCTAAAATTCCAGCCTGACGCATACCTGCGCCATACCGCTTACGCCATGAGCGTGCTTTTGATACTCGATCCTTTGTAGAAACCATTAATGAACCGACCGGAGCGCCAAGTCCTTTAGAAAGACATACGCTGATCGTGTCAAAGTATTTTCCATACTCTTTAAAATCTACTCCGCTTGCAATATGAGCATTCCATATCCTGGCACCATCTAGGTGCAGGAATATTCCAAGCTTCTCACTTTCTTGTCGCAATCTCTTTATTTCCTCAATTGGTTGAACAGTACCGCCACCAAAGTTATGGGTATTCTCAACCGCTATTGCTGTAGTTGAAACTAAATATGGCCCCGAGTCTGGTCTTGCAATATTTAGTGGATCATTAGCAGATAGAAGTCCTCGATTTGCTAGCCAAGTGCGAGTTGTAATGCCACTAAAGACTGCACCAGCGCCTAATTCTGCTCTAACAATATGTGAATTGGTTTCAGTAATTAACTCTTCACCAGGATTCACTAACATGCGAATTGCCAACTGATTTGCTAAGGAGCCGCTTGGACAAAATAAAGCTGCTTCCTTACCAAATAATTGTGCAACTCTTTCTTCTAGTGAGTTTATGGTGGGGTCTTCACCATACACATCATCCCCAACAGGTGCTGATGCCATGGCATCACGCATTCCAGCAGAAGGCTTAGTCACTGTGTCAGATCGAAGGTCAATCAACTGATTAGTCATGGTGGAATGCTCTCACATCTTTTTTGCGGGAATCAGACCAGATTACAAGCGCCATCGCCCCCATCACCAAAATTCCACCACTTATGATTTTTAAAGTTAGGGGATCGCTATTGAAATAAAGTCCGAAGATAACTGCAAATGGAGTTTCTGTGGCAAGCAATACACTAGCGGCGGTCGCACTCATTACAGATTGCGCTTTAGTTTGCACAAGAAATGCTAAGAAGGTTGCAAAAAATGCAGTAAATAGAACTGCTAACCACACAGATGAATCTGGTGGAAGTTGGAATCCATCTTTAATTGTGAATAAAGACGCCATCACACCTAAAGTAGCTATTTGAATAAGAGTTAGAGCATAGGTATTTCCACCATCACTCCATTCGCCGAGAGCGACAAAATGGGCTCCGTATAGTATCGCTGAGATTAAAACTAGTGTTTCACCACGGCCTATTGAAACTCCGTTGTATGAGATTAAAAACAAACCAATAAATGCTAGTAGCACGGCCAACCATTGGATTCTTATCACATGTCTACGAAGTACTATTAAAGAAATTAGAGGTGTGAAAACTAGGTATAGACCAGTAATAAAACCAGTGTTTGAAACTGTGGTATTTGTAAGCCCAAAAGTCTGGAATATATAACCACTACCCAGCAGAGTTCCAGCTAAAATTCCTCTAAGAACAAATTTCTTACTCAGCCCGCGTAAGGCAGTAGGCCGATACATAAACATAAGAAGCGATGCCAGGATGAATCTAGATGCTAAAAATGAGAATACATCTTGTTTTTCTAGTGAGTCTTTCATGACTACAAATGATCCACCCCATATGGCTGCAGTAGCTAGCATTGCTAGATAGAGCAAGTTTCTACTTTTCATTTCTTATCTCTCATTTTTTTAAGGAGCGCTACTTCACTTCCGTGCTCAGGTTCTGACCCGGGAGTTTCTAATATCAGCGGCGCATTAGCTATTGCCGGATGGGAGAGTAGCTCTGTAAATGGTTTCGTGCCGATTTCACCCTTACCGATATTTTGATGACGATCCTTTAAGTTTCCGCAAATATCCATTGAATCATTTACGTGAATTAATTTTATCCGTTCAATTCCTACTATTTTTACCAATAAATCCAAAGTTTCAGTCATACCGCCTGGCTTTTTAATGTCATGACCGGCTGCAAATACATGACAGGTGTCAAGGCAAACCCCAACCTTTGGGTGCCATTCAAGTGCATCGAAGTATTTAGTTAAATCATCGAGCTTTTTAACAAGTGATTGACCTTGTCCTGCGGTTGGTTCAAGCAGGAGCCATGGATCTTCATCCTTTAGATTATTTAGAATCGGCATTACACCTTCATGGATTTGCTTCCATGCTTTATCAACATGTGACTCATCAACTGCTGAACCAGTATGAACCACTACTCCATGTGCACCGATCTCGTGACCTCGTTTTAGTGAATAAGCTGTGGCAGCAAGAGAATTTTCATAAGTTGAAACTGTTGGTGATCCTAAATTGATGAGAAATGAAGCGTGCACATATGGCTTAATGTCATGCTCGCTAGTTTTTGCCTTAAATGCTTCGTCCATTGCAGGATTCGGTGCTGAGGTTGCCCAAGTCCGGGGGCTAGATGCAAATACTTGAATTGTCTCCGCTTTAATTGTTAATGCATATTCAATTGAGCGAGTAGCCATACCGCCAGATGTTGGGACATGTGCACCAATTCGAATCGAGCTTTTAGCGGTGGCCATTTGGTGAGCCTACCTGAGAGTGGGCTTACTTACTCTATCGAAGAGTAATAGTGACTACTGTGCCCTGCTTAACTTTGCTACCAACAGCCGGAGCGATGTTATTCACCTTTCCAGAACCCTTTGCACTAACTTTTAATCCAAGATTTTCTAAATCGACACTTGCATCATTTTTGTTTTTACCTAAAACATTCGGTACAAAGACAAACTCGGGCCCTTTTGATATCACTAATGCGATTTTGCTTCCCTTACCGATCAAATCAGATTTTTCTGGAGTTTGAGTTATAACCTGACCCTTAAACACTTTGTCACTGAAACTGTATTTTACATCAACGTCGAAGCCTAAATTATTTAGCTCAGATAGGGCTTGCTCCCCGCCTTTTCCTACATAAGATGAAAGTGATATCTGTTCGATTCCTTTACTTACAATTAAGTTAATTATTGATTTACTTTTCACTTCACTTCCTTCGGCAGGATCACTTGAAATTACATACCCAGTAGCAATTTTGATATCGAACATTTCAGATATTTGACCGACATTCAATCCGAGATCAGCAATTTTCCCGGAGGCTACATCTGGAGTCATTCCTTGTAATGCTGGAACAACAATTCTTTCTTTACCCTTTGAGACTACTAGCCCAACAGTTCCAGCAGGAGATATCTTTCCACCTCCGCCTGGTTTGGTAGCAATAATCTTTCCTTTTGCAACATCCTCACTAAATACCTCTTCAACAACTTCAATATTCAACCCAAGACCATCTAAATTCCTTTTAGCTTCATTTTGGCTCATCCCTACTAGTGAAGGAACAGGAATTTTTCCTGCGTTAGATAATCTGTAACCTCCAAAAATAATTAGTACTAGCAAAAATAACGCGATTATTCGATTTCTCCGCACTCTTCTAGAAATCGTGCGTTTTTTAGTTCTAATTGAGTCTTCAGGTTTAGATACGTTTATTGGTTTGGATGACATTAATTGAGAAGTTTTCTCCTTTAATCCATCAAAAGCAGATGTTACTGAGACTTTTCCTCTTTTACTTTTCTTGATAGCAATCGGTGGTAAATCAAGCTCTAAACTCATCTGGCGACGCTTTGGATCAATTTGGGCTTGGATTTCTTTTAATTTATTCAATAATTCTTCCGCATTGCTTGGTCGATGATCTGGATTAGGTGCAGTAGTTTCATAAACTATTTCTGCCAAAGAAGCTGGAATTTCTCTTCTAATTGTTTGAATATTAGGTATTCGATCATTCACATGTCGATATGCAATTTGGATTGGCGTTTCACCACTGTATGGCTTTGAACCAGTAAGCATTTCAAATAGGACTATTCCAACTGCATAGATGTCGCTCCTTGCATCTGCCACACCTCGCTGAACCTGTTCTGGCGATAAATAAGAGACACTTCCAAGAACAACACTTGATTCGACTGTCATGGTCTGTCCCATTGCGGTGTTCCTGGCTAAGCCAAAATCAGCAACCTTAATTCGACCATCTTTTGAGATTAAGATATTTTCTGGCTTAACATCCCGATGAATTATTCCAATCTTATGTGCAGCAGAGAGAGCGCTCAGCACCGGGTTGATAATTTGAAAAGTTTGTTCAGGTGTGATTGACCCATTCTCATTCAAAAAATCTCGGAGAGTGCTTCCTTCAACTAACTCCATCACAAGAAATACTGCTGGCGGCCCACCTTCATTCCAACCCTGGTCTTGAATAGAAACAATATTGGGGTGTGACAGTGCCGCAGTTGCCTTAGCTTCCTTTATAAATCTAGAGACGAATGCCTCATCATTTGCGAGATGAGCATGCATTATTTTTACTGCCACGGGGCGATCTAGGCGAGTGTCTAGGCCAGCATAAATTGTGGCCATACCTCCGGATGCAATTTGTCGCTGCAATAGATAGCGATTATCAATTAGCTCACCAGTTAAGTCAGACACAACGAAAGTTTAGAGAAAAAAACTTAAAATTAGAGTTTATGGCGCGCCATTCAGGGTGTAATCCGCGACATTCTTACTTAATTCCGCCGAAAAATGATTATTTTGGTCAATTAAAAATTTAATCATTTCTTGCTCTACTTGCTCGCCGTCTCGGGCTATTACTCGGTTAAAGCCAAGATTTGGATCACATTCAATCCAGATAATTTTATTTATATAAGGACGAAACTCCCTTTGCGCAGCACCAACTCCTTCTAGAATTAAGTACTTAGATTGTGGAATAGTTTTAAACTCAGTGAATCTGTTCAATTTCCAGTCAAATATTTGATAGGTGACTGGCAATTGCTTACTTAATGGCTCAAGCAATTGAGATATCACTCGAGCGGTTAATTTCTGCGATAGAGGATTATTCCAGCCGTCATATAGGTCATCCATATGAACAACATTTGATCCAGGTAGGTCATGCGCTAACTTAAGAGCCAGTGTAGTTTTGCCAGATCCCGCAACACCATCTATTGCAATTAAAGTTGTGTTTTGATTGTTAATGCTCTTAATCTCTTGTAAGAGATTATGGAAATCAGTCATAAATATATTTTTTGGATTCCCTATTCCAGCGAATCCATCCCCAAACAGCAACTACGGAGAAAATTACATACAGAACTCCAGTTAGATACAGCTGCCCTTTAAAGTATTGGTATGTATAGGCAACATCAACAATTAACCAAAGTGGCCATGCTTCAAACCTTTGCCAAATCATAAGTAGCTGAGCAATTACACTGCCCACAAAGCCAAATGCTTCAATTGCTGAAGATGCAGCGCCAATTTTTGTGAGGATTGGCCAAAGTGAGATTGATGCAGAGCACAAAAGTATAATTATTAGTAGGCGCTCTTTGTTATTGGATTTTCTAGGTTTTGCCCCAGTAACTCCCCAGCCAAACCACCCCAATACGCCACCAGCAATAAATATCAATTGAAGTGCGCTACTTGCGTAATAAGCAGATTGATAAAAAAGAACTGCATATAGCAAACTACTCATCGCCCACCATGGCCAGGTAGATCTCGGCCCAAGCACACCCAGAATCACACCGATTAGTGAAGTGATAAATGCAATTACTTCTAAGATTGAAATAGGAAACTCCCTTCCAATTCGCATTACCGAACTGGTCAACCGGTCGGTCTGTAGATCAGACCCTCTCAGCTAAATCTCTTAGCTCCCGTGAGAATTATCCTAGCGCAGGAAACCTAGATAAAAGTTGTATATAGTTTCCGTGTGCTTAAGTTTGGTTATATGGCAATGATCCTAGTCACAGTATTTGGTTCATTCTGGCTTGAAATAGTTTTAAAGATAGGTGTGCTAAAAAGAGTTAAGCGAGTACTTTTTAGCATTCTGCCAGTGGCAATCTTTTTTTTAATCTGGGATGCATACGCAATTGACCAGGGTCATTGGTATTTTGACCGTGACCAAATTCTTGGGATTTTTGGGCCATTTGATATTCCGCTTGAGGAGTTTCTTTTCTTTACCGTGGTACCTATGGCTGCGATTATGACTATTGAGGCAGTTAGAACGGTAAAGAAACATTGGAAGATCGGGGATGAGCAATGATCTACTCGGACATCGCGATCTTCGCAGTTTTATTTGCCGTTTTATTTGATTTATTCATTATTAAAACTCAACTTTTGACTCGGGCTGCTTTTTGGACAAGCTACGCCATCATTTTGCCATTTCAGTTGATTACAAACTGGTGGCTAACCTCTCGCAATATTGTTATGTATAGTCCGGATGCAATTATGGGCGTTCGGGTTGCATCTGCTCCGGTTGAAGATCTTTTATTTGGTTTTGCTTTAGTACTTTCGGTTATGGCTATGTGGGTTTATTGGGGTAGCAAAGGAATTCAAAGAAAATAACTACCGAGAGTTTCGCGCTTTGATATAAGCTGGAAGTGCAACCTTTAATCTTCGCCAATTAGATGTTTTAGCTCGTTTATCAAATATTTCATAATCAATTTTTTCAACCTCATCAACAATGCCACAATACAATTCACTAGCTGCTTCAATACATGCCCGGCTTTCAGCGCTAAGTAAATTGATACCGACCTTTGCTTCTGCTTGTAAACTTCTTACACGTTGTATCTGCTCCTTTAATGCATTTTTGATTTGTGGTGTAACAATCCTCTCTTCTAACATCTCTCGGGTAACTCCATGGGATTGAAGTTCAGTTACTGGGAGGTAAACTCGACCCCTGGTTAAGTCTTCACCAACATCCCTAATGAAATTTGCTAATTGAAATGCGGTACCGAGTTTTTCAGCGGCAATGTTTGCTTCAGTCAATGATTGCTTTGAAATTGTTCCTAAAATTGGCACCATTTGTAAACCGATAACTGCGGCAGATCCGTAAACATACTCATATAAATCTTCATAAGTGTGGTATTCAGTGACTGTTAGATCCATGGTCATGGAATGAAGAAATGCTTCAAAATATGAAATTGGAATACTAAATCTATTTACGGTATCTACTAGGGCTGCACCAATATGGTCATTACTTTTTCCAGATTTAATATTTGCCAGTACTTCAGTACCCCAACTCTTGAGAGCATCAGCTTTTTCGTCCTGTGTTAAAGTTGAAGCAAGATCATCAACTATTTCATCGGCATACCTGGCAAATCCATAAAGTGCATGTACAAATGGACGTTTAGCTGGTGGCAGCAATCTTGTTGCTAGGAAGTAGGTTTTGCCATGCAAGTTGTTAAGTCGTTTACATTCAAGATAAGAGTTGCGCAGTTCTGAATCAGTTATGCCAGCAGCTTTTAACTCATCCATATTTCTACTTGACTGGTCCAACTATTCGCTCTGCAGCTAGCCGGCCAGAAATTAACACCATTGGAACTCCGACTCCTGGCTGAGTGCCGGATCCAGCAAAAACAACATTCTCATATCCTTTTGCTAAATTTCTTGGGCGGAATGGTCCGGTTTGGAAAAATGTATGAGCGCTTGCAAATGGTGCACCTTGCGCCATTCCCTGCTTCTGCCAATCAAGAGGAGTAGTTAATTGCTCAACTTCAATCCCATCTCCAAACCCTTTATAACCGCGCTCTTCCAAGGCTTTAATCATTTCTTCCTTGTATTTTGGACTAATTTTTTCCCAATCAATATCAGCAGTTAAATTAGGAGTTGGAAATAGTACGTAGTAAGAAGATTTTCCGGCCGGAACAAGTGAAGGATCATCCATTGATGGCACGGTAACTAAAATACTTGGATCACTCATTAATGTTTTCTTTTTTATTAATTCATCAAAGACGCCTTCCCAAGATTTACCAAAGTGAATATTGTGATGGGCAAGATGGTCATAACTCTTATTTGATCCAACTAGCAATGTGACGCATGAAGGAGAGTATTTAAGCCGCTTCACTGATAAGGGTTCTTTGCCAAGCAGGTCACGCCACGCAACTGGGAGATCTGGGTTAAGTACAAATACATCTGCGGTAATTCGCTCGCCACTATCAGTTAATACGGCGGTTGCTCTGCCATTTTTCTTTTCGACTGAAGTAACCGTTGTGTTGTATTTAAAAGTAACTCCATGTTTTTCGGCAGCAGCAGCAAGTGCTCGCGGCACAGCGTGCATGCCACCTTTGGGAAAAAATACGCCGTTAACTGAATCCATATAAGCAATTACGGCATATATTGCTAACGCTTGCTGCGGACTTACGCCAGCATACATAGCTTGGAATGAGTAAACCTTTTGAGTTCTTGGATCTTTTAGGAATTGATTTACTTTTGGCGCTAATTTACGAAAGCCACCAAGTGCAACTAAGCGAGCTAAATTTGGGGTTAGCAAGTTAAGTGGAGAATCAATATTGCGATCAATAAAGTCATTCATTTCATACTTGTATAACTTAGTAACAAACTCTACATATCGGCCATAACCAGCTGCTTCCTCGGCGCTAATAGTTTTTGCAATCTCAGCTTGCATTTGATTTGTATCAGCATGCACATCAAGTTGGGAGCCATCATGGTAAAAAGCACGGTAAAGCGGCTTTAGCGGAACTAAATCAAGCCAATCCTTAATATCTTCTCCAACGCAGGCAAGTGCATCTGCAATCAGATCAGGCATCGTTAACACTGAAGGTCCTGTATCGAATGAGTATCCAGATTTATTGAGTAAACCGTTTCGCCCACCCGGGACACTTTCGCGTTCAACTACGGTTACTTTTCTGCCAGCACCAGCAAGGCGAAGTGCAGCGCTTAAGCCGGCTAGGCCAGCACCGACAACAACAACATGATCTGTTGGTCCCTTAACTTTTGCAACCAAGATTAAATCTTTCTACTAGTAGCAATTACTGCTAATTGTGTTAGCAAATCTTTGCCGACCGGGTTGATCTCAACAAAGTTTAGCGCGCTAAGAGAAGTATTAGTTAGTTCCTCAATCATTAATTCAATGTGAGCAAGGGCACCTGTTTGAGTGATAATTTCCTGCATTTTTTCAACTTGTGAGGCATTTAGATCTGGATTGCCTAAGCCGTTCTTAAGTACTTTTTCCTGTGTCGCGTCAGCCTTATCAATTGCAACCGCCATTAGAACTGTGCGCTTTCCTTCCCTTAAGTCATCACCAGCTGGCTTACCAGTCTCTGCCGGGTCACCAAAAACACCAAGCACATCATCGCGTAATTGAAATGCTTGCCCAAGTGGAATGCCATATTTTGTATAGGCGTCAATTAACGCATCTGAAGCCCCACCGAGCGTTGCGCCAAAGTGTAATGGTCGCTCAATTGTGTACTTTCCAGATTTGTATCTAGCAACTTTTAATGACCGCTCAACGCTTTGAGTACCAAGTGATTGTTCGTAAACATCTAAGTACTGTCCAGCCATTAACTCAACTCTCATTTCATCGTATACCGGTAATACTTGAATAAGTTGCTCACTCTTCAAACCTGCCGTGTGCAACATTTGTGCAGACCAAATAAGTGCTAGGTCACCCATTAAAATTGCCGATGAAACACCAAATTGAGCGGGCGAGCCTACTAAGTTTTTATCCTTATGCATTTTTTCAAATGCTTTGTGAATACTTAACGCACCACGTCTAGTATCTGAGCCATCCATAACATCATCGTGAATTAATGCGCAAACATGTACAAGTTCAAGGCTTGATACAGCTTGGATAATTTCTTTATTTGATTGAGTCCCAGTACCGAGTAGACCAACATATGCAAAAAGGGGCCTAAGTCGTTTGCCACTTTCAAGCAAGAATTTTTCAATTTCAGTTGCCACCGGATCTAACTCGGGGCCTATTTGCGCTAGTTGTTTGTTTTCACTTCGGATGAAATCACTAAGAGATAGATTAATTTCAGCACGCATCGATTTAAGATCGAAAGAAGATGAAAAACTCACGGCGCAACGGTACCCTGCCTGCTGTGAGCCAAGATCTGAGAACCACCACCTTCTCCCTTGAGTTCTTTCCGCCTAAGGATGTTGCAGGTGAGGAAAGGCTTTGGCAGGCGCTTGGGCAGCTACAGTCAATAAAACCTGATTTCGTATCGGTCACATATGGAGCAGGTGGATCCTCTCGGGATCGCACTATTCGTGTAACAACTGAGATAACTGCTAGAACATCAATCCCAACCGTAGCTCATTTAACTTGTGTAGGTTCAACTAAATCAGAGTTAATTGAAATTCTAAAGCAGTACAAGAATGCTGGGATCAAAAGCATTCTGGCATTACGGGGTGACCCAGAAACTGGGCCTAGGGGTGTTTGGCAAGATAATGTTGGTGGATTCAATCATGCAGATCAATTAGTTGAATTAGCTATACAAACAGCAGATTTTAAAGTTGGTGTCGGAGCTTTTCCAGATGGGCACCCAGCCTCAAATTTTAATTTAGAAAAAGATATTGATGTGCTCCTTCGCAAGGAACAACTTGGTGCTTCTTTTGCAACTACTCAATTTTTCTTTGAAGCCAGCAAATGGGAGAAACTAGTTGATCGATTAGCAAAGCGTGGTTCAAGTTTGCCAATTATTGCCGGAGTATTGCCAATCACTAATTTGAAACAGTTGAATCGAATGAGTGAATTGAGTGGAACCCAGATCCCAGCTGATATTTTAAGTAGATTCGAGGGGAAAGAAGAAAAGTCGGAAGAAGTAAAGAAAATCGGAATTGATATTGCAACTGAACTTGGTGAGAAATTATTAGAACTTAAAGCACCGGGAATTCACTTCTATACAATGAATTCAGCTGAGTCAACGGTAGCAATTGCAAAAAACTTGGGGTTAATCAAATTATGAAAAAAGATGAGTTTTTCTCGATCTGGGGCAGGCTACACGGGGATGCAGAAATTTCTGGAATCATTAAAGGCTGGCTGAACATTTCATATCTGATAGTTAAGCCGCTCGCCAAAGTGAGAATAACTCCTAATGTTTTAACAATACTTGGTCTTTTGTTTGGCGTGCTGTTGTATGTGAATGCTGAAACATTTTGGGCACCTGCGCTACTTGTTCTGTCCTTAATTTGCGATGGTATAGATGGTAGTTTGGCAATAGTTACTAATAAATCCACAAAATGGGGAGCGATTTTAGATTCAACGGTAGATCGGTTAACTGAAATTTTCTGGGTACTGGCACTATATAAAGTAGGCGCAGATTTAAACCTTCTAATTATTGTTTTATTGGCTGCTTCTGCTCAAGAGTATATGAGGGCTCGTGCTGCTGGGTTAGGGGTTTCAGAGGTTGGAATTGTCACCTTTGCTGAGCGCCCAGTACGGGCATCATTTGTATTTATTGTATTTATCTCTCTGCAATTTAATTTTACAATCTATAACCAAATAATTATGTTTTGGCTTGCACTTCAGTTAATTAGTCTGTTCATGCTAAGTAGGTTTACTTACTCTAAATTGCGTTAAGCCTTACCGATTGCATTTGCAACAATCTCTGCACTTATCCCAACTAATGGCAACCCACCGCCAGGGTGAGCAGATCCACCAACACAGAACAATCCATTAATTTTTGACCTATTCCGAGCTCGTAGAAATGCCGATGCTGCTGAATTGCTTGAAGTTCCGTAGATAGAACCACCAGGAGCTAGTGCATAATTTTCTAAATCAGCTGGGGTTCTAAATTTCATAAAATCTATTCTGTTTGAAACATTTAAACCAAGTTGATCAAGTTTGTTAATAATCTTTTTAGCATACTCATCTCCGCCAATATTCCAATCCCAGCCATTTTGCGGGTCATGTCTTGGTGCATTAACTAGAACAAACCAGGCCTCTTTATCTACACCCTTAACCATTGAGTCATCTTTTGGAGCGCATATATAAATAGTTGGATCTGATACTGGAACTTTTTTTGTAAAGATTTCATCAAACTCTGCATCGTAATTTTCGGGGAAATAAACGTTGTGGTGGCTTAGATCGACCTTCTTGTCTTTTGTGTTATCTAGCCCAAGCAATAATGAAAATCCAGCTAGAGATTTTGTGGCAACCTTAAGTTTTCGACGCTCAGTTTTTGCCTCTGATATTTCTTTGTTTATCAATTTGTTATATGTGTACTCGGCATCAGAATTGGAAACCACTAAGTCTGAAGCAATCGCCTTCCCATCCAGGGTTTTTATTCCATTAGCGCTTCCATTATTTACTACAATTTCTGTAACTAAAGTGTTGAACTCAAATTTAACCCCAAGTTCTAAGCACCTTTGCTCAAGAGCAACTGAAAGCTGCCCTATGCCACCCTTAATATGCCAAGCACCAAAGGTGCTTTCAACAAACGCAATAGTCAATAAAACTGCTGGCGCACTCCTTGGATCACTTCCAGTGTAAGTTGCATATCGATCTACAATCATTTTAAGGTGGGGATCAAGATCTAATTTACTACTCAATTTTCGCAATGACGTTAGTGGTGAAATTTCCTTAATTTGTTTGGCTAAATCCCGTCGTTTAAGCAGTGGCCAAAATGATCGTAGTTCTGATTCAATAAAAGGTTCTCTTGATACTTCCCACATGCGCTCAGACCTATCAATCAACTTCTTCCATGATTTTGAAGCATTTGCGCCAAAGGATTTTTCAATTTCAATGTAAGTTTTTGGATTTGATAAATTTGGGAAAATCACAGACTTTCCATCTGCAAATTGATAATTAAATGCTGGGTCTACCGGCTGAATATCTAGAACATGTTCAAGTCGTTTGCCGGTTTTAAGAAATAAGTCGCGATAAACCGCAGGCAATGTCAGTAGTGATGGCCCAGTATCAAAGGCATAATCTCCAAACCATTCAGTTCGACACTTGCCGCCAGATCGGTCACTATTTTCATAAATTGTTACGTCATGCCCATTTTTAGCAAGCCGGGCTGCTGTGCTCATCCCACCAATACCAGCGCCAATTATCGAGATCTTCGCCATTTAAGAAAGTTTCCGATCTCTCCAAGTTAAAGTGTTTGTCAATTTACCAATCCATGAGTAAAGAATTAAAGTTATTAAAAAGATTATTGCCAAGGGGTGTAGTAGGGCAGTATTTGGAATTGACCCAGTTCTAATTGATGAGATAACTCTACTTAGAACAATGAGTACAAATGAAACTAAACCAATTTTTGATCCAAACAGCGCTGCAATAAATGGAGCTACACTACTTAGCAACAAAATAACGATTGCTAGAAATGTTCCTATTAGTGAACCAAATGCATTCCAAAGTGATTTTCGATACCCATTCACCAATGCAGCTGCAGTTTTATACATCTGACAGCTTGCAACCTGACTGCCCTCCGCGACTCCGCCAGAGAATCCAAAGGATAATAACTGTCGCGCTAGCATCATGTCGTCTAGCACTTCGGATTTAATTGATTCATGGCCACCAGATTTTAAATATGCAGATTTTTTAATTACTAAAAACTGTCCATTTGCAACTGCCATTCTTTTAACTCTAAGTTTTTGGCCAATAATTAAAGGCACAGAAGCTAGCCATGACCATTGCAATAATGGTTGAAATAATCTTTGAATAAACCCATCCGCAATTTGCCTTGGGTAGGGAGATATGAAATCCCATTTTTCCATTTTTGAGATTGCAGAGGCTATAGCATTATTACTTAACCGAACATCCGCATCAATAAACACTAGGTAATCACTTGAGCTGGCATCAGCTAATTGCTGACATGCCCATGATTTACCTAGCCAGCCATCTGGTAAGGGTTTGCCATCTAGATTTTTAATGTTAGGAAATTTTGCTAACAGGTTTGCAGTCTCATCTTCAGAGTGATCGTTTAAAGTGATAATTTCGAATTGTTTTAAACCCACTTGAGAAATTATTGAATTAATGCAGTCAGTTACATTTTCTTCCTCATTACGCATTGGTATTAGAACTGATACCGAATGAGCAACCTCTGATGAAGTGTTTTTGACAACCCGGATTGTTAAAGCATTAAACAAAGTTAATGTCAGGGCTAACCCAGATATTATTAGTGATAGCTCCATTAAGAATTAGCAGGCGGGCCGAAACGTAGTAAGAATATATACGGGATTAGAAATAATCCAAAGATAATTCCGCCACTTACTGCAACGCCAATTCGATCAAAGAAAAAAACGTTTCCTACGACACCAGAAAACCAGGTCCAAAACAAAAAGAAATCTGGGATTGAAGTTGATCCTGTTATTTTTCTGCGATCTCTACGAAGTGCCTTATGCAGGATAGCCATTAGTCCTATCCCAGTTAACAGCCAACCAAATGCATTAGAGAGCGGAATTTCCGGCTGAAGCGGTACATGCGAACCAGAAAAATTCCACTTCCATCTTTCAGCGGCAACCATTTGCGGATCTAAGAAGAGATCCCATGCCATCATTCCAAATCCACCATACAAAAATACCCAGTTCTTTGTAACTTTTCTTGCGGCAACAAAAATTGGGTGGGCAATCATGATCCATGCGAATGGAACAACTAGTGGAACTCCATAAATTTGATAACCTAAAGATCCAGAGTATTCATATTCGCCAAAGGGCCAACCAGTTCTACTTCCAATTTGTTCTATTATCAGCGCGTATGTGAAAGTTATTGATACAAATATCGAAGCATAAGTAATCCCATAGCTAAGTAGCGCATGGATGATCATTGCTGCGGCGGCCCAGTAAACAGTTGCAATTGTTACAACTCTTAAAGGTTCACCATTAATTAGCGGATAAGAAATCTGAAGTCCTATTGCAATAACTAGGGTTGAATAAAGAGCCAATAGCTTCCAAGTTGAAACCTGGCGGCGGCTATTTCTTTTTGGATAAAACTGGCGAAGCGACATGGGGTAATTGTGCCGTATTACGCGAGCATGCCTCGCTCTTCGATAACTGCAAACCGAGCGAATAGTTCCTCTGAGTACCACCGATTAGCTGAGGTAGCCCGAATCGCCTCAGAATGAGCCTGGCCTTTATAGGCAAAATCTCGAAGCGATGTCGCATCCTTCCAGATTGAAAAAGTTCCTTGTAATCCAATCGGTGCTTCACCAATTCCAATTGCGTTTATCAATCCAGGAGATTGGTGCAAACTTTCCGTTACAGGAGGAACAGCGCGCCAAAAAACAAAATTTTTTCGCCAAACTATTCGAGCCCTCGTGACTGCCGCTATCTTTCCATTCCATTCAAATTTATCTACCGAAAAAGGTTGTTTACTAGACCAGAATCCGTGTGAGGAAATTGGCTTCAAGATAACTCGGTACTCACTTGTACAAATCTTTCGCCAACTCTTAACTACAAAAGAATTATCAACTACATCAATTTGATTCGCACTTATTGTAAGCAACATACCCCAGCGATATGGATCAGCATCTTTAGGGGTAAAACTCTCTCCCTTACCGGTTCCCAGGAGCTTGATGAAAGTTATGCCAGATAATCTTTTGAGTTGTATTTTATTGATTGCCATGAAAATTATCGCAAGTGGAATAAATATTGCTTTTGTTCGCCAGAAATAAACGGTAGTAATCATAATTTTATTTTCGTAGTCTCTAAAATTTCCGATATAACTTCACTCGGGCTATCCCACATCGGCGCATGTCCGGTTTGCGGTAAGACCACCCATTTGGAATGGGCAGGTGCCAATGAACGTTCTTGGCAGGTTTTCTCTGGCAAGGTATGGTCGCTGTCACCAAAAACAATCGTGATTGGAATTTCACTACTGATTTGTTTATCAAACCTTTTGCCTAATAGCGCATCCCAAGCTGGAAAGTAGCCAGTTGAACTTGCCATTGCAGAGGTTGCATCAAGGCAAACTTCATAACTTAAATCTTTCCAGCGAGGTGATACGGTTTCAAAACCAATTTTTTTTGCCCAGGTATAGTTCAAAAGTGAGGGTGCTATTTTTCCAACTCCTCCAGCCATCATTTTTAGTGCAATTTCACCAGGGTAACGTGAAGTAAATGGAGTTAGCCATAAGCCAGCAGGTGCTAAAGCAGTAACTGTTTTTACTTGAGAAGGGTTTAGTGCTGCCATTTCAAGTGAAATCCATCCACCAAGTGAGTTACCAACTAAATGAAAATCGCTGACACCAATATCCCCTAAATTCTTAAAAACTAATTTTGCAAGAGATATGGGATCCATAGATTGCATCGGTGAGTATGCCGACCGGCCATGCCCAGGTAGATCCAACGTAATTACTTTGAACTGCTTTGCCAGGGATGGAATTATTGGTTTCCATGCCGTAGCAGCTGAGCCCATCCCGTGTATTAACACAACTGATGGACCTTGACCATAAGTTTCAATGGGTAGCTTCACATAGGTAAGATTACCTGCAAATGATAAATCTTGATGCATCTCAGTTTGCCGAAAAAATAGCCGAATCAGATGTTGTAGTGCTGGATGTTCGAACTCCGGAGGAATTTAAAAGCGGCCATATTTCAAATGCGATAAATATTGATATTTATAATGATTATTTTATTTCTGATATTTCGGCTTTAGATAAATCTAAAAGTTATGCAGTTTATTGTCGGTCTGGCAAACGCTCACTTGATGCTTCTAGTGAAATGGATCTAATCGGATTTAACGCCACTTATAACTTAATTGGTGGAATCATCGAATGGGTGGATTCCGGAAGAGAAACTGTTAATTAAACAAAGTCGGGATTAACTCTTCAACTAGCTTACGAATTTGTTCCCGAATTGGACGAACATCTGCGACTCCTTGGCCAGCGGGATCTTCTAACACCCAATCTAGGTATCGCTTGCCAGGAAAAAATGGGCAAGCATCTCCACATCCCATAGTTATTACTACATCTGATTGCTCTACTGCTGAGGTAGTTAAAACTTTTGGCTGTTCATTAGAAATATCTATGCCAACCTCTTTGAGTGCTTCAACAACTGCTGGATTAATCGAATCAGCAGGAGCAGATCCGGCAGATCTAACCTCAACTTTGTCGCCGGCAAGATGAGTTAAAAATGCTGCAGCCATTTGGGATCTGCCAGCATTGTGAACGCAAACAAAAAGTACTGACGGCTTACTCATTATCAGTTGCTCCCTTAGGATCTGTAATGTTTCGCGCAATCAAAAGCCCGATTGCAGCTCCTAAGAGTTGCGCAACAATAAATGCAAAAATAGATTCTGGTGAGATTCCGGTGATTGATGTGGTGAAAACTCGACCAATTGTTATTGCCGGGTTTGCAAAGGCAGTACTTGAGGTAAGTAATATTCCACCAAATATCCAGAGCGGAACATATAAAGCTACTAGGTCATCACGTTTTGAAAACCGCAGAATAATCCAAAGTAATACGGCGGTTGCGATTACCTCTGAGACAAATAAATTAGGCCCGCTGCGCAGGATCATTGAGCGATTAACAATTGATTGGTCAAAAATAAAATTAGCAGTTGCAACTCCAGAAATAGCACCCAAAATTTGAGCAGGGATATAGAAAAGAGATGAATGAGTATCAATCTTCTTGAGGTAAAGCATGACAAGTGTGACCGCGGGGTTAAAGTGGGAGCCACTAACTTTCATGCCAACTCTAATCACGACTGCCAGTCCAATTCCAGTGGAAATAGCATTGATAAGCAACCTAAGTGATCCGTCAGATGTTAAATTTGTTGCCATAATTCCAGATCCAACGATTGCAAAACCTAATATCGCTGTTCCGAGAAATTCCATTCCAACTGCCCGTTGAATTTTCACGCTACCCCTTTAATATTAATTAACAACTCTAACTAAAATAGTAAAGGCAGCCAGGATAAATAGCAGAAAGGCAAAGCCGCGTCTTAGGTGAACAGTTGGTGACTTTGGGGCAAGTTTTGAGGCAAACCCGGAAACAATTACTGCAGATAAGGCAATAACCGCTGGATATCGCCAATCAATCTCTGGCCAAATTGATGACTTGGCAAAAAATGCTGTTATGCAATTGAGGGCGATAATTAGTAAAGAGGTGCCAGCAGCTTTGTTCTGAGGAGTATGGAAAAATAAGACAAGAACTGGTATGGCTAGAAATCCGCCACCTATTCCAAAGAGCCCGGTTAGCGTTCCAACCAGTAATGACAAAACAACTAATGCCCAGATTGGCATAGATTTTTCTGGTCGTTCCTTGATTGGGCCCTTTAACATTGAGTAGCCGGCGGCAATTAAGACAAGTGAAAACCCTAAAAGAATAAGTTGATCAGGAATTTTAGTAATTACTAAGCCAAAGCCAATATTTGTCACTAAGCCAAGTGCCCAGATTATTACTGCCTCTTTTACTAATACATCTTTACTTTTAAATTTGGGTCCAAGTCCGGCGGCAGCTGCTAAAAAAACTACGGCAAGAGCTGCGGTTGTGGCATGAATTGGTGTTAAATCAAACAGGTATAGAAATATTGGGACTGAGACCATCGCGCCACCTGCACCGATAAAACCTAAGACCGCACCAATAAAGGCGCCGGAGGCGAGAGCGGTCATGATTAAGTCCAAGCTCATAGGTGGATACTTTCACAGTTAATGGGAAATTGCACATAAAAAATCGCCCCCACGATGAATATTCGGAGGCGATTTTTGAAATTACTAATTAGCTAAAGAAAAGAAGTGTTCCTACATTACTTCCAAAATCAGCTCCACCGCGTAGCAATGCAAAAATGATTAACGCTGCACCAGCAAGGGATAGATCTTTGAAAAAAGCAATAGTTTCACTTTGTTTGGCAGTAGCGTCGGTTTCTTTCCAGAATGAATGGAAAAGAAATGCGGCTGGAATTAGAAATACAGCAATCAGAAGTGCCCCAAGGTCGGCATAGAAGCCAAGTGCTATATAAATTCCACCAAGAAGAATCATCAATCCGCTTAGATAAACTGCTGCTTTAGCCATTGGAATTTTCTTGTATTTGGCATAACCAGTCATAGCTTCATTCTTTGTAAAATGGTTAATTCCAGAGCTTATGAAAAGTAGAGCAAACAGCACTCTACCGGCGATTAATGCGATTTCAGTTACTGACATTTATTTTCCTTACTACTTTATGACCAATCTGGCCGTTTGGAATAAAGGTAGAGGCTACTGTCAGGTATATAAACTAACCTTGTGGGTGTGTTCAAAGAAAATACTATGAATTACTTATTTGTAAGCGTGGGCAACTTTTATGAGTGAGAATATTGCAACCATTTTGCATGTAGATATGGATGCTTTTTATGCATCTGTTGAAGAACGAGATGATCCAAAATTAAAAGGAAAAGCAGTTGTTGTTGGCGTTGGTAAGCGTGGTGTTGTATCTGCGGCAAATTATGAAGCAAGAAAATTTGGTATTAGAGCTGCAATGCCAATCTATAAAGCAAAAGCCTTAGCACCCCATGCTGTTTTCATTGCACCGAATATGGCTCGATACGCGGAAGTATCTGAACAGGTGATGGCGATATTTAGGGATGTAACACCACATGTTGAGCCAATCTCCTTGGATGAAGCTTTCCTAGATGTCACCGGTGCAAGGCGGCTGTTGGGGAGCGGCATAGAGATAGCAGATCAAATACGAAAGCGAGTAGAGAAAGATTTAGGAATTACTTGTTCGGTAGGGATTGCACATAACAAATTCATTGCCAAAATTGCATCCGGCCATTGCAAGCCCAATGGGGTATTAGAGGTAGATCCGGAGAAGATGTTGGAGTTTCTCCATCCGTTGGCCGCAAATGAGATTTGGGGAGTAGGCCCTAAGACCAATGAGCTGTTGGAAAAAATGGGTTTATTTACAATTGCCGATATTGCAAATACACCAAGAAGTACGTTGATCAGAGTTTTAGGTCAAGCAAGTGGTGCCTCTTTATATGAACTTGCCTGGGGTAGAGATTATCGCGATGTGATTACTGAGCATGCTGAAAAAAGTATTAGCGCATCTCAAACTTTTGATGTTGATCTCTACCAACCGGAGGAAATTTTGAAAGAGTTTTTACGGCTGACGGAAAAGAGTGCAGATCGAATGCGCGCAAAAGGATTAGCTACAAACACAATTTCGATCAAGGTGAGATTTGCAGATTTTAAAACCATTTCAAGATCTAGAACATTAGATTTACCAACGACTGGAACCCAGGAAATCTTTGAGGTAGCAAAATCTCTATATCTCGGCCTTGAATTAGATCGAGTACTTGTTAGGTTAGTTGGCGTCTCATTAGATTCTTTAGTCGAAAATGATGATGTGACGCAGATGGTCTTAGGCGAGCGCACCAGCAGTTGGCAGCAAGCAGACAGCGCAATCGACCGGGTGAAAGCCAAGTTTGGCCGCAGTAGCCTGCGCCCGGCCCGCTTAGTAGATGACAAAGATGAGGATTAAAGGCTAAAAGTTTTAAAAATGTGACAAGTGCTCTATATTTCGAATATGGCCCTTTCAGATCATGAACGCAAGCTCCTGGCTGAGATGGAGGCTGCGCTAGAACAAGAAGATCCAAAACTGCTTTCAACCTTAACTGGCAAGGCCCGCACCCGCCAAGGCTCGAGAGCCTTATTAGGTTTTTCAATTTTAGTAGTTGGTTTATTGGTTTTAATTAGCGGGCTTATCGCAAAAGCCACCGTAGTTGGCGTGATTGCCTTCTTAATCTCATTGACCGGAGTGATCCTAATAATCACCAATATCTCAGTTAAATCTGCGCCAAAGCGGGCTAAGCGAGCTGGCTGGGGAAGCGGATTGGAGGAGAGGTGGGATCGACGTAATAATGAAAACTAAGTAAAGCGCTGCCCCCATTCACCACCCAAGCCGGGTGGTTTTTTTATGCCATTTTCACCCCAAATCCAGCGTGGAGCACAGGGGAGGAGAAGTGGGTGTTTGGGGTTGAAAGTGGGGAAAAAGGGAGTAAAGTGGTGACCTGGCCGATTGTCTAAACGGGGGAGGTGCCGACAATGTTCCTGGGCACCCATGAACCAAAGCTGGATGAAAAGGGCCGTTTAATTTTGCCAGCCCGCTTTAGAGATGAATTAGCAGATGGCTTAGTAATTACTAAAGGACAAGAGCACTGCCTTTATGTTTTTCCAGCATCTGAGTTTGCCTTAATAACTGAAAGATTGCGCCAAGCACCAGTTACGCAAAAAAATTCTCGTGATTATTTAAGAGTGATGTTTGCTGGCGCCCATGACGAGGTGCCAGATAACCAAGGCCGGGTAACTATTCCAACTCCTCTTAGAACATATGCAACTTTAGAAAAGAACTGCGTAGTAATTGGCGCAAACACCAGATTAGAGATTTGGGATTCAACTGCTTGGAATAAATATTTAGCAGACCGGGAAAAAACATTTGCCGATGTTTCCGAGGAGGTGCTACCTGGATTGTTTTAAATCCAATCAAATATCAATTTAGGCCACCGCCACTCATAAACATTCGCGGCGCCACTTCCCCGGTGCCGCGCGTTATTTATCGAAGATCCGTCGAGCGGCGGTGACCTAAGTAGATATCTGAGGTAGCAGTAATAAAGCATTACTAGTAAGAAGTAAAAAAAGAAAGAGAACGAGAAAGAGAAAGAGAAAGAGAAAGAGAAAGAGAAAGAGAAAGAGAAAGAGAAAGAGGGGGAGTGCAGATGAGTGCAGAGATCGCACACATACCAGTCGCACTTGCGCGCTGCGTTGACCTGCTTACCCCGGCAATTATTAATAAAAGTAAACCATATTTATTTGATGCCACCTTAGGACTAGGTGGGCATGCAAAAGCTTTCTTAACTACTTTTCCAAACTTACAATTAATTGGAGTTGATCGAGATAGTAAGGCACTTGAGATAGCCACCGCAGGACTTTCTCAATTTTCAGATCGCACCCACCTATTTCATAACACCTACGATCAGATTGATTCAATCTTAAATCAACTTGGAATTAAGGCAGTAGATGCGATTCTTTTTGATCTAGGAGTCTCATCGATGCAGCTAGATCAAGCAGATCGTGGTTTTTCCTACTCCCAAGATGCCCCACTTGATATGCGGATGGATCAGAGCGCGCAATTAACTGCGGAGATTGTTTTAAACACCTATAACCATGGTGAGTTAGCAAAGATCTTACAAAATTATGGTGAAGAAAAATTTGCCAGCAAAATTGCTGAAAACATTATTAAGGCCCGCAGTAGTGGCAGGTTAAAGAGCACTAAGGATTTGGCCGAGATTGTTAAGGAATCAATCCCAGCTCCAGCAAGACGCACGGGCGGCAATCCAGCTAAGCGAACCTTCCAAGCACTTCGGATTGAGGTAAATCAAGAGCTAGCGGTATTAGAGCGAGCAATCCCAGCCGCACTATCGGCGTTAAGTGTGGGCGGACGGTTAGTAGTGATGAGTTATCAATCTCTGGAGGACCGGATAGTGAAGAGTCATTTTGCCCAAGCTACAAAATCAAATACTCCACTAGGTCTGCCAGTAGATCTGCCTAACTCAGCGGCTAGTTATAAGTTACTAATTTCTAGTAGCCAAGCAGCTGATGAGAGTGAGCAGTTTAGTAACCCAAGATCACAATCAATGCGACTTCGGGCAATCGAACGGGTGGCTGCCTAATGGCGATATTTGAATTAGCACCGGCCCTTGAGATCTCACGCAAAATTGTCAGAGAGCAGGCAAATAAAGCTGTACTTCGGTTGGTGCCAGATATTAAGCAGGGCACAGTTGCCGCAGACCGGACATTTGGTATTTTCCTGGGTGCAATATTCACTGCCGGTTTACTTGCGCTGTTGGTGATTAATACTGCGCTCGCCAAAGATGCATTTGTTCTTAAAGATTTAAAGCAACAGGCTCAAATTTTAACTGACCAACGAGAAGCAATTTTGCGTGAGGTTGCCCAAAAATCCTCACCAGATCGACTTGCACAAAATGCGGCCGACCTTGGCATGGTGGCATCTACTAATCCACGATTTCTAGATATGTCAGTGGGTAAGTAATGAATCAACAACAATTAGTTCAGGATCGAATTCGTAAAGTTGTAGCTATCGTAATTGTAATTTTCTTACTATTCGGTTTACGGTTAATTGATATTCAAGCAATCAGAGCAAAAGGCTTTGTGGATCGCGCTGATAATGAGTTAAGCAAATCAGCAACCCTATTGGCTCCTAGAGGTACTATTTTTGATGTTAATGGCGTCGAGTTAGCCCGCAGTATCTCAGCGATAAATATTGCAGTCGATCAGACAGTCGTTAATGACCCGATTACTGCAGCAAAAATTGTGGCCCCAATTCTGGGCATGACTGCCGGTCAATTGCTCCCAGATCTAACTGGCGAGCGTCGGTATGTATTAATTGCAAAAGACATTACACCGGCAAAATGGCGTGAGGTAAACTCAGCAATTGAAAGTTATAACTCAGAAGTTTTAAAGAGCAAAGATGGCATCACTAAAAGAATTGGTGGGTTTGTACCTGAGCGAAGTTATATTAGAGATTACCCAAGTGGCACACTTACATCATCATTAATTGGAATAATCAATGATCAAGGTTCAGGTGCTGCAGGTATTGAAAGTAGTTTAGATGGCTTACTTGCCGGCGTTAATGGCAAATATATATATGCAAATGGGCGGGGAAACATTATCCCTGGATCAGAACAAGTCACTGTAGAAGCAAAATCTGGTACCAGTATTCGATTAACAATTGATCGCGATGTGCAGTGGGTTGCACAAAATGCCATCAGCCAAGCGGTTGCATCATCAAGGGCAAAATCTGGAACGGTAATTGTGATGGACCCTAAAACCGGCGCGATATTGGCACAAGCTAGTGCGCCAACATTTGATCCAAATATTTCTAGTTCGATCACACTTGAAAAACTTAAAAATCCAGCTGTGCAAGAGGTCTACGAACCCGGATCTACTGGCAAGGTAATCACAGTTGCTGCCGCGATGCAGGAGGGTTTAATTTCACCAGATACGATATTTACAATTCCTTACTCAATGAAGGTTTCCGATGGTGTTTTCAGTGATCACGAAAAGCATCCAACTCAGAGATTAACCACTACAGGTTTGCTGGCTGTTTCAAGTAATACCGGTTCAATTCAAATCGGACAGAAATTAGGAAAAGTTAATCTTTATGATTACTTACGGAAGTTTGGCATTGGCGAGAGTACTAACTCCAAATTACCGGGTGAATCAGTGGGAATTCTTCATCCAGTTAAAGATTGGTCCGGAACATCGCTTCCTACCATCTCATTTGGTCAGGGCTACTCGGTAACTGCTATGCAATCAACATCGGTTTTTGCAACAATTGCGAATAATGGTGTGCGCGTTAAACCTTCTATCTTGGCTGGTGTCGTTGATGAGAGTGGGAAATACACACCCGCTAAACCAAATGAATCTGTAAAGGTATTAAGCGATGAAACTGCCATAAATCTTCGGGCCATGATGGAAAGCGTTGTTTCAAAAAATGGTACCGCTCCAACTGCAGCTATTCCTGGCTATCGAGTAGCTGGTAAAACTGGAACCGCAATGCGTTACAACTCTTCTTGCAGATGCTACAGCGGATATACCGCTTCATTTATTGGTTTTGCGCCAGCTGATCAACCAAAGTATGTAGTTAGTGTGACAATTCAAGATCCTAAAGGCCTTCATTGGGGTGGCGCTCTTGCTGGCCCAGTGTTTAAAAAAGTAATGAGTTTTGTTTTACAAAATGAGCGCATTAAACCTACGCCTACTGCTGATTCTTTCCTGTCTTTAACTGAAGCGGCGCTAAAATCTCCAAAACAAACCACCAAAAAGAGTGAGCCAAAGCTATGAGCATTCGGCCAGCAAATATAGATAAAAAAGCTTTATCAAAATTTGATCAGAAGCTGTTTAACACAGATGTAGAAATTACCGGAGTTTCCATTAATGCTGGTGAGGTAAAAGGTGGTGATTTATTCATAGCACTTCCTGGAGCAAAAACGCATGGTATGAATTTTATCGACCAAGCAATTTCAAATGGCGCCGTTGCCGTTTTAAGTGATCGGAAAATAGATTGTTCTATTCCTGTTTTTATCGATCAAACTCCAAGGGATTTAGTGGGCCCGATTTCAGATTGGTTATACGAGAAACCTTTTAGCAAGCTAGTTGCCGTAGGAGTTACTGGTACAAATGGAAAAACAACCACATGTAACTTAGTGAAACAGCTTTGGGATCTTAACAATATTAACTCTGGGTTAATTGGAACGCTTGGCGTTGAGATTGGAACTAAAAAGATTGCTGGAGTTAGAACCACTCCTGAGGCGGATGAATTGCAGGCACTTGCTGCCGTGATGGTTGAGCAAGGGAGTACCCATCTAGCAATGGAGGTAAGCAGTATTGCTATTGATCAATCTCGGATAAATGGTGCTAAATACAAAGTAGTGGCTTTTTCAAATTTAACTCAAGATCACTTGGATTATCACAAAAGCATGGATGAGTATTTTAATGCAAAAGCAAAGCTTTTTACCTCCGAGTATGCGCAAACTGCAGTAATTAATATTGATGATGCTTATGGCAAGAAGCTTTTTAAAATAAGTAAAATAACCAACAAGTCAGTCTCGCGAAATGATAAGAACGCTGATTGGTATTACCGAAAAATGGAGCCACTTGTTGATGGCTATAAAGTTGAGATTTCTGATAAGAGTGGGCAAGTAATCACTGGCAATTTTCCGCTAATTGGCGAACACAACTTAGATAATCTTTTGTTAGCGATTGCTTCGGTCAGTATTTGTGGTTTTACCAATGCTCAAATTTCCAACGCCATTAACAATTTAAAGAGCGTACCTGGCAGATTAGAGATAATCTCAGCCGGTCAATCATTTTCAGCTCTGGTTGATTATGCCCACACACCTGATGCGGTAAGTAGAGTTTTACAGAGTGTTAGAACTTTTACATCTGGTCGAGTTATCGGTGTCTTAGGTTGCGGTGGAGACAGAGACAAAAGTAAGCGCTCACCAATGGGCCAGGCCTTATTTTCTGGAAGTGATCTCGCTATTTTTACTAGTGATAACCCGCGCAATGAAAAAGCTGACCAGATCCTGAAAGAAATGACAGAGGGTATCGATCTGGCCGAAAAAGGGTTTGTTTTAACTGATCGAAAAGAAGCAATTAATTTCGCGGTAAAAATGGCAAAACCAGGAGATTGCATATTGTTGATGGGTAAAGGTCATGAGAGTGGGCAGGAGATCAATGGTGTTGTAACAGCTTTCGATGATCGAGTTGAGTTATTAGATTCGATCCGGCAGGTGGCTAAATAATGATTAATATCTCAGCAGCAGAGTTTGCAAAGGTGGTCTCTGGAAAACTTCACTTAATATCTGAAGAAATGATGATAAATGAAATTCCGGTAATTAACTCAGATAAAGCAGTTAAAGGAACATTCTTTGTTGCATTTAAAGGCGAGCATGCTGATGGCCATGATTTTGTCGATTCAGCAATTAAATCTGGTGCAAAATTTGCATTAGTCTCTAAGCAAGTAAATGCACCATCAATTCAAGTTGATGATGTTGGGCAATCTTTATTAGCGTTAACCTCATATGTGAGAAGTAAATTACACGGGTTAAAGTTAGTCGGAATCACAGGTTCTCAAGGTAAAACAACAACTAAAGAGTTTTTGGCTTCGATTTTGCAATTAGCCGGAAATACAGTTGCAACTGAAGGAAATTTTAATACTGACATTGGCGTACCACTTACAATTCTTCGCTGTGATGAGCAAAGTAAATTCTGCATTGTTGAAATGGGTGCCAGACATGTGGGCGACATTGCCAAGTTAACTAAAGTAGCGGCCCCAGATGTAGGGGTAGTTTTAGTTGTAGGCAGAGCACATCTTGGTGAGTTTGGTTCGGTTGAAGCACTTGCAAAAACTAAAGCAGAGTTAATATCTGGCCTACTTCCTAATGCAGTTGCGGTATTAGGTAGTTACGACAAATTCACACCTAAGATGGCAGATAACCTTGAATTAAAAAAGATTGTTTTCGGTGAAGGGCAATCAATTCGAGCGGCTGATGTTGAAATGCACGGCGGTTATGCTCACTTTGATTTAGTAACACCAGCTGGCAGAAATCCAGTGTCGCTGCAGCTGTTGGGCGAACATCAAATTCCTAATGCGTTAGGAGCTGCAGCTGCTGCATATGCACTTAAAATTAGTAATGAGCAAATTGCGACTGGATTAATTACCGCAACTTTAGGTAGTAAGTGGCGGATGGAGATTGAAGAGCTCGATGGACTAAAGATAATTAATGATTACTACAACGCTAATCCAGAGAGCACAAAGGCAGCAATCAAAACATTAGTTTTGCTCAGCCAAGAAAGCGGTGGCGCATCATGGGCGATACTCGGAAAGATGCATGAGTTAGGTGAAGCAGAGCAATCTGGGCACCAAGAAATTGTTCAGTATTGCCAGGAGATTGGGGTCGACCATCTAGTTGCCGTGGGGACTGACCTATACAAATCTGAGGAAAATGAAAATTCTGAGAAACATTTACTCATACATAACTGCGCAAATGCAGATACTGTTTTAGAGTTAGTCAGTAACTTTTCTGCTGGAGATGTGATTTTACTAAAGGCATCCAGATCAGAGAAATTTGAGGATTTGGCTAATTTACTTAGAGGTAAATGGAGCGGGGGAGTAGCATGAAAGGAATATTGCTTTCGGGTGCCGTCTCAGCAATTTTTGCATTCTTTGCAACCCCTGCGTTAATTCGATTTTTAACTAAACGAAGTTATGGTCAAATAATTAGAGATGATGGACCAAATACTCATCAGGTAAAGCGCGGAACGCCAACAATGGGTGGAATAGTTTTAATCTCAGCAACTTTGTCTGGGTATTTTATTAGCCACTTAGTCACTGGCGTTACACCAACCACATCTGCTTTATTAGTTATTGGCTTAATCCTTGGATTAGGCCTTGTTGGTTTTCTTGATGATTGGCTAAAGGTTGCCCGTCAACAATCATTAGGTTTAAATGCTAAACAGAAATTATTCGGACAAGCTTTAGTTGCCGGCTGTTTCGCTTATGCTGGATTGCAGTTTCCAGATAGTGCTGGACTGACACCTATTTCTGCAAACCTATCAACGGTTCGAGATACCTCAATCAAATTAACGCTAGTGGCCGTAATCATTTGGGTAATTCTGATGGTACTAGGCACAAGTAACGGTGTGAATCTAACTGATGGATTAGATGGACTTGCAACGGGTGCGGCTGTGATGGTCTTTACATCATTTATTTTGATTGGAGTATGGGAGTTTGGACAAAGTTGTGCAGTATCTCCTGGCCTTAAATGCTACGCAGTTAGAGATCCTCTTGATCTTGCAGTATTGGCAGCCGCTTTAGCGGGTGCATGTGGTGGTTTCCTTTGGTGGAATGCATCCCCTGCAAAAATATTTATGGGAGATGTTGGTTCATTAGCTCTAGGTGGTGCCTTAGCTGGATTGGCAATTACGCTTAGAACACAACTTCTACTTGTTGTACTTGGATTTATTTTTGTACTAATAACATCTTCAGTAATCATTCAAGTTGTTTACTTTAAAATCTCGGGTGGCAAACGGGTATTTAAAATGGCACCACTTCAACACCACTTTGAGTTACTAGGGTGGGGTGAAGTAACGATTGTGATTAGATTTTGGATTATTGCCAGCCTTGGAGTAGCAGCGGGCTTAGGCCTCTTCTATGCCCAGTGGGTTGTCTCCTAACATGAGTTTTGTCGCCGAACTCTCTGGAAAGAATTGTCTGGTAATCGGTGCCGGCGTCACTGGCCGAGCAGTTCACGAAGCATTACTTAAGTTTGGCGCTGTTTCAACGATATTTGATGAGAAAGTTACTGGAGAAAGTGATGTAATAGATGAGTTGCCACAAGGTATTGAATTAGCAGTTGTGTCACCTGGATGGAAAATTGATCACCCAGTAGTTTTGAAACTTAAAAGTGCAGGTGTTGAAGTAATTGGTGAAATTGATTTTGCCTGGAAGATCAAGCAGGTTTTGGCACCAAACCAAAAGTGGATTGCACTTACTGGCACAAATGGTAAGACCACCACAATAAAGATGGTTGAATCAATTTTTAATTCAGCAAAGGTAAACGGGGTGGCTTGCGGAAATGTTGGGCAAACAGTAATTTCTTCCGTCTGCTCTGATCAGCCCTTCGAATATCTAGCAATTGAGCTTTCCTCTTTTCAAATTCAGTGGAGTGAGTTACCTAAGTACCAATCTGTTGCAATCTTAAATATTGCTGAAGACCATATTGACTGGCACGGGAGTTTCGAGGATTACGCAGCGGCAAAACTTAAATTGTTGAAGCAAACAGAAAAAGCATTTGTTAATAAGTCTGATCCGGAGTTGTCCAAGCGGGTAGGTAAAGAAACGGCTATCTGGTTTTCGTTAGAGACGCCAAATCCAAATGAGTTAGGGCTAGTAGAGAATCTTCTAATTGATCGCGCATTCTCGACCACGCCAGCACAAGCAAATGAGATCGCTGAGTTAGTTGATATAACCCCAACTGCACCCCATAACATTCTTAATGCTTTAGCTGCTTCTGCTTTAGCACTTTCTATCGGGATTAAGTATGAAGCGATCAAGATTGGCTTACGCAACTTCTCACCCGACCATCATCGGATGGAGTTAGTACTGAGTAAGAATGAAATAAGTTGGATTGATGATTCCAAAGCCACTAATCCACATGCAGCTGGAGCATCATTACTATCGTTTTTTCAAGTTATATGGATTGCTGGAGGTCTAGCAAAAGGCGCCAGCATGGATGAGTTGGTTTCTAGGTGTGCTAAAAGAATTAAAGCTGTGATTCTAATTGGCCAGGACCGGGAATTAATTGCTGATGCATTTGCAATGTTTTCACCTAATACGCAAATCATAAGAGTTGATCAGATAACTGATTCAAAGCAGTTAATGAATGAGGTTATTGAGCAAGCAATTGAATTAGCAAAACCAGGCGACACGGTGCTGCTAGCTCCAGCTTGTGCATCAATGGATCAATTTAGTTCGTATGTAGAGCGTGGCCAATTATTTGCGCAAGCAGTGAAGGCGCAGGTCTAACGTGAGTAATAATTTGTATATGCGAAAGTACTCTCGCCTTCTTGCCCGGCCAGAATTGCCCTATTTTTTAATAATATGGAGCACCATATTCTTATGCGCACTTGGCTTAACCATGGTTTTGTCTTCTTCAACTGTTACTTCGTTGCAAGAGAGTGGAAATACATACTCAATATTTATTAAACAGTTTTTCTTCTTAATCATTGGTTCATTTGCCGCATTTTGGGCATTTAGAGTTAGAGGTGCAATTTGGCCATTCATAGCCAGGTATGCACTTAGTATTTCAATAGTTATTTTGTTATTACCGTTTGTACCGTTTCTAGGAAAAAACATAAATGGAAACCGTAACTGGATTGAAATCGGTGGCTTTACATTGCAGCCATCTGAGTTTGCAAAGTTTGGTTTGATTTTATGGTGCTCGCTTCGGTTGCGCACATTAGTACAAGAGCCGGGTACGAAAAACTTAATTTTGTTACTTGCACCAGGATTAGTTGCGATTGAGCTATTGATTCTGTTAGAACGTGATCTAGGTACCGCCCTTTTGGTATTGATAATCTTTGGGGGTATTTTGTTTGTATCTGGCGCTCCAATTAAGCATTTTCTTGCACTCATTACCCTTGGAGCAATTATTGGTGGAGCATTAATTCTAAGTAGTGATTATCGAATGAGTAGATTTGAAGCTTTGTTCAACCCATTTGATGAGCGTTATTACAAATTTGCTGGATGGCAACCAGCTCACAGCATTATGGGTTTAGCCAGTGGTGGCCTATGGGGAAGTGGACTAGGGGCTAGCAAGCAGAAGTGGGCAAACTTGGCTGAAGCCCACACAGATTTTATTTTCTCAGTGATTGGCGAAGAACTTGGACTGCTTGGCACCTTGCTAGTTCTCGCACTGTATGCAGCATTAATTTATTCCATCTTAAGAGTTGCAATTAAAACTAAAGATGATTTTTCTAGATATGTAACTGCTGGAATCGCTTGCTGGTTTATTGCACAGGTGGTGGTAAATATTGGATCTGTCACATCAGTTATTCCAGTAATCGGTGTTACTTTGCCTTTTATCTCCTATGGTGGTTCTTCACTCCTAGCTAATTTGATCGCAGTTGGATTTGTATTGAGCGTGGCCCGCAGAACACCTGAGATTGCTGAAGGTATTAGGGTGAGTCGAATGAGAAAATTGAAGCGATGACTACCAAAATATTATTTGCCGGTGGTGGAACTGCCGGACATGTTGAACCGGCCTTGGCGGTTGCAAATTGGCTGCGGAATGAAAAGCCTAATTGGGAGTATGTGTTTGTTGGCACTAAAAAAGGATTAGAGAACCAATTAGTGCCTGCGGCTGGCTTTGAATTACTCCATATTTCTAAAGTTGTATTACCTAGACAATTCACGCCAGAGAACTTTTTATTGCCAATAAGAATACTAACTGCAACCTGGCAGGCAATTGAAATATGCAAAAAAGTTGATCTGGTCGTTGGGTTCGGTGGGTATGCCTGTCCGCCAATTTATATAGCTGCCGCACTTTTACGTAAGCCAATATTTATTCATGAGGCCAATGCTGTTCCAGGTTGGGCAAATCGACTAGGAGCCCCATTTGCATCCCAAATTTTTATCGCGTTTAGTCGAGCTGGACAAAAACTAGGACGTTGGCGGAACGCAAAATTAAGTGGCATGCCAATTCGATCAGAGATAATTGCATCAGCAAATCTTTCTGGCGAAGAAGCGAAGGCAAAGAAGAGATTACAAATTGAAAAGTGGAAACTAGATCAGGATAAGCCGACCATATTGGTATTTGGCGGCTCCCAAGGCTCAAGACATATTAATGAAGCAATACTTCAATCCTTATCTGCATTTACTGAAAAAGGTGTACAGGTCGTCCATTCAGTTGGTCGAGATAACCCACTTCCAACATCAACTGAGAACTATTTACCGCTTCCGTATATTGAGGATATGTCATCTGCATATCATGCAGCAGATTTAGTTATTGCCAGAAGTGGTGCCCTAACGTGTGCCGAGCTAGCAGCGGTAGGAAAATTTGCGATTTTAATTCCGCTACCAATTGGCAATGGAGAACAAGCCGTAAATGCTTCCGATCTCCAAGCTGCAGGAGCTGCTGAGGTAGTAGATGACAATAAATTTAATTCTGATTGGCTAAGTAGTAATTGGGATGAGGTATGGCGCAAAGCCAGAAACTATCAGGCAACCCCATCGGCTCAGTTAACTGCGAGCGAAACTATTGGCAGTGAAATTATTAGAGCAATCGATGGCAGAAAATGAAATCTGGACTTAATTATAAATTATCAGAATTAGCTCAACTTAGGATCCACTTTATTGGAATCGGCGGCGCCGGAATGAGTGGAATTGCCCGCATTATGTTGGCAAAGGGATTTTCAATTTCTGGGTCAGATAAGAATGACTCTTCCATGCTCACAGCTTTGAAGGCACTGGGTGCAAAAATTTATCTTGGTCACGCAGCAGAAAATCTTGCAGATGCTCAACTAGTAATAGTGTCTTCGGCAATCACCGAAAATAATCCAGAGTTCGCTGAGGCTAAAAATAGAGGCATACCAATTGCTGCACGAGCTGTGGCATTAGCCTGGCTTATGTCTGAATCAACCTCAATTGCGGTGGCAGGTACTCATGGAAAGACCACAACAACTGCAATGTTAACTGTCGCTTTGCAATCAGCAGGGCTTGATCCATCTTTTGCTATTGGTGGGACGATAAATACCGCTGGAATAAATGCCCATAGTGGGAGCGGTTCTATATTTGTTGCCGAAGCAGATGAGTCAGATGGATCTTTTTTAGCTTATAAGCCGACGGGTGCGATAATCACAAATGTTGAGTTAGATCATGTGGATCACTTTGCAGATGAAGCGGCAGTTTTCGCCGTATTCGAGGATTTTATCGCTTCGATAAAAGATGGTGGATTTCTAGTAGCTTGTGGTGATGACCCAGGTGTTAAAACATTACTCTCTCGGATTACGCGCAGTGATTTGAAGATTCACCTTTACGGCAAAGGCAGTAATAATGATTTTCGGATTGATCAGATTAATCTTGCTCCCAATTCATCCCGAGCCATAATTTCTATTACTGGTCGAAAAGTAGGGGAGTTAAACCTGACAGTTGTTGGTGAACACAACTTATTAAATGCCTTAGCTGCCTTTGCCGCAGCGATCGCCATGGGTGGATCGGAAGAGAAATTATTGGCCGGTTTAAAGGCCTTCACTGGCACCCGCCGTAGATTTGAATTAAAGGGTGAAGTGGGTGGAGTTAAAGTGATTGATGATTATGGACATCATCCAACTGAAGTGGTTGTTACTCTGAAAGGAGCACGAAATTTAGCCGGAGCAGGTCGCGTAATTGTTATTTTTCAACCTCATAGGTATTCAAGAACTGCCGCCTTTGCTAGCCAATTTTCAAACTCACTTGCTCTAGCCGATTTCACATATCTACTAGAGGTATACGCCGCAAGTGAAAAGCCAATTCCTGGTGTTTCTTCTTTGTTAATCGCACGAGGAATGAAAACTGAGCAAGTTAAATTTGAACCTTCGATGTTGCAGGTAGTGTCCGATGTTGTGGAGATGGCAAAGAGTGGTGATCTAATCCTTACCTTAGGTGCTGGAGATGTAAGTTCATTGGGTGATCCGATTTTACAAGCCCTAGCAACTCGCTTTGCTTAGTTATGGGTTTTCAAATTAGCAAGAGAGTTAAAAGATTAATTGTAACTTTTTCAACAATTACTTTAATTTCTCTGGCTGCATACATACTTGGCTGGTCATCATTTTTGACCGTAAGTGAAATAAATATTGGAGGAACTAAATCAACTCAGGTGATTATGAACAAATTAAGAACTAATTCAATTGAACCGAAAGTGGGCTCAAAACTTGCCAGAGTTGATACTCGGGCAATTCAAAACACCATTTCCCAATTAGATTGGATAAGCCAGGTAAATATCTCTAGGAATTGGGTTAATAAGAAGTTAAGCATTGAGGTTGTTGAGCGAATTGCGGTCGCTAAAGCTGTTAATGCTCAAGGATCCAGAATTAACTTTGATAACACTGGCACGGTATTTTCGCCAACATCTAGCACTCAACTTTCAATGCAGAATTCGTTGCCGCAAGTAAACCTGCAAGGGGGCGAAAAGGAAGAGCTTGCATCTGTTGCATTGTTGCTTGAGGAGATACCAAGTGATCTGGGTTATTTGGTTACCAATCTTGAATCAATTTCAGTGAGCAAATCTGGGTATATTCAAATGAAAACTCGGATAAACAAAACAGCAGTACAGATAAATTGGGGTAGGGCCGAAGAGGTCAAACAAAAGTGCTCAGTTTTGGTAGCGTTATTAGGACTGCCTGAAAACCAAGGGATAAAGCAGGTTGATCTGTCCCAGCCAAATGCTCCAATAGTCAGTTAATTTCAATATTCAAATCCGCAAATAACGCCATCAAAAAATTGATTTTCTAAGAAAATAACTAAAATATTTACTTCATAAAATATCGTGTCGGTGTTTGATTGAGTTGCTTCTAATGCCTACTTTTACGTAATCGGAAAAGCATAACTTTAACTCTCAACTTGAGATTTAGGGCTAGGGAAGAGGCGCAAAGTGGCAACACCGCAAAATTATTTAGCTGTCATCAAAGTAGTTGGTATTGGTGGTGGCGGAGTAAACGCTGTTAACCGAATGATTGATGTCGGTTTAAAAGGTGTTGAATTTATTGCGATCAATACCGATGCACAAGCATTATTAATGTCAGATGCAGATGTGAAATTAGATATCGGTAGAAAATTAACTAGAGGATTAGGTGCAGGTGCTGCCCCAGAGATTGGTCGCCAAGCCGCTCTTGATCACATTGATGAAATTGAAGAAGTTCTACGTGGTGCAGATATGGTTTTTGTTACAGCAGGAGAAGGCGGCGGAACTGGTACCGGTGGTGCACCAATAGTTGCAAAGGTTGCAAAAGATCTTGGCGCATTAACAGTTGGTGTTGTTACTAAGCCATTTACATTTGAAGGTAAGCGCCGGACTGCACAAGCTGATGAGGGAATCGAAAACTTACGAACAGAGGTTGATACTTTAATTGTTATTCCAAATGATCGATTGCTGGCAATCTCTGATCGTTCAATTAGCGCACTTGAAGCGTTTAGAACTGCTGATCAAGTTTTACTATCTGGCGTACAAGGTATTACTGATTTGATTACAACCCCTGGTTTAATTAATTTAGATTTTGCTGATGTTAAAAGTGTTATGTCTGGCGCAGGTTCTGCGCTAATGGGAATTGGTTCAGCTCGTGGTGAGGCCAGATCTATTCGCGCAGCAGAGCTTGCAATATCAAGCCCGTTGCTTGAGGCATCTATTGATGGTGCACATGGAGTTTTGCTTTCAATTGCTGGTGGATCTGATCTTGGTTTGTTTGAGATATCAGAGGCAGCTGAGTTGGTAGCAAAGTCAGCCCATCCAGATGCAAATATTATTTATGGCACAGTAATTGATGACGCCTTAGGTGATGAGGTTAGAGTGACTGTGATTGCTGCTGGATTTGATGGCGGACAACCAAAGCGGGTTTTAATGCCAGTAATTAATGCCGCAACGATGAGTGGTGAGGCTGATCCAATTCCTGCTAATGATCCAATTTCAGTTGCATTAGATTTGAATCTGGATACAGCAGAGCACCCACGCAAGCGAATTACATTTGAAGAACTAGTCGCAGAAGATGAGATCGATATACCTGATTTCATGCGGTAGTAGTCACCGTGGCACGGCTACTTTTTACCTCTCGTAATTTCAGCTCGTTAGATTCCTCGGCTGATAATCAAGCCGGGAATAAGCTAACTAATCTGATTGGTAAGCCGGTTGTGTTTATGAATCAATCACACAGCAATCTAGTTTCAGTAGTCAGTGATACTGCCACCACGCCAGATGCAGATGGACTAGTTACAACCAATCGAGATATTGCACTTGCGGTCCGGGTCGCCGATTGCCTGCCACTACTTTTAATTTCAAATGAGTCAGTATCTGCCGTGCATGTTGGTAGGAAGGGTTTATTAAATCAGGTTGCTTTAAATGCGGTGATGAAGATGAAGGAGCTAGGTTCTACTCAAATTACTGGCTTAGTCGGGCCGCACATATGTGGAAACTGTTATGAGGTCGATACGCAAATGTATGAAGAAATTGTTAAAGATCATCCAGCAACAGGTGGAAAGGTTAATCACCTAAACCTATTTGCTGGTTTAGAGTCCCAGTTGAATGGAATTAACCTCACTAATCTCTCACTTTGTACAAAAGAGAATCCTGAGTACTTTTCATATCGTGCCGGTGATAAAACCGGCAGGCAGGTTGGGGTAATTAGCTTATGAACCGCCCAGCGCAGATAGCTGCGAATCTTAACCAAGTAAATGAGAACATTGCCAAAGCTGTGAAAAATGCAGGTAGATCAATTGATGAAATAACTTTAATTGTTGTAACTAAAACATTCCCGCTAACAGATTTAGAGACTTTGTATGAGCTTGGGTTAAGAGAGTTTGGTGAGAATCGGGATCAAGAAGCGGTGGAGAAGGTAGACAAACTTCCCAAGGATATTAGGTGGCATTTTCAAGGGGGAATTCAAAGCAATAAATTAAAATCTATCGCTACTTGGGCTAGCTGTATTCACTCTGTCGATCAACTGAAATATGCCCAGATTATTTCTGACCAAAATTTAGCCATGGCGAAACCAATCTTCATTCAGCTCTCACTCGATGAACCACCAGAGTCTCGCGGCGGAGTGGATCCAGCAAAACTATTTGATTTAGCCTCTAGCATTGAAAAATTACCAGGAATTTCACTTCAAGGATTAATGGCGGTTGCACCTTTAACTAGCCCAGTAAGTGATTCTTTTGAAAGGCTTCGGGCCATCCATGATCAATTTAAAGCGGTTTATAAAAACGCCACATATTTATCGGCTGGCATGAGTGGAGACTATGAAATGGCAATTTCATACGGCGCGACACATCTGCGAATTGGCAGTTCAATCCTCGGGAATCGCTAGGCCATCCCATAGATTTAAGCCATGGCTAGTGCATTTAAGCGAGTTGCTGGATACCTCGGATTAATGGATGAGGAAGAGTTAGACCATGGCACAAATCAGTTAACTGAACGTGCTCCTCGCTTAGTTAGAGCTAACGCAAAACAGGTAGAAAAATCTAATGTTGAAATTTTTCCACACACTGAAGTAAATAAAGTGATGGATCATATTATTTCTTTAACTCCTCGCACCTATAGCGAAGCGCGTTTAATTGGCGAGCATTATCGTCAAGGTAAGCCAGTGATCATGAATTTAAGTGACATGGAAGAGTCAGAGCGCAAGCGGTTAGTTGATTTCGCTTCTGGTTTAGTTTTTGGACACCATGGAAGCATTGAACGCGTAACTCCAAAAGTATTTTTGTTAACGCCACCTAATGTTTCAGTTAGCGTTGAAGACAAAACATCTGCTGCACAAGCTAGTTTTTTTAACCAAAGCTGATTTAGCCCTTAATTAAATGGGCGCGGTAATCGGAATAATCTACTGGGGTCTAAACCTATTTCTGATCACCTTAATTGGCAGATTGATTTTAGATTACGTGAGGATTTTTTCACCAAATTGGCGTCCGCGCGGAATTGTTCTAGCCCTTGCCGAATTGATTTATTCAATAACTGATCGGCCACTTAGGTTTGTTAGACAATTTGTTCCACCATTGCGCTTAGGTGCAATATCTTTGGATTTATCTTTTATTGTTGTATTTTTTGTAGTTCAGTTATTGATGCGCTTAGTAATTATTCTTTAATTCTTAACAAGTTTAAGCCAAAGCTCCAACTCATTATCTGTTGCGCTTTCTGAATTATCTTGCACCATTTTAGTTGCCAGAACCTCTGTGCTAATTTCTGCTACCGCAGAATTTATAGCTGCTGCTAGTTCGGCTGGGGCATTCCAGTTAACAGTTATACGATCACTTACATCTAAGCCGATATTCTTACGTTCTTCTTGGATAGATCTAATAACCTCTCGTATTTGGCCGGCTCGAATTAATTCAGGAGTTAAAGTCAGGTCTAATGCCAAACTTTCCCCAGCGTGAGATGAAACCGACCAACCACTTCTTGGAGTCTCAGTAATAACTAGATCATTGAAATCAATCTCGATAGCTTTTGTTTTGCCGACCAGATCAATATTTAACTTAAAGACTTTATTCTTTCTAAGCTCCTTAACCATGGCCGAAGGATCGGCAGCAGCTATCGCTTTTGCAATCACCTGAACATCTGCGCCAAATTTTGTACCAAGGGTTCGAAAGTTAGCTTTAACTGAGATATCTACAAGATCGGTTCCAGCAACATGGATTTCATCTAACTTTAAGATATTTAACTCTTCGGCAATATGAGTCTTAATTTCATCTGAGATATTTTCCCAACCAGAAGCAGAGACTAAAGCCCTAGATAAAGGCTGACGAATTTTTACGCCAGATTCAGCCCTTGCAGATCTTCCTAATTCAACTAGGCGGCGCGATAAACCAACAGAGCTTGATAATTTTTCATCGATTGCAGATTTATCTGAAATCGGAAAGTTTGCAAGGTGAACAGACTCAGTTTGATCTGATTCGGCAACTCGAACGAGTGTCTGCCAAACATGCTCTGAGATAAATGGCACCATTGGCGCAAGCAGCAGTGTTAGATTTTTTAGACAGACATAAAGAGTATTTAGTGCTACCGGATCACCATCCCAAAAGCGGCGACGAGATCTACGGACATACCAATTAGATAGATCATCGATGAAGGTTGCAAGGAGTAAACCAGCTTCTTGAGAGTCAAAGTTTTCTAAAGCACTATCAACACCGGCAATTAGTTTATTTAACTCAGAGAGGATCCATCTATCCATCAAGGTCAGATCCTTTGGCAAGGAAGTTACTTTGAAATCTGCGGCATTTGCATAAAGTGTTAAGAATGAAATTGTGTTCCAATAGGTGAGTAGGGTTTTGCGAACAACATCAGAAATAGCATCGTGGCCGACTCGGCGGGCGCTCCAGGGAGAACCTGCAGCTAACATGTACCAACGAACTGCATCCGCGCCATGTTGATTCATTAGTGGCATTGGTTCTAGAGCATTGCCAAGGTGTTTACTCATTTTTCTGCCATCTTTATCCAAGATATGACCAAGGCATAAGACGGTTTTATAAGATGATTTGTCAAAAACTAAAGTTCCAATTGTCATTAAGGTATAAAACCAACCTCGAGTTTGGTCAATCGCTTCACAGATAAAATCTGCTGGATATGCGGCTTTAAACTCCGCTTCAGAACCTTGCTTATGTGGGTATCCCCATTGTGCGAATGGCATCGCACCAGAGTCATACCAACAATCAATAACCTCTGGGATGCGCTCCATAGTTGATGAACACTTATCGCATTTAAACTTAACGTCGTCAACAAATGGACGGTGTGGATCTAAGTTACTTAACTCAGTTCCAGATAGTTTGCCTAATTCAGCAAGAGAGCCAACACAAACCTCATGCTTGTTTTCACATCTCCAAATTGGAAGCGGAGTTCCCCAGTAGCGATTGCGGGAGACTGCCCAATCAATATTATTATTTAACCAATCACCAAATCTGCCAGTTTTAATCGTCTCTGGGTGCCAATCAGTGTTGGAATTTTCTCTAAGCAATTCCTTTTTTATGGCTGTGGTTTTGATATACCAAGATGGCTGTGCGTAATACATTAAAGCGGTGTGGCATCGCCAGCAGTGTGGGTATGAGTGTTCAAATTGCAAGCTCTTAAACATTAAACCGCGTGATTTAAGATCTTTGATTAATGCTTTATCTGCTTCTTTAAAAAATACACCGCCAACTAGTGGAACCTCTTTATTGAAGTGACCATCTGGGCTTACTGGATTTACAACCGGAAGATTATATTTCCGGCATACCTCAAGGTCATCGGCGCCAAATGCAGGGGATTGGTGAACTAAACCAGTGCCATCTTCAACCGTTACATATTCAGCAAGCACCACGTAGTGGGCATCATTTATCTCAACAAAATCAAATGGCCTACTGTATTTTGTGTGCTCAAGTTCAGTTCCTTTAAAGGTAGCAATTACCTTCCTATCTTCACCCAGCACAGATGCTAAATCAGAAGCAACCACTAACCTTTCTGTTTTTTCATCGGTGGTAATTTCAATTACTTGGTAATCAACCTTTGGATTAACTGCTACAGCAGTATTGGCTACTAAAGTCCATGGAGTTGTGGTCCAAACTAATAAGCTCGCCTTAAGTTCTGCTAACTTGCCAGTGGTGGCAGGAAAGCGCACAAATACAGATGGATCTTTAATGGTTTCATAGCCCTGAGCTAATTCGTGATCAGATAAACCAGTTCCGCATCTTGGACAGTAGGGTGCGACTCGGTGATCTTGAACCAATAAACCTTTGTTCCATATTTGTTGCAGAGACCACCAAACACTCTCAATGTATGCAGGCGACATAGTCCAATAAGCCTCATCAAAATCAACCCAGAAGCCCATTCGCTTAGTCATGTCAGTAAATTCATCAACATGTCGTTGCACTGATTCTTTACATTTTTCATTAAATGCGGCAACACCAAATTTTTCAATATCCGCTTTCCCAGTAAAGCCCAACTCTTTTTCTACTGCAATTTCAACTGGTAAACCATGGCAATCCCAACCAGCTTTGCGAATTACCTGCTTACCTTTCATTGTTTGAAATCTTGGAAATAAATCCTTAAATACTCGAGCTTCAATATGGTGTGTTCCAGGTTTTCCATTTGCAGTAGGTGGGCCTTCATAAAAACTCCAGCGCGGTGCACCATTTCGATTGGCGACTGATTTCTCAAATATTTGATTTTGTGACCAGAAATCTAAGATCCCAGCTTCCATTGAAGGAAGATCGATTTGTGCAGATAGGGTATTAATTCCGCGGTTGTCGCTCGTATTCACGCCACATTCTAACGCGCACAGTTGCCCTTTAATGAACTCATGATTGAGTACGGGGGTGGCGGTTGGTAATTACTTGGGCCAAGCCATAACCTTTGCCCCTTCAGGGGGTAATGTGGCTATCAGGAAGTTATTTAAGAAATCAGCAAAAAAGAGCACAAAGACATCGGCGAAAAAGCCAGTAAAAGCTGCTGCCAAAAAGGTTGCTAAAAAGAGCCCACCTAAAAAGCTTGCTGCTAAAAAAATTGCAAAAAAAGCACCAACTCGTTCACCAAACATTGTAAAACCAAAATTAGCTAAAAAAGCAGCAATCAAGAAAGCTCCAGGTAAACCTTTTCCAGCAAAACTACAAACATCTACCTCCGGATCTTCAACCACAATCTCTGTCACATCAACAATGCCAAATGCAAATGCTCTGCCTGTGGTGGAGGAGCGCAGATTAGTAATGCTGCCGCCACCAAAGCCGGTATTGAAATCAAAGAAGGCTGCGGCACTGAAGCCAATTAAAAGCGCACCGGCACCACTAGTTGTGCAGGCAAGTGAAATTGCCTGGAATGCAACTGAATTGAAAACTATGAAAGCAGAACTTTCAAAGGATTTAGTTAGATTACGTAAAGAACTCGAATTAGCAGAGGCTGAGATGGAAGATCTAGTCGAAGCTGCAGGTGTTGGCGCTGGTGATGACCAAGCTGATGCAGGGGCGAAAACATTCGAGCGAGAGCATGAGATGTCTTTGGTATATAACGCACGGGATATGGTCCAGCAAACCGAGCGAGCACTAGAGCGTATTGCAAATAAAACATATGGAAAGTGTGAAGAGTGTGGAAACTTTGTGGGCAAAGCAAGATTACAGGTTTTCCCTCGCGCCACTTTGTGTATGGTTTGCAAACAAAAAGAGGAACGACGCTGAACCTAATTCAGCGAAAATGGTTAGCGGTTTCCGCATTAATTGTTTTTGCCTTAGATTACTCAACTAAGCAGTTAGCAATACATTACCTGTCAGATGAGCCAAAAAATATAATTGGTTCACTGCTTCAATTCAGACTTATTTATAACTCTGGTGCCGCATTTAGCCTGGCTTCTAGCGGCACAATTTTTCTCTCTAGTTTTTCAATAATCACAGCAGCTGTTATTTTCTACTTCGGTCGTAAAGTTAAATCCACACCGTGGGCCATAGCTTTGGGTCTTGTCTTAGGTGGAATTTTCGGTAATTTAACTGATCGAATATTCAGATCACCTGGTGGGTTGCAAGGTGAGGTAGTTGATTGGATCCAAATCCCCAACTGGCCGGTATTTAATATTGCAGATTCGGCAGTAGTTTGCGGTGCGATACTTATTACAGTTTTAAACTGGAAAAATATAGAATTTAGTAAAAGTGAGGACAAAGAGTGAGTGAGCGTGAGGTTAGAAATCTAATTATTCCAGAGGGGTTAAACCAGGAGCGAGTTGACGCTGCTCTATCAAGATTACTTGGATTATCCCGTAACGTAATTGTTGGCTTAATTGAATCTAATGAAATATCAAAAGATGGTAAGGCGGTTGGAAAATCTGATCGGGTTCTAAGTGGCGATCAACTAGAGGTATTGATGCCAGCGGCCAAGGGAGAAGCAAAACTTACTGCAACACCGATTGATGGTTTAAAAGTTGTCTACGATGATGAGTACTTAATTGTGATCGATAAACCAGTGGGAATTGCTGCGCATCCAAGTCCTGGCTGGCATGGCGCGACAGTTGTTGGTGCAATTTTTGCTGCTGGTTATCAGCTGGCAACCTCTGGGGCAGCCGAACGTCAAGGTGTTGTTCATAGGTTAGATGTCGGAACATCTGGCTTAATGGTGGTAGCCAAAAGTGAAATTGCATATACAAGTTTGAAAGATCAGTTTCGCGAGCGAACAGTTTCAAAGGTTTATCACGCACTAGTTCAGGGTCATATGGATCCAATGGTTGGAACTATTGATGCACCAATCGATCGTCATCCGAAAGAGGATTATCGTTTTGCGGTTGTGGCAAATGGCAAGCCAAGTATTACTCACTATAAAACCTTAGAAGTTTTCCCGGCAGTTACATTGCTTGAGATTGAACTTGAAACCGGAAGAACTCACCAAATAAGAGTTCACTTCTCAGCACTGCACCACCCATTAGTTGGTGATTTAACCTATGGGTCAGATCCGGCCCTTGCCGCAAGGCTAAAGATCTCTCGTCCTTGGCTACACGCCAAACAACTTGCCTTTACCCACCCAGGCAGTGGCGAGCGAATCTCATTTACGGCTGAGTACCCAGAGGATCTGACACGCTCACTTGCCCTACTTTCAGATATTGCGCGCTAGAAATTAACAGCAGTAGTAATCTCACTATCCATGTCTAATTCAACTAGCAACCTAAAAAATTCGGAGAATTTTGTACATCTTCATGTTCATACCGAGTACTCGATGCTGGATGGTGCTGCAAAAATCTCTGAGTTAGTTGCAGAGGTTGCTCGCCAGGAAATGCCAGCGATCGCAATGACTGACCATGGAAATGTATTTGGTGCATTTGAATTTCATAAACTTGCAAAGGCTGCAGGTGTTAAACCAATTATTGGTATTGAAGCATATGTCGCACCCGAATCAAGATTTGATAAAAGAAGGGTTAAGTGGGCCGAAGGTGGTGAGGATGATGTCTCTGGCGGTGGCGCTTACACACATATGACACTTCTTGCCGAGAATAATCAGGGTTTATCAAATCTATTTAAGCTCTCGTCTCTTGCATCACTTGAAGGTTTCTATTACAAGCCAAGAATGGATAGAGAATTACTGTCTAAGTATTCAAAAGGAATCATTGGTACAACTGGTTGTGCTGGTGGTGAGATTCAAACTAGGTTGCGGATGGGTAACTATAAAGAGGCGATTAAAGCAGCCAGCGAGATGAAGGACATTTTCGGGGCTGAGAATTTCTATCTAGAGCTGATGGACCATTCGATTGAAATTGAAAAACGTGCTTTCGCAGATTTACTAAAGCTAGGTAAAGAGTTAGATCTGCCGCTACTAGCAACAAATGATTTGCACTACACCCACCATGATGATGCAAGTGCCCATGAGGTACTGCTGTGCATCCAGTCTGGCTCAACAATTGCAGATCCAAAACGGTTTAAATTTGAGAACTCCGAATTTTATTTAAAGACTGCTGCTCAAATGCGAGAACTGTTTAAGGATTTTCCAGAAGCATGTGATAACACATTACTCATAGCTCAACGTTGTGAAACGACGATGCGTGAAGGTGAAAACCTATTACCAAGATTTACAGTTCCACAAGGTGAAACTGAGGATAGCTGGCTAAAAAAACTATCTAATGACGGCCTTGCTGCTCGAATGGGTAATCAAATCCCAGTGGAATATCAAGAGCGATTAGATTTTGAATTAGATGTAATGATGAAGATGGGATTTCCTGGATACTTTTTAGTTGTTGCTGATCTATGCAAGCATGCCCGTGAAGTTGGAATCAGAGTTGGCCCTGGCCGAGGTTCTGCAGCTGGCTCACTTGTTTCCTACTCACTAGGAATTACTGGGCTTGATCCGATTAAATTTGGTTTACTGTTTGAAAGATTCTTGAACCCGGAACGTATTTCTATGCCGGATATTGATCTAGATTTTGATGAGCGCAGACGATCAGAGATGATCCAATATGCAACTACAAAGTATGGTGATGATCGAGTAGCACAGATTATTACCTATGGAACTATTAAATCTAAACAGGCAATTAAAGATTCAACCCGAGTTCTAGGTTACCCATACGCTTTGGGCGAGCGGTTGACTAAATCACTTCCACCTTCAGTAATGGGTAAAGACATTTCACTAGGTGGAATTTTTAACATGGATGATGATCGCTATGGCGAGGCAAGTGAATTTAGAAATTTGTATGAGTCTGACCCAGATTCAAAGAAGATTGTTGATACTGCATTAGGTATTGAAGGATTAAAGCGTCAATGGGGTGTGCACGCAGCAGGAGTTATATTAAGTAAAGAGCCACTTTTAGAAGTTATCCCAATTCATCGCAGAGAAGCCGATGGGGCAATCATCACTCAATTTGATATGGGTGCGTGTGAAGCAACTGGGCTGCTTAAAATGGATTTTCTTGGATTACGAAATCTTTCAGTATTGGATGATTGCTTAATTAATATTGAAAAAAACCTTGGTAAAAAAATAGTCCTTGAAACATTGCCGCTAAAAGATGACAAAACCTTTGAACTCTTATCTCGAGGAGACACTTTAGGAGTTTTCCAATTAGATAGTGCTCCGATCAGATCATTACTTCGTTCAATGGCACCGGATAGTTTTGAAGATATTGCAGCGGTGATCGCGTTATATCGTCCAGGCCCAATGGGTGAAGATTCACATAATAAATATGCAGATTACAAAAATGGCCGAAAAGCTCAAGTTGGTATTCATCCAGAGCTTGATAAACCATTGAGTGAAATTCTTAAAGATACCTATGGCTTAATTGTTTACCAGGAGCAGGTGCTAGCAATTGCTCGAAAGGTTGCTGGTTTCACACTTGGTCGTGCAGATTTGCTTCGAAAGGCAATGGGCAAAAAAGATAAGAAAATTCTAGACAAAGAGAAGGTCCACTTTGATGCCGGTATGAAAAAAAATGGTTTTTCTGCTGACTCAATTGAAAAATTATGGCAAACACTTATCCCATTCTCTGATTATGCGTTTAATAGAGCTCACAGTGCTGGCTATGGCTTGCTCTCATTTTGGACCGCATACTTAAAAGCAAACTATCCAGCCGAATACATGGCTGCTTTATTAACCAGTGTTCGTGATGATAAAGATAAGAGTGCGCTTTACTTAAATGAGTGCCGTCGTATGGGAATAAAGGTTTTACCTCCTGATGTGAATGAATCAGATTCTGAGTACACCCCACGCGGAACAGATATTAGGTTTGGGCTTACAGCTATTAGAAATGTCGGCGAAAATGTTGTCTCATCAATTATTGAGAATCGAAAAACAAAAGGAAAGTATCTAAGTTTTGGTGATTTCTTGACCAAGGTTGATTCACATGTTTGCAATAAGAAAACGATCGAATCATTAATTAAAGCTGGTGCGTTTGATTCCTTAAGTCATACTCGACGAGGTTTAATGATGGTGTTTTTAGAAGCACTTGATGCAGTTTCTGAGGCAAAGCGGGCAGAAGCAATCGGACAATTTGATTTATTCGGAGCTACGAATGCCACTACAAGTGTTAGCGGTGTTGAGCTAGATATTCCTAACACCGAGTGGGAAAAAATGATGTTACTTGGATATGAGCGAGAGATGTTAGGGCTATATGTCTCTGATCATCCATTGCTGGGAGTAGAACACGTTTTGCGTTCAGTTGCAGATTTTTCAATCAGTCAAATATCTGAAGTTAGCCATGACCAGATAATTACAATTGGTGGGTTAATTACGCAGATTCAAAGAAAAGTTTCAAAACAAGGTACTCCATGGGCGATCGTTACTGTCGAAGATCTAGATGGCGCAGTAGATGTTTTGTTCTTCTCAAATGCTTATGCTGCCCATGGAGTTAATTTAGTTGAGGACCGAATTGTGGCAATTAGAGGCCGGGTTGATAAGCGAGAAGAACAACCAAGAATCTCAGCCCTTGATTTAACTTTGCCTGATTTAAAACAAGTACCAACCGGTCCATTTATTATTTCAATGGAAATGTCTAGATGCACACCGCCTGTTATTGATCGAATGAATGAGATTTTACGTTCTCACCCAGGCGGGCGAGAGGTTCATTTGAGATTAGTCGATGGTGAAAAAAACACAGTTTTAAAATTAGATGAAAATTTAAAGGTTACCTCTTCACCCAGTTTGAGTGCAGACCTTAAAACGGTACTTGGACCAGATTGCTTAGTTGTCTAGGTATCAATGAGAGCTCTTGAATTATTGCCAGCCATAGATATTAAGAATGGTAAATCTGTCAGATTAAAGCAAGCAGATTTGGATTCAGCAGAACAGTATGAAAATCCGAATGCAGTTCTCTCTGATTTTGTTGCCAAAGGTGCAAAATGGGTTCATCTTGTTGATTTAGATGCAGCGTTTCAATCCGGAAGTAATTCAGAATTGATACAAGAATTAATAAATATTAGCCCAATAAAGATTCAACTGTCAGGTGGAATCATTAATGAAAGCACCTTACAAAAAGCATTAAGCACCAAAGCTGACCGGATAAATATTGCAACTGCAGCTTTGCAGAACATTGATTGGGTGGTTAAAGCCATCAAATCCAATAATGAGCGTTTAATGATTGGGCTTGATATTAATGATGGTGTTCTGGTTGCTAGAGGAAGCGGTGAAGTAATCGGTGATCCGTTTGAGTATATAGAGACTTTGGATATGGCCGGATGCAAGCGATATGTAGTGACCGATAATTCAACAGATGGTGAGCTAAGTGGCCCGAATCTTGATTTACTAGATAAAGTTTTAAAATCAACGAAATCACTGATTATTGCAAGTGGTGGTATCTCAAAATTATCAGATCTTAAGGATCTGCGTGAGATGGGCCTGGATGGTGTAATTGTTGGCAAGGCACTCTATGTCGGAGCAATCGATATCAATGCGGCGATCAAAGCCTGCTACCAATAATCGGCTCCTGGCAGTTAGTAATTACGGCAGAATAGGGCAGTGGAAAAAGCACTGATTTCTCTGGAAGAGTTTCGCAGTTATGCCCGAGACTTTAATGTGATTCCAGTTGCTCGTAAGCTCGTTAGCAAAAATGAAACTCCACTTTCAATCTATGACAAGTTAACTCAAAATCGCAGCGGAACATTTCTACTTGAATCTGCAGAGGCGGGAATTTGGGCAAGATATTCTTTTATTGGAGTGAATAGCGAAGCAACATTAACTGAGAAGAATGGGTTAGCAACTTGGCTAGGAGTTATGCCAGCGGGTGCGCCAACTGGAATTGATCCGTTATCTGCTCTCAGAATCGCCACCTCACACCTTCGTTCACCAAAAATTAATAATTTGCCGCCACTAACTGGTGGCTTGGTTGGATATCTTGGCTATGAGATTGTCAGAAGGCTTGAAAAACTGCCTAATCTTTCTAAGAAAGATATTGATATTCCGGAGATCGCCATGATGCTCACCTCAGATTTAGCAGTTTACGATCATCAAGAAGGTGTAATCACATTAATAGCGAATGCGATCAACTGGGATGGGAGTTCAGATCGAGTTGATTTGGCATTTGAGAAAGCAATTGAAAGATTAGAGAAGATGGAATTGGAGCTAAACCAATCTTTGCTATCTGAGTTTAGAGAAATTCCAACCCGAGTAGTTCCAAAATATGATCGCAATACGACTGATGCCGATTACATTAATAAGGTTGAATTGATTAAAGAAGAGATTAAGTCCGGTGAAGCATTTCAGGTAGTGCTTTCTCAGAGGTTTTCTATGCCGGTCACATGCAAACCATTTGAAATTTATCGAGTATTACGTAAGCAAAACCCAAGCCCATATATGTATATTTTTAATTTCTCTGATGATCTTTCAGTTGTGGGTTCAAGCCCTGAGGCATTGGTAAAAGTAACTGGAGATAATGTAATGATTCATCCAATCGCAGGTACCAGGGCGAGGAATGCTGACGCAACAGTTGATCAACAGGTAGCCCAGTCACTACTTGAAGATCCCAAGGAGCGAGCAGAGCATTTAATGTTAGTTGACCTTGGTCGCAATGATTTAGGTCGTGTATGCCAAGCAGGATCAGTTGAGGTAACTGAATTTATGCAGATCGAGAAGTACTCACATGTAATGCATATTGTTTCGACTGTAGTTGGAAAACTCTTAAGTAAAATTGCTCCGATCGAAGCCTTATTTTCAGTTTTTCCAGCAGGCACATTATCTGGCGCACCAAAGCCACGAGCAATGGAGATTATTGAAGAGAATGAACCAACCAAGCGAGGTATATACGGCGGGACAATCGGCTACCTTGATTTCACTGGCAATATTGATACTTGTATTGCAATTAGAACTGCAGTTATTAAAGATCAGATTGCGTATGTCCAAGCTGGAGCTGGAATTGTTGCTGACTCAGATCCGGCATCTGAAAATCAAGAGTGCATAAGTAAGGCGGCTGCAGTTTTAGGCGCGGTTGCTACAGCTAACTCAATGGTTGGCAAAAAATGAGAAATTCTCTATTCGGCAGTTTAATACTGGTTGGATTAGCTACATATTTAATAATCAGACTAAGCAAGAAAACTAATTCAGATAAATACAAGTTAAAGCCAAAAAACAAATGGAACGCGCTTTCAGAAGGGAATGACCCAACTGATGAGTGATTCAAATGTCCTAAACTCAATTATTGAAGGTGTCTTAGAGGATGTTCAAAAGCGCATTGTTCCAATCTCGCAACTTCGGGACCAATTGCAGTCTGCGCCAGAATTAAGAAATGCTTACGCGGCATTAAGTAGAGAGCCAATGCGCATAATTGCGGAAGTTAAAAGATCCTCTCCAAGCAAAGGTGAGTTAGCTGTTATAGCTGATCCAGTTTCCCTTGCAAAAAGCTATCAAGAGGGTGGAGCGGATGTTATAAGTGTCTTAACTGAAGAGCGCCGGTTTAAGGGAAGCATTTCAGACTTAATTTCTATTCGAGCAGCTATAGAAATTCCGGTCTTACGGAAAGATTTTATTGTGACAGAGTTTCAAGTATATGAATCCAGAATTCTTGGCGCAGATTTAATGTTGTTAATTGTTGCTGGATTATCAAAATCACAACTTACTGACTTTTATCAATTAGCGACCGAACTCGGTATGGATGTTTTAGTAGAGGTTCATACTGTAGAAGAGGCAGAGCGTGCTATTGAGATAGGCTCCAAAATAATTGGTGTTAACTCACGCAATTTAAAGACACTTGAAGTGGATGAGAAAAACTTTGAGTTAATTTTGCCGCAACTCCCCGATTCAGTATTAAAGGTTGCAGAGTCTGGTATTAGCCAACGCTCTCAGGTTCAATATGTGCAATCCTTGGGCGCAAATGCAGTTTTGATCGGTGAAACTCTCGTTAAGGCAGGTAACCCAATTCATACGATAAATGATCTGCTCAATCGATGAAGATGCAATAAACTCTAGCCATGACACTAAGTAAGAATACGCAAAGTATGGACTCATCTATTTTGGGTCACTTTGGTCCTTACGGTGGAAGATTTGTTCCAGAAGCCCTAATCGCCGCACTTGATGAATTAGCTGCGGCTCATCTCTCTGCGCAGTCTGATCCATCTTTCCAAGCAGAGTTAACCGAACTACATAAAACTTATACCGGCAGACCAAGTATTTTGACGGATGCTAAGAGATTTTCTGAATATGCAGGTGGCGCAAGAATTTTGTTAAAGCGTGAGGATTTGAATCACACCGGTAGTCATAAAATTAATAATGTTTTGGGCCAAGCGTTATTAACTAAGCGAATGGGTAAAAGCAGAATTATTGCCGAAACGGGTGCTGGCCAACATGGTGTTGCCTCTGCAACAGCTGCAGCATTGTTTGGTTTGGAATGTGTTGTTTATATGGGTGAGGCCGACACTAAGCGACAAGCATTAAATGTTGCAAGAATGAAGTTACTAGGTGCAACAGTTGTACCGGTAACTCAAGGATCTAAAACTTTAAAAGATGCAATTAATGAGGCCATGCGCGATTGGGTAACAAATGTCGAAACTACTCATTACCTATTAGGAACGGTGGCTGGTCCTCATCCTTTCCCAACAATGGTAAGAGATTTTCAAAGAATTATTGGTGTTGAAGCACGTGCTCAAGTGCTTGAGTTAACCGGCAAGCTTCCAGATGCTGTTTTGGCATGTGTTGGTGGCGGTTCAAATGCAATTGGAATCTTTCATCCATTCATCGATGACAAGAACGTTCGACTAATTGGACTTGAAGCGGGTGGTAAAGGTATTGAAACCGGATTTCACGCGGCAACTATTTCTGGTGGAACTCCTGGCGTACTGCACGGAACAAGATCATATGTATTGCAAGATAAAGATGGTCAAACAGTTGAATCACACTCAATTTCTGCTGGCTTAGATTATCCAGGCGTTGGTCCAGAGCATGCTTATCTGAATGACATCGGTAGAGCTGAATATCGCGCAGTAACTGATGATCAAGCAATGTATGCATTTTCATTATTGTGTAAATCAGAAGGAATTATTCCTGCGATTGAAACAGCACATGCATTAGCTGGTGCACTTGAGATCGGCAATGAGCTTGGCAAGGATGCAATACTTCTAATTAATCTCTCTGGCCGTGGCGATAAAGATGTTCAAACAGCTGCTGAGTACTTCGGATTACCACTTTAATGCCCACTGCGCTTGATAATCTTTTTATTGAAACAAAGAGAGAAAATCGAGCTGCATTAATTGGTTTTTTACCAGCAGGCTTTCCAACTCAAAAGGAATCGATAGAGATAATTAAATCGATGATTGATGGGGGAGTTGATGCAATTGAGATTGGCTACCCATACTCTGATCCAGTTATGGATGGGCCAGTAATCCAAGCTGCATCTGAACAGGCAATAAGTAATGGTGTTGGCGTGGATGAAGTATTTGATTTACTCAAAATTAGTGTTGCGTATGGTGCGCCTTCAGTTGTTATGAGTTACTGGAGTCCAATTGAAAAACATGGTGTTGCTAAATTTGCGCAGGAAGTTTCAAATGCAAAAGGATCTGGCGTAATTACCCCAGATTTAACTGTTGAAGAATCTGATTCTTGGCGAGTGGAATCAGATAAAAATGGGCTTAATAGAATTTATGTTGTTGCACCGAGTACTACTAGTGAGCGTTTAGCAAAAGTTACTTCAGAATGCTCAGGGTTTATCTACGCTGCAAGTTTGATGGGGGTTACCGGGACTAGAGATGTCGTCTCTGCAAACGCAAATTCACTTGTGAGTCGAATTAGGGCTACCAGTAACACTCCAGTTGCGGTTGGCTTGGGAGTTTCTACGAAGGAGCAAGCAAAAGTGGTTGCATCTTATGCTGATGGCGTGATTGTTGGCTCTGCATTTATTAAGATAATTCAAGAAAATGGTGCCGGCAGATCTGGCCTTAAAAAAGTAAAAAAATTAGCGCAGTCTTTATCTGAAGGGGTAAGAGATGGCCGATAAATTTAAAGTTGTTCAACCATGGCTGACATTGCTTGCTCGATTAATTTTGGGTGGAGTTTTATTCGCAGCTGGCGCCCTTAAAATAGGCAGTTTACAAAAATCTGCCATGGCGGTTAGAGCTTATGACCTTCTACCGGTTTCACTAGCTAATTTTTTAGGCTACACATTGCCTTGGATTGAAATTGGGGTTGGTTTGTTGCTTATTGTGGGAGTTGCGGTACGGATTTCTGGATTAATCGGTGCATTCACAATGTTGGCATTTATTATTGCGATAGCTCAGGCATGGGCTAGGGGCTTAAGTATTGATTGTGGTTGTTTTGGCGGTGGCGGTGCTATCGATCCGGAAGACACTAAGTATTTATCTGAAATTATTAGAGACATAGGCTTAATGATCCTGGGAATTTACCTATATTTCTATCCGAAGGGTAGATTTAGCCTAGATAAATAGGAAAATAGTCCGGTAAAGCAAGGGAGAAAAAGATGGCAGCGAACAATAGTGGCGATAAGGGAACTCGCAACTTAGTGATAATCATGGTTGCGTTTATTGTTGTAGTTGGAGTTGTTTTCTCTTTGATTAGCAACAGATCAAACTCAACTGCTGCTGTTCCTGCGTCAGTATCTGCTGCGGATGGCTATGGAATCGTATTAAATCCAAATGCCAAGCCTACAATTGATGTTTATGTAGATTACCAATGCCCAGCTTGTAGGGCGTTTGAGATACTAAATGGCGGATATTTGAATGAAGTTATTGCCCAGAATAAGGCAAAAGTTGTATTTCATCTTTTGACATTTATTGGTCCTGAATCAATTCTGGCAGCAAATGCTGCAGCATGCGCAGCTGATGAAAATGAGTTTGTTGCGATGAATCTTGCAATATTTCAAGATCAATCACCAAATGAGAATTCTGGAAAATGGCAAGGTGATGCGATGCTTAATATTGGTAAATCCATTGGTATTAACTCTGCAAAATTTGAAGCATGTATCAAGGATGGAAACTACGTAAAATGGACTGGAAATGTTTCAGCGGCTTCTGCCAAAGCGAATGTAAACTCAACACCAACAATTTTTGTGAATGGTAAACAACTAGACCGGAACACTGAGTACGGAGATCCAGTTAAGTTCAGAGCAGCACTAGCGGCTGGCGGCGTTAAGTAGTTTTTCTGCTTAACATCAATGATTCAACTCATTCCAAGCCCCAGTTCCTCACAATTTTCGCTAGGGCCGGTAACGATCCACTATTACGCGCTCTTTATAATTACTGGAATTGCTCTTGCTATTTGGTTAGGCCGACGACGCTACTCGTCTCTCGGAGGTAATCCAGATGATGTGTCCGAGGCTGCAGTCTGGGCAGTCCCATTTGGAATAATTGGTGGGCGTATTTATCACGTGGTCTCTTCCCCGCAAAAATACTTTGGCGAAAATGGCAATCCAGTTGATGCCTTCCGCATTTGGGAAGGTGGCCTCGGTATTTGGGGGGCAATTTCACTTGGCGCACTTGGTGCCTATGCCTATTTTAAAACGCACAAAACAACTTTGAAGTTCAGTCAATTTCTAGATTCTCTAGCACCTGGAGTTATTTTTGCGCAAGGAATTGGACGAGTAGGAAATTACTTTAATCAAGAGGTGTTTGGTAAACCTACGAACCTTCCGTGGGGTATTGAAATTAGACCATTTATGCGGCCAGATGGATATGAAGAATTTTTGAAATTCCATCCAACATTTCTATATGAGCTACTTTGGTGTGTATTCATAGGATTTATGCTAATTAAATTACCTGGGCTAGTGAGTCGAGTAATAACAAATAAAGGGGATGTTTTCGCGCTTTATGTATTTGGCTATACCGCTGGCAGGTTGTGGATAGAGGCTCTTAGAAT
>Ga0247831_1000667_pt1 | contig 74264 bp, 74 predicted proteins | sample LaCruzMarch2015__9_FD_192406 | JGI IMG/M metagenome (GOLD analysis project Ga0247831, IMG submission 192406) | Freshwater microbial communities from meromictic Lake La Cruz, Castile-La Mancha, Spain - LaCruzMarch2015_1m | ecosystem: Environmental > Aquatic > Freshwater > Lake | place: Spain...
AATTCAGCTTAGCGGGCGCTCAAGCCAAAAGCGCTCTATATCGAACCGCAAAAAAGTGGGGCATCCCGCAAGGACGAACGCCGACGACCCATATATTAAAGCCCGAAACAGGGCGGGTGACCGGCATCGCAGCGAATGAACATTTTTGCTTGCTGCTCGCTCGCGAAATTGGGTTGCCGGCTGCGGTCAGCGAAGTTCAGAATTTTGGCGAAATCCCCGTTATCATCGTGGAACGCTTCGATCGCTCGAGGGCGAGCGCACGCGTGGTGCGACGTCACCAAGAAGATATGTGTCAGGCGCTGAATGTGAACCCCCGCCATAAATATCAAAGCGAAGGTGGCCCGGGGCCCATTGAAATCATGGATTTGCTGCAAAACTCAGCCAATCCAATCGTTGACCGCGATAGGTTCATGCGAGCGATGGCGCTGAACTATGTGATCGTCGGTACCGACGCCCATGCACGCAATTATTCGATTACCTATGCGGCAGGCGGCGCCTTCCGGCTAGCGCCGCTCTATGACATCATCAGCTTTCTGCCTTACGCCAAAAACGTGCAGTCTTGCGAACTCGCAATGACAATCGGTGGAGAGAAGACGGCAGGAAACATTCTGCCTCGTCATTGGAATACGCTTGCTGCAAATTGCCGTTTCTCGAAAGAACGGGCACTCGCGCACGTGTCGGATTGCATCGCTAGGCTTCCCGACGCAGCAATTTCTGTTCGAGCGCAATGCCACGCAGCTGGCTTGCAACACACGATACTTGATAGATTGGTCACAGAAATAGAAACGCGCTGCTCAAAACTAAGCGAAACCTATGGCGCCGAAAGAATGGCGGCATAGCCCGCCCACTCAATGCTTTTGGGAGTCATCGTATACGACCTGCGCGCGTGATAACCTCGAATGATTCCCGCGCGCTCAAGCTCGACGAGAATAATCCGGTCTATCTCGTCAATACGCTTGCGGAGGTCGAGAACCACCCTGCTCTCGTCAGAAGACACGTGCGATCTGTCCTCTTACTCAGCACGAAAAAGCGTGCTTGAAATTGCCGCCAACTACGCTGCGCGCGCTGTCAGAATCGCGCCGAAAATTTTCAGACCTGAGACTGAAAGGGCGAATACGAAAAATACTGAAGCAGCGCAGGCTGCTGAAATGATAATGCACGAACATTCCGCTGTGTCCTGATGCGTCGAGATTCGGTCAAGTGGCGTAGTGACCTATTCTGGGGCGGCAGAACAACTAGAGAGTTGAATCGTTCTTTTCGACCGCTGAACAGCTTTCATACAACTTCCGCAACCAGCGCGCCCGTAGCTTGAGGAATAGAGCACCTCAGGCTTCCTATTCTTCGCAGGCTTCGTTTGACGCCGCCGAGATCGAAGACGCCCGCGATCACGAACGTAGCGTCTTAAGTCACACGTCCAAAGCAGCCGCTGGACTGAGGAGTTTGTATTGATTGGATGAATACTAGTTAAGCCTCACCTCAAGCGTGGCGCTTTTCGAACGTCTAAATGACAACGTCACAAGAAGAGACCTTCACGGTGACTTGCATGGGAGTGCTCGGAAGCTAGCAGACATACAATTACGCGCGATCTGAATTAGAAGCGACGCTTTATGGGCAAACCAACCGATCGAGTTCACGACTTATCAATTGCTTTATTGCGCCTATGCTCTGCTCCGGAGCGCGAATAACGATGCGCAGACCCTCCGCGCCAGCGTGAAACTCCACTGACGCTCCCTCCTTTAAATCTACGATGCCTTTCGAAGCGTCGAACTCCACGCAAAACCTATGACTCATGTGTTCGCAAATTTGTACAAGACATCGGCTCGAGCTGGTAATTGCGATATTGGCTTCAACCTCCATATCAATTTCCTCAGCCAGTCGCTCAGTACAGAAACTTTATTGACAGCCGGCGTGACTTCAATTCAGCTTACGGTCGTCCAGCCCTAAACCGCGACCGATGATTTCAAGCATGATCTCGCTGGTGCCGGCGAAGATGCGGCTGATGCGCGCGTCCGTGTACATGCGGCTGATGCGGTACTCTTCCATATAGCCAGCGCCCCCATGGAACTGGACGCATTGATCCATGACGCGCCCCTCCAGTTCACTGGTCAGCAGCTTTGCGGCGGACGCGTCCTCAGCGCTAAGTTCTCCGGCGTTAAGAAGCATCACGCACTGATCGACATAGGTCTGCGCCATATCGAGCTCCGCACGCATTTGCGCCATCTTGAAACGCGTGTTCTGGAAGGCGCCGATGGGCTTACCGAAGGCGCGGCGCTCTTTCACATAGTCCAATGTCAGATCGAATGCGGTCTGCGCCGTGGCGATGAAGCCGATTGCCGCAACCAGCCTCTCCTGCGCCAAGAAGCGTGCGAGATATTTGAAGCCCTGCCCGGCTTCACCGAGAAGGTTCGCCTTCGGCACCTTCACGTCGTTGAAGAACAGCTCCGCAGTGTCTTGGCTCTTCAGGCCCATTTTGTCCAACTTGCGACCGCGTTCGAAGCCTTTCATGCCGCGCTCGACAAGGAACAGGCTGATGCCGTGCGGCCGGTCGGGATCCGTGCGCGCCGCAACGACGATCAAATCGCCGAGGATCCCGTTCGAAATATAGGTCTTCGCGCCATTGAGCACCCAATGATCACCGGTCTCGACCGCTCTGGTGCGCATGCCGGCAAGATCGCTGCCCGTCGAAGGCTCCGTCATCGCAACCGCAAGGATCGTCTCACCCGAAACGACGCCCGGCAAGAAGCGTTGCTTTTGCTCTTCATTGCCCAGCTTGGCGATGTAGGGCGCGACAAGGTCGCTGTGCAGATTGACGTAAAATCCGATGTCGCCGTGGCGCATATTTTCTTCGATTATGATTTGGTCGAAGCGGAAATCACTGATCCCCGCGCCGCCGAACCGTTCCTCGACAAACACGCAGAGGAGGCCATTTGCGCCGGCCTTGGTATAGACCTCACGATCCACCATGCCCGCCGCGCGCCAGCGATCCGCGTGGGGCCCAACTTCCGCCTGCATGAACCGGCGCACGCTGTCGCGAAACTGTTCGTGCTCTGATTCAAAAATCACGCGGCGCATAGCGGTTTACTCCGTTTCGCCAGCCGGCGCGGGATAGAAGCCTTCGCCGTTGGCCGCCTTGGCCCGAAGCCAGGCCGATGGTGCGAAGCGCGGCCCATATTGTTGGGCCAGACGATCGGATTCACGCACAAATTCCGCGATCCCGATCGTGTCAATGTAGCTCAGCGTGCCGCCGGTCCAGGCCGGGAAGCCCCAGCCAAACACGGCGCCGAGATCTCCATCCTGAGCCGTCTCAAGTACGCCCTCTTCGATGCAGCGCGCCGTCTCAATCGCCTGGGCATAGAGAAAGCGCAGCTTGAGCTCAGTCTGCTCCGGCTGTTTTGCGGCCAGTGGAAAGTTCTCGCGGAGGCCCTTCCATAGATGCTTGGCCGCCCCTTCCGGGTAGTCGTAAAAGCCGCCCCCTGCTTTGCGGCTTGGGCGCCCTAAGTCACGCATCTTGTACATCGCGGGCATTCCCGCAGGCACGAGGAACGACGCGCCTTCCTGTTCGATCGCCTGCTCGACGATCTTGATGGGCAGGTCCACCGTCAGCTCATCGAGCAACGCCAGTGGCCCGACCGGGAAACCGGCGGCCTTGGCGGCATTTTCGATCCGCGCAGGCTCCACCCCTTCGGCCAGCATGGCGGCGCCTTCATTGATCAGCATCTGGAACACGCGGCTAGTGTAGAAGCCGCGGCTGTCATTGACGACAATCGGCGTTTTTCTGAGCTGCGCGACGAAATCGAGGCTCTTGGCCAGTGTTTCCGGCGAGGTGGTCTTGCCCATGATCACCTCGACCAGACCCATGCGATCCACAGGCGAGAAGAAGTGTAGTCCGATGAACTGATCCGGCCGGGCCGAAGCCTTGGCCAGTTCCGTGATCGGCAAGGTGGAGGTGTTGGTCGCGTAGATCGCATCGGCAGGGATCACCGCTTCGGCCTTTCGCGTGGTCTCGCCCTTGATGCCGATGTCTTCAAACACCGCTTCGACGATAAGTTGGCATCCATCGAGCTTCGCGAAATCATCCGTTGGGGTGATGCGGGCGAGCATGGCTTCCACGGAATCCGCCGCCAGCTTGCCCTTCTGAACCAGCTTGCCCCAGACCTTGCTGCTATAATCCTTGCCTTTCTGCGCGGTCGCCACATCCCGGTCGATGAGCACGACATCCATGCCCGCCTGTGCGGAGACGAGCGCAATGCCCGCGCCCATCATCCCGGCGCCCAAGACGCCCACCTTCGAGACAGTGTGTTTGGCGACACCCTTCGGACGCCGCGCGCCCTTTTCGGCGGCCTGTTTGGAAATGAAGGTGGTACGGATGATGTTGCGCGCAACCGGATCGGTGAGGAGCCGGGCGAAATACTTGCTCTCGACCGAGAGCGCTTTGTCCATTGGAAGCTGTAGACCTTCGAACACACACGACAAGATCGCGGGGGCCGCCGGCATGTTGTAGCCCGCTTTGTCCGCGACCTTGGCGACGGCAATTGAGAGCCCAAGCGAAAATTCAGGGACGATCATCCCGCGCGCTTCGGGCGCGGCGAAACCCTTCACATCCCAGACGCGCACCGGTGACGGATTCGTAGCGAGCCAAGTCTTAGCGGCGGCCACCACATCTTCGACCGGAACGACAGCATCGACGATGCGCGCCTTCAGCGCTTCCGCCGGAGACAAGGAGCGGCCGGTCAGCAACAGATCAAGCGCCGCCTGCGCGCCAATCATCCGCGCCAGGCGCTGTGTGCCGCCCGACCCCGGCAGAAGCCCCACATTCACCTCAGGCAGGCCAACAACGGCCTTAGGGTCATCGGCGAGCACGCGATAGTGGCAGGCCAGCGCCAGCTCGAAGCCGCCGCCGAGCGCGAGGCCGTTCATCGCGCACGCGACGGGCTTGCCCATGGTTTCGAGCGCGCGGTGCATGCGGGTGGCCTTCTGGCTGAAGGCATAGGCTTCTGGCTTCGTCAGGCGGCCATAGCCCTCAACCAGCGCCTTGAGATCCGCGCCCGCCATGAATGCTTTTTTCCCGGACGTGATCACAACGCCCGTCACCGCTGCGTTCTCGCGCAATTGCGCGATCGCCGCGTTCATCTCGTCAAGCCAGATATCGGAGACGACGTTCATGCTCTCGTCGGCATGATCGAGAATAAGGATCGCAACGCCGTCGGCGCCGGTTTCAAGCTTAATGTGTCGCATGGTCGCGCTCATCAGATCAGACCCGTTCGATGATGGTTGCAGTGCCAAGGCCGTTGCCGGCGCAAAGCAGCGTCATTGCGGTGCTTAGATTTTGGCGTTCAAGCTCGTCCAGCACCGTGCCCAGGATCATCGCCCCGGTCGCGCCCAGCGGGTGTCCCAGCGCAATGGCGCCGCCATTCACGTTCGTCTTGGAATGATCGACGCCAAGATGATCCATGAAGCGCAGCACGACGCTGGCGAAGGCCTCATTCAGTTCGTAGAGGTCGATGTCGTTCTTGCTCATGCCCGCGCTTTTCAGCGCCTTCTGGGCGACGGCAACCGGTGCGGTCAGCATGATCGACGGTTCGGAGCCGATGGACGCCCAAGCCCGTATCCGCGCGCGTGGCTTCAACCCCGAGGCCTTGCCGAATTCCGCATCGCCCACGAGCACGATTCCAGAGCCATCAACGATGCCGCTGGAATTGCCGCCGGTATGGACATGGCTGATCTCTTCGACCTGCGGATAGCGTTCCCGCGCCACGCGGCCGAACCCCATCGCCGCCATGCCGGGAAAGGCAGGCTTGAGCGATGCGAGCGATTCCAGCGTGGTGCTGGGCCGGCGGTGTTCGTCATTGTCCAGGATCACTTCGCCCAGCACATCGCGCACCGGCACGATGGAGCGAGAGAAGCGCCCCTCATTCCACGATATCCCGGCGCGCCGCTGGCTTTCGACCGCATAACTATCGACGTCGTTGCGTGAATAGCCTTCCAGCGTGGCGATGAGGTCCGCGCCAATGCCCTGCGGCGTGTAGTAATTATGGAAGGCGACGCTTGGATCCGCGGCCCAGGCGCCGCTATCATAGCCCATGATCGTGCGGCTCATCGATTCCACGCCGCCGCCGATGCCGGCGCTCGCCATGCCCGAACCGACATGCGCCGCGATATTGTTCACCGCCTCAAGGCCCGACGCGCAGAAGCGGTGAAGCTGATGCCCGCCGACAGTTTCCGCATAGCCGGCGTTTAACACCGCGGCGCGGGCCAGAACGCCGCCTTGCTCGCCAACCGGCTGAGCGCAACCGATGACGACGTCGTCGAGCAACGCCGTATCGAGACCGTTGCGGTCGCGCACAGCCTCAAGAAGCTGGGTAACCAATTGGACGGAGGGTATCTCGTGCAGCGAACCATCGGGCCGCCCGCGCCCTCGTGGCGTACGGACATGGTCGTAGATGAAAACATCGCGCATCGGGGAGCCTCTCCTGGAACCCTTGCCAGCTCACGCGGTCTGGCGAATATCTACCCCCTTTTCTGACGCTACCGTTTCTCGACACCTACCCTGCGATAGGATGCCGTGACACGGAAACCCTAGCTCCGTCGCAGCAGCAAAAATCCAAACTTCAGAGCACCAATTGAATCGCCAAGTCATCCTTGCATCGAGACCCTCAGGAATAGCGCAGGCCGAGCATTTCGCGATCATCGAAACACCGCTTTCGTCGCTCGCCGCAGGTGAAGTCAGAGTCGAAAATCGCTTCTTATCGGTGGAGCCCGCAATGCGCGGCTGGATCGCCGACGCCGGCAATTATGCCGATCCCGTGCCCATAGGCGGGGTAATGAAGGCGCTCGCGGTCGGTGAAATTATCGAAAGCAACGACCTCGCGTGGCGCGTCGGCGAAATCATCACTGGCTGGTTTGGCTGGCAGCAAGTGGCGACGATCACGCGCGCCGCCATCCTCCGCCGCGTGCGGGAAACCGATTTGCCAGCATCATTGGCGCTCGGCGTCTTAGGCATTAACGGCGTGTCGGCCTTACTCGGCATGACATTGATCGGCGAGCCGAACCCAGGAGACACCGTGGTCGTATCGACCGCCGCGGGATCGGTAGGATCTGCAGTTGGCCAGATTGCTCGCATACTCGGTTGCCGCACCATCGGCATTGCCGGCGGGCCGGGCAAGGTGAAGCAGTGCCGTGAGATCTTCGGCTACGACGACGCGCTGGACTACAAAAATGGTGGTCTCGAAAAAGCCATCGCGAAAGCCTGCCCGAACGGAATCAACATCTATTTCGACAACACAGCCGGCGCCATCAGCGACGCCGTCTATGCGCACCTCGCATCAGGCGCGCGAATCGTCGTCTGCGGTACGGCGTCCGTGGCGCAGTGGGATCCTTGGCCGACAGGCCCCCGCATCGAGCGGCGCCTCCTCGTGAAACGGGCGCGCATGCAGGGCTTCGTCGTATTTGACCATATGGATCGTTGGGAAGCGGCGATCGATACTTTGGCCGGATGGGTGCGCGAAGGCCGTCTATGCTATGTTGAGGATGTATTGGACGGATTGGAGGCGTGCCCCGATGCGCTCGCCGGCCTTTATCGTGGCGAAAATTTTGGAAAGCGCATAATCCGCCTTTAAATGGCTTCTGATTAACGCACGCGCCAACGCGCCAACGCCGCCTCAATCGTCAACGAGACGCTTTCACCGGCGCCGCCGGGCGTCGCCGAAAATCGGGGTGCGGGCATTGCTTGTTTGACCCCATGGCGCTCCACAAAAACCTGTCTTGCCGTGTTGACGGGATGATCCATCGCCTCGCGCAAAGACAGGACCGGCGTCACGCAGGCATCGGTTCCGGCGAATTGCGCTTCCCAGGCATCGCGCGTCCGCGACAAAAATGCTTTGGCGAAGTCCTCCGCCATGCGGGGCCATTGCGCGCGATCATTTTGGTCATATGCATCAGCGGCAATGCCGAGACCCGACAATAATTTGGCGAAGAATTGCGGCTCAAGCGAACCCACGGCGACATAACCGCCATCCTTACAAGCGTAACAACGGTAAAATGGAGCGGCGCCGTCAAGCAAGTTGGAGGCTGGCTGATCCTGCCAAACATTGGTGCCTAGATAGGCGTGAAACAAGCTCAGCAGATTGGCGACGCCATCGACCATGGCCGCATCCACAACCTGCCCCTTGCCGGTCGCTTTGGCCGACAAAATGCCGGACGCCATACCCAGCGCCAGGAACATCGCACCGCCCGCATAATCGCCGACAAGATTGAGCGGCACAGTGGGCGCGCGGCCTTCTTGCGCGATGGCGTGCAGCGCGCCGGTCATCGCGATATAATTGATGTCGTGTCCGGCGAGAAGCCGTAAGGGACCTTCCTGCCCCCATCCCGTCACGCGACCGAAAACAAGACGGGGATTGCGCGCGAGACACTCTGCGGGTCCGATGCCGAGCCGTTCCATAACGCCAGGCCGCGCGCCCTCGAAAAGACCATCCGCCTCTTCGACAAGCCTTAAGAGGCCCCCGCGGCCGTTCTCAGATTTAAGATCAAGCTGGATATTGGCGCGCCCCCGCAAAAGCACGGCTTCTCCGACGTCATCCCACGCAACTTGCCCGCCGGGACGACAAACCCGCACGATATCTGCGCCAAGCCCAGACAGGATCATACCGCACAAAGGCGCAGGTCCAATCGCATCCATTTCGATGAGACGTATGCCTGCAAGGGGTCCACTCATCATAGATTTCTCCGAGTTCGTACGTGGACGACGTCGCCTTGGTTTTTGGACGCGGCGTTGCAGCGCCGCAGGCTCTGGGGCGAGCTTACGTTGAAATTCAAGCCCCCGCGCAAAAAAATGGCCGCCCCCCGAAGGGGACGGCCAGTGATCGAGAGGAGATTATGCTTAAAAAAGCCTAGAAGCTATATTCGACCGATATGCCGTAGGTAAGCGGAATGCCCTGATTGGCTGTGGTGAAGCCCAAGGAGCGATAGCCGTCGAAGGCGTTGATGAAATATTCTTCGTCGGTCAGGTTGCGACCCCAGATCGAGATCTCTGCTCCAGTATTCGCAAAAGCCAGCGATGCCCGGGCATTCAACAAGCCGTAGCTTGGCAAGATCCCCAGACGGTTTTGCTCCGCCACTTCCGCCTTGACCGAAGCCGAAGCAAGCGGCGACGCCGACGTCACATTGACCGGCTTGTCGTCGATGAAAGAATAATCGACGTGGAAAGTCGCCAAACCGACGCTGGTGTTCAGATCCTGCGTGGCCCCGATCGTGAATTGCCATTCCGGTGCGTAAGGAACGTCTTCGCCACTGCGGTCCACGATGCCATTGCCGTTCAGGCGCGCGTCGTTGGGACCACGATTTTCAAGGAACGATCCAGATTTATATTGCGCGTCCAACCACGCAATATTGCCTGTGAGCTCCATCCCCTCCCAAGGAAGCGCTGTGACTTCCAATTCAGCGCCGGTGGTTTCCGTATCGCCGGCGTTCGCAGAATATTGCGACAGACCCGCGCCAGGAAGGAAGGCGTTGACGATACGCTGCACATTTTCGTTTTCAGAGCGGAAGATTGCGACGTTCGTCCGCAAGCGGCCGTCCAGCAAGTCAACCTTCGCGCCAACTTCGAGTTCCTTGATCTTCTCAGGCGCGAAGGATTCGTTTCCGGCAGGCACGTCGCGGGTGTTAAACCCACCCGCCATCGCAGCGCCGCTGCCCTTGATGTACAAGAACACGTCGTCGTTGAGGCGATAGTCAAGACCCAATGTGAAGGATGGGTAGTTGAAGTTTTCGCTAAAGTCCGACCTGCAGCCAAAGCCTGGAACAGTGGCGATGCCGGTGCCGCAAGCAGCAGCCGCAATATTGGAGCGGCCACGCTTGATGATAGACCGGCTATCCGAGGTATAACGATAACCGGCAGTCGCGCGGAGTTGGTCGGTAAGCTGATAATTACCCTGGAAGTACACCGCCTTGGATTTGGCTTCGAAGTTTCCAAGCGTCAAACGGGTCGGGAAACCCAAATTGCCGAAGCTCGTAGCGATCGACGATTCATCACCATCTTCCCGGAAGTAATAAACGCCGCCAATGAGATCAAGCTTGCCGATCGTCGTCGACAATTGAAACTCTTGGCTGAACTGACGTTGATGATAGTCCGATATGAATGCGATGACATTTAAAGGCGTACCGTCCAAATCAAGTTGGTTGGTGCTGTCCGCCGCGCGATACGCAGTGATGGACTTCAGCTTCACATTCCCAAAATCAATATCGAGATTGGCGTTCACGCCGCCCGATTTGGCGGCGTTAAACGGCGTCCGGACGTCCTGACGGCCGTACTTCAGACCATTGATCGGCGCGCCATTGGGCCCAACAGTTTGATTTTGATATGTCTCATCGTATTGGCCCGATCCGCCAGCGCCAACGAGATAGTCGAGGGGATTAAGCGGTGAGCCTCCAAGATTGCCAAGGCCGAACATCTGGCCAAGCGTGAGACCCGCGGCAGGGCCAATCGGCGCGCCCAGGAGCGGCTGGTAAGAGAGGTTGAACCCCCGCACCGCTGTTTGGCCGCCATTGTCCTCGTAATCGACCGTGTCCGCGGACACGACCAGCTTTACAGGAAGATTGTCCGGCTCCCACTTCACCGTCCCGCGCAAGGCGTAATCGTGATCGACATCCTGCTGCTCCGTGCCCCGGATAGGATTATCGACATAACCGTCGCGCGCCGAATAGCGTCCAGCAAGTCGAACGCCCAATTGGTTGCCTTGCAGCGGGATGCTGACGGCGCCCTCGATGCGCGTGGCGTTGTAATTGCCGTAGCCGGCCTTTACATAGCCCGAAAACTCTTCGCCAGGCAGCGTTGTGGTGATGTTCAACGCGCCGCCTGTGGTGTTGCGTCCGAACAATGTGCCTTGCGGGCCGCGCAAGACTTCGGCTTGTGCGATGTCAAGGAAGCCCAGATTGCCGGAGGTTGGGCGGCCGTAATAAACGCCGTCCACATAGGTGCCGACCGCCGCATCAGAGGCTGAGTTCGGGCTATTTTGCGCTTGACCACGAATTGCAAGATAGGAAATCGAAGGGCCGCCAGTGCCGCCGCTGCCGATTGAAAGGCTCGGCGCAGTCTTTTGCAAATCGACGACCTGTGAGACCTGGCTCTTCGTCAGCATCGCCGCGTCGAGTGCGGTCACCGCAACTGGTGTGGACTGCAAATTTTCAGAGGATTTACGAGCCGTAACGATGATGTCTTTGATCGTGCCCTGCTCTTCTGGAGCAGTCTGTGCAAAGGCTGGAAAACTCGACAAGAGTCCCAGCGACAACATTGTCGTGCCAAGAAATACGCTGCGCATGCGAAGATTATCCATTCTAGTACCTCCCCCGAAACACCCTGCCCAAAGTCCGTCTTCAGACAGACGGGAACAGGCGATTTCAAAATGCTTTCTCACTCCAAACCGTGAGTTTTTTCGTCGGTTTCTAATTCGTCCGACCGGCCCCTTAGTCACACCTATCTAAGGGAAGGAGGGTCAAACAGTGTCAGTTCAGGCGCTGCTTCCGAAGCAACCGTGACATTACGGACACTGTGCAGCCTCACCCGCGATCAGAGCAAAAGCCCCACTCTTCGGCCATCCTTGATGGCTTCATCCGTCGCAAAAACGCTCCAGCGCGCTTCCCTGGCGTCACCAATCAGGTGCACCTCAAGGTCTAATTCCGACAGGGCCAGAAAAAGCGCTTCCTCCGGTGGTTTCGATGTTACCAGGATCGTGTTGTCGATAGAGTCGAGAACCGATGTCTCTCCGGTGAAACAATGCTTCAAAGTCACATTGACCGGGTCGATCGCCGTGATCTCAGTCTGCGGAATAAACGTCACTTTGGGCAGGAGGCGCTTGCTGATGACTTTGTTAATGCCGATCTCCGTCACAGACATGGCGAGGCCGCTATCAATGGTGACGAAGATCACTTCCCTGCCCTGGTCCGCGAGAAGTTCAGCGATGCCGGGTCCCACCTCATAAGATGTATTGTCGTAAACGATGATGCGTTTGCCGACGCGCGCATGGTCGAGCAGCAAATCCTCCGGAGTCAGTACGTTTTCACAGTGCACGCCCCGAATGGGGGCGAGCTGATGCTTGCTGACGCCCGTTCGGGCATAACGAGCGCCTGTCGCGACAACAACGGCTTCCGCTCCAAGTGCAGCCGCCAAACTGGGCGTCGCCTCGGTATTCAGCCTTATATCAACAAAAAGCTTATCCAGCTGCAATTTTTGCCATCGGATGATGTCGGCGCGATCTTCTAAACCCGGCAATTTCGCTTGCAAGGTCACATGACCGCCCAGCACCCCGGACTTCTCCAAGAGCGTCACCTTATGCCCGCGCTGCGCTGCAACAAGCGCCGCTTGCAAGCCGGCGGGCCCGCCGCCGGCGACAATGACGCGCTTACGCTTCATCGCGTTCGACGGCGGCGGCAAGTGCTCGCTGCCGATCTCTGGATTGACCGTACAACCCACCGGATGGCCGATGCAGGACCTTAAAAAGCAACCTTCAAGATCACCGATGCAAGCCCTAATCTCAGTGGTCCGGCCGTCGCGAGACTTATTGGGCCAGTCGGCGTCGGCGATCACGGCGCGGGCCACGAAGATCATGTCCACTTTGCCGTCTTCAATCAGTTGATCGCCATAGGTTGCGGACAGGATTCGACCGCCGCTCACCACAGGAATATCGACGACCTTCTTCACCTCCGCGGCCGCATAGATGTGAGAGCCCTCGGCCAGATACGAGGATGGATAATGGTAATGCGTCATTTGCGGCTTCTGACCACGAGCAGTGATGCGCAACCAATCCACTTTTCCACTATCGGATAAGATTTTGCAGATCGCCAACCCCTCGCTCAGCCCCTCTCCGCCAAGCGTGGAATCATCCGCATTGACGGCGAGTCCCAGAACGAAATCTGGACGGCAGCGCGCCCTGACGCCATCAATGATCTCCATCACAAGGCGCATGCGGTTTTCACAACTCCCGCCATATTCGTCCGTCCGATGATTATAAAGCGGCGAGGTGAAGCTCTGAAGACCTGCACCGCCGCCGATCGGAAACTCGAAGCCGTCCGCCCCGGCCTCTTCAGCGTGCATCGCCGCCACGATATGGGCCTCCGCCAGCGCCTTGATTTCCCGAAAAGTCATCGAACGCGGCTGACTGTCGCTAAGGACCGTGTGCGGCGCCATACCCGACCCCTGCCCGGTCGCCGGATCCGCCTGCATCCACACCCCTTGCACGAAGACCTTGCTTTGGTGTTTGTGAACGGCGTCGACGATGCGTCGGATCGCGGGGATGTGGTCACGGTTATAGGCTTCGATAAACCAGCCGCGCGGCACCAGCGGCGCCGGCGCGACCTGACAGCTTGCAATGCCCATAAAGCCGCAACCGCCTTTGGCGCGCGCCTCGAAATAACCGACCTGCGCGTCGGTGCCTATGCCAAGCCCAGCCATGGCGTGCGGCGACATGAATACGCGATTGCGAATCTCAAGAGAACCGATCCGCATAGGGCTAAAGAGTTTCCGGAACTGAGCCATTGCCGCCTCCCTATTGCGCTGTGAAGTGAACCATGAACGCGGTGGAGGCTGAGGCTCGCCGGAGCGGTAGAGCCGCTTGATAGGCGTCAGATTCATACCACCGCTTAGCGGCGCCATCGTCCGGAAACTTCAAGATTATGATTGAAGAGCCGGGAAGGGCGCCCTCCATCACGTCCGGCTGATCGGAGGCGACAACCTCGACATCGAAGCCCGCCAGCGATTCAAAGCCGGCCTGCGCATATTGCGCGTATGCCGCAAGGCTCTGTTTGCTCACCACACCGACAATATATGACGCCATGCAAATGCTCCCTCTTGGCCTGTACCGGCTTTGACGGAATGCTATGCAAGTGGTGGAGAACCGGAAGGGCAGTCTTTTTAACGCGGTAAAGCAGGCGCCATTATCGCTTGCAGCGAAAATGCGACAACGTGGTCGCGCCAAAGAAGGATGCCTTCCGGACTCGCAAAGTCGATGCCGCTGCTTTTTGATAAGGCCCATCGTTGCGTGAACGCGGCTGAAGCAAGCGCGAAGATGGACCAATAGGTCAAGTTGGGATCAAGCCCCGGCCGGAACACGCCCTCAACGACGCCACGCTCCAACATCGGCGCGACGCGCTGGGCGATGAATGTTCTGACCGAAGGAATGTATTTGGAGCGGCGGGAGATATGTTCTCCCTTGTGAAGATCCTGATCGAGCGTCATGCCGACAATGTAAGGCCGCTCAACATAGGCCTGGATGATCCGCTCGACCAAACAACGCACCGCGTCAGGCGGCGCCAACCTGTCGTAGTCCGGATCATCGAGCATGGCGAGAACCTCATCGGACACCCGATCCAGCACCACGCCGTAGAGTTCTTCCTTGGTCTTGAAATAGTGATAGACGAGTTGCTTCGTGACGCCTGCGGCCTTGGCGATGCTATCCAGCCGGGCGCCATCAAAACCCTGTTCGGCAAAGGCGTCTCGGGCTGTGGACAGGATGCGCTCTAGCGTCGCTGCGGAAGAATGTCGTGGCTTTGCCGGCATCAGCGCCCGTCCGCCTTGGAATTGAGGTCCGCTGATCCGCGCCGCAATATATCAAGACACGCAACGTGTTTCGTGGCGCCCGCGAGTTTCATACCGCTTTTTTGCGGTGACATAGGCGCCGCGGCAAGACAAAAAATATCGGATGCTACACGCTTCAGGCGCAACCTTGGCCAGCGATCACCGCCTACAGAACCTATCCTACGGCAGGCCAATACATTAGGCCATGACGCCAAAGTTTGATCCTGAGAGGGCCGCCGAAAGGTTACATAGGCTAACGCCATTCCAGACCTTGCACGGAAAATCTTATGACGACCCGCCATCTTGTCGACCCTGAATTGCTCGCATTCGTCGACAGTTTTCCCACCATGACCTTGTCCGACACGTCGCTGCCCTTGATGCGAGCAGGCATGACAGCGATGCTGGCTGCGCAAGAACTGCCCGACTTACCGGTGACTTGGCGCGATATACTCATTCCATCAGGCGATGGCGACCGCTCGATCCGTTGTTTACTGGTCCAACCTCAACATATGCAGACCAACGCCCCAGCGATCTTGCACTTCCACGGCGGGGGGCATGTGCTTGGCGCGCCCGAAATGAACCTGCCGCAAGTCTTGATTTGGGCCGCAGAATTGAACTGCCTCATCCTTTCGGTAGATTATCGCCTCGCGCCGGAGACGCCATTTCCCGGGCCGATTGAGGACGGCTACGCCGCCCTGCGCTGGCTCTATGAATCCGCGGACAATTTGGGCGTCGATTCCAGCCGCATCGCCGTCAGCGGCGAGAGCGCCGGCGGAGCGATGGCGGCCTGCCTCAGCATTATGGCCCGCGATCGCGGCGAGTTTAAAATCGCGTTCCAGCATCTTGAGGCGCCCCGCCTCGAAGACGTCTTGCCCGATGCCGCCGACGCCAATCCCTTTACGGGTGAATTCGTTTGGACCCGAGCGAACAGCGAATATTGCCGAAAGGCTTATCTGAAGAATGGCGACCCATCGCCCTATGCGTCCGCTGCGCGCGCCAAAGACCTGACCGGCCTACCCCCGGCATTCATATCAGTCGGTGCGCTCGATCTATTTGTGGACGAATGTGTGGCTTTCGCGCTTCGCCTTATTCGTTCGGGCGTGCCGGTCGAGCTCATCGTTTATCCGGGATGCTACCACGGTTTTCGCATGGCCAAGGAGGCCGCAATCTCGCTACGAGCCCAAAGCGATAGTCAGCTGGCGCTCAAAAAAGCGCTCGCCAAATGACGTCGCCGCTCGACGCTGAAAAACTGCTGGCCTACCAAATCCCAACCACAAGGGATGATTATGATCCGCGTGACGTCATTCTCTATGCGCTTGGCGTCGGTGCAGGTCTGAGCGCCGAGATCGACGAAACCTCATTTCTATTCGAACGTGACCTGCAGGTCCTGCCGACCATGGCGCTGGTTCTAGGTACGCCCGGCTTCTGGCCGATGGACCCCAAAAGTGGTCTTGATTGGCTGAACATCCTGCACGGCGAACAACGCCTTAAGCTGCTACAGCCGCTGGATGCCTTCGGCGCTTTGATTGGCGAAGCGCGTGTGACGAATATCGCCGATAAGGGACCGGGAAAATCTGCGCTCATAAGCGTGTGTAAGGACATAAAAACGCCAGGCGGAACATTGGTCGCGGAAACGTCTGAGATATGGGTGGTGCGCGGCGCCGGCGGTTTCGGCGGAAGTCCCGACTTAAATGAAACGCCTCTGCCGGCGACCCCGGAGCGAGATCCCGATTACGAAGTCACCCTGCCGACCTCCGTCGCACAAGCCGCCACATACCGGCTGTCCGGCGACCGAAATCCACTGCACATAGATCGTGCCACTGCACGCAAAGCCGGGCTCGATCGACCGATCCTGCACGGCCTTTCCACCAAGGGCGTCGTCGCCCGCGCCTTGATTCACGCCTGCTGCGGCGGCGCCGCGCACCGACTCCGTGACATCGCCGTCCGCTTCTCGGCCCCAGTGCTCCCAGGCGATACGATAAGGACCTACATCTGGCAGGATGACGCGTCAGTGCGCTTCTGCGCCGACGCCGTCGAGCGTGGCGTTCGCGTGATCGACAATGGTGTAGCGACGATTCAGCGCTGAATCGCCGCTGTGACGTCACTCAGCAACATTGGCGTTGAACTTCGCCGCCGCTGCGTTACTCCGCTTTTTCCGTCACCGGCGTCATATTGCGCATGAAAGCGTAGAAATCCGGCCCCAGCTCTGGGAGCTCCATGCCGAGCCGCTCGGCCAGATAGAGCGTCATGAAGTTCGCATTGAGCGATTTGTTTTCGGGTGGAATATTGCCGACGCCGACTTGACGGTCGAACGCCCCCACCACAACCAGCGCCATGCGCAACGCCACAACAACATCGTAATATTCTAAATGCTGCGCCTTACGGCCGGCCGCAGCCTCCCAAATGGCGATGCTTTCGTCGCGGGTCGGCAAGCCCTCCAGTCGCTTCACACCGAAGCGCCGGCTGAACAAATCGTCGAAATAAAGCCACCAGGCAAGATCAAGCTCTGATGGACCCAAAGCGGCGAGCTCCCAATCAATCAGTCCACTGACGCTTCCTTCAGCGGTAAACATCACATTGGAGGGGGTGCTGTCGCCCCACAAAACATTGACCGACGTGTCTTTTGGCTCATGCGCGCGCATATAATCCATAGCCGCGTCGATATAGGGCATGACGCGTCCCTTGCGACACCCCTGATGCCAAGCCTCAAGATGCCCAAGATACTGGTCAAGACCAGGCTTGCCCCATTCGGCGCGGGCGAGAAAGGCAAATCCATCCCGCTCCCATTCCACTTTGCTCAGCAAGGAAAACGCCTCGATGGCGTTTCTCCAGGTTGCGCGACGTTGCGCCGGCGACATATCGGCGAGCCAGCCCACGCTATTGTAATTGGGATTTTGGGTGGCCGAATGACCGTCCACCCGCCCCATGATGAGGAACGGATTGCCCAGCACCGCCGGGTTAAGCTCCATGCCGATCCATTCTGGAACCGGGACCGTCTTTAGCCTGTCGAGTGCGGCCATCATCCGCCCTTGAAGCTCAAGGCTCGAGCCCAGCACCACCTCAAGGTCGGTCGGCTGGCGACGAACGACAAGCGTCCGCGCCTGCGCGCCAGCAGCGTCCACATACGCAACGTCTACAAAAAAAATATCGGCGGAGAATCCAGATCCCAGCGACACTTGCAACGGACGCAGCCGGACATTGCTCCAGCCGGCCACATGGGCTTCCAACCAGTCCCGCAAGCGCGTCTGCACCTCCGTCGCAGTCAGCGCCATATCAGAACCCTTTCGCCGCCAGCGCCCGCTTCAGTTCGGCCGTGAGCGGCCCCATATCTTTTGGCGCCGCACCGTGGAGTAGAATTTCGTCAGCCCCAGCGTCCAGATACGCCATCAACTGATCCGCGCAGCGCGCGGCCGTGCCGACGGCTGCGCCCTCGTCGATCCAAAGCTGCGGCAATAATTCCCCGACATCGACGAGTTCCTGACGCGTATAGGCCTGATCCGCCGGTTTGCCATGCAAACCTGCGATCTTGGGATGCGCGCGGATTTTGCCCAGCACGCCTTTGTCCCATCCATTGATCTCAACAATGAGGTCTCCAAAACTCGGCAGTTCGAAATAGGTGATGGCCCTGCCGCGCACCACGGCGTCTTCCTCATCCTTGGGCAGGTCCGGCGCTACGATGATATTATGATAGATGCGCACCGACATTGGATCGCGCCCAGCTTTCTCCGCCGCTGCGCGGACAATCCGTGTGCTGTTTGCAACGCCGGTGGGCGAAACGAAGGGATGCAACAATACGCCATCGCAATGCGTGCCGGCGAATTCGAGACTTTTAGGACCGATGGCCGTAAAGATGATTGGCGGCTTCGGGCCGTCGTGCATGTCAGTGAGCTTGAGCATCGGGAAATTGCCCAGCAGCCCATCATAATTGACCGTTTCGCCATCCCACAACCGCCGGAAGATGCTGATATAATCAGCCAGCCGCTCCATAGTGATCGCCGGCGCGCCCATCATCTTCATGTAAGCCGGCACAGCGCGGGCGAACATGACGCTGAAGCGATTGCCGCTCATCGCCTGCATCATATTGGCGATGCTCGCGGTGACCAACGGATGCCGCATTGTAGCATAGAAGGTGCCGTTAATGCGGATACGCGATGTCGCCTCGCTGACCGCGCCGGAAAGAACCGCGGGCTCTTTCAAGGCGAAGCGTTCCGAAATCCAAACGGCGCCCAGCCCGATCCGCTCGGCTTCCAGCGCCTCTTCGATCCCGCGGCGCGGGTCGGCGACGCGGCCGGGCAGCACATACGTGCCGAATTTATCAAACAAGGCCTGCGCGCCTGCATCTTGCGTCATTTAAAAAACCTCTCGCGCGACGTGGCGCCGTCAAACTCTTCCAAGAATGCCGCCGACAAACAACCTGTCGCAAGACAGGGCGCAAAATGGCCCCTTGGGCCACAGACAGCGTCTGGACAGGATTGTCTTGGAGGAGATTGTATGGACCCCTTGGCGCGCATGCTGGCCCTTGAGGACATCCGGGCGCTGAAGGCGCGCTACTGCCGCTTTCTCGACGCCAAAGACTGGGAGGGGTTCGCTGAGCTGTTCACAAAAGACGCCGTGATGGATGTGCGCGAGGATACGGGAAATCCTCCCATCACGGGCATTGCGGACATTCTTGCCCAAGTGCGATTCGCCGTGATCGACGCCGCCTCAAGCCATCAGGTCCATAGCGGGGAAATCACACTGGATGGAGTAGACGCCGCGCAAGGCGTGTGGGCCATGCAAGACCGCGTCGTGTGGAAACCAGGCAAGTCCCCAATTCCGGGAATCGCCTCAATCACAGGCTACGGCCAATACCATGAAAGCTACCGGCGCGAAGGCGGCGTCTGGAAGATCGAAGCCCTTCGCCTATCCCGCTTCCATGTCGATATGCACCCCGCCTAGGGCTCAGTCCCATTGCAATTCGAGTTTGGGCACATGAACGATGTTGCCGACGAAATAGCCCACTTCGAAGCCATCCTTAATCCGGAACGTCGGAACAGCCTTCAAGAATTCCTCTATGGCGATTTGCATTTCCAAGCGGGCAAGATGCATCCCAAGACATTTGTGGATGCCGCCGCCGAGCGCCACATGCGACGCCTTACGATCGAAGCGCACCTCTGAAGGATTATCGTGCAGCTTGGGGTCCTGATTCACCACAGGCGTGCAGACCGAAACATATTCACCAGGCATGATTTTCTGGCCGTGAATTTCAATCTCCCGGCTAGCGATGCGGAACGCCGTCACCGGGCCGAACACGCGTAAAAACTCCTCCACAGCGAGCACAATGCGGTCCGGGTGTTCACGCAATTCCTGCTGACGCTCGGGGTGGCGCGCAAGCCAGGTGAAAATATTGCCGAGCATTGTCGTGACGGTGTCCAAACCGCCGAGAAAAAGGTTGAAGCAGTGCCCCAACACTTCTTCATCATTCCATTTCCGGCCATTCTCGGCTTCGTGATCGAATATCCCGGTGATGTAGTCATTGCGCGGGTTTTTACGGCGATCTGCAATTTCCGCGACGAGATAATCCCTTGCCTTACGCACCGCATTCTTGCGCACTTCCCAGTCATTGGAGTGGAGCATTTCCTTCTCCCAGACGAGGAACTCCGCCATGCGCTCCTGAGGCAGGCCCAGCAAATCGAGCACAATGAAAATAGGATAGCGTTCGGAAAACTCGTTCACGAAATCGCATTCGCTGCGGTCTTTGAATTTGTCGATCAGATCCGTCGCGCGACGGCGCAGATCCTCCCGCATCGCCGCCATTTTCTGGGGTGAAAAGCTTGGATTGAGCGCCTTGCGGTAAAAGGTGTGAATTGGCGGATCGGCCTCGGTCGGCACAACCAACCAATCCTCGCCAATGCTTTGCGACCATTGGCCCATTCCCTTCTTGGTGAAGTTATCCGCATCGCGCAGCATGGCCATGGTGTCGTCGTAGCCGGTCAGGAGCCAACCTGGCTTGTCGCCCGGAAAGATGTTGGTGACATAGGTGATTGGGCCCAAGGTCCGGTGCATTTCCGGGATCAAGGTTTCCTGCGGGCAATCCTTCACCACTTCACGGGCGAAGAACGGCAGACGCACGGCCTTGTCCGCAGGAACGTGGGATGGAAGGGCGTTCGGGCTCATGATTCACTCCTGTTACCAGATGATGCGCATCTGGGCGGCAAGGCGGCGATTGCGCAGCAAGATCGCGCGCTCTTGCGGGGAAACGCGTTTCGTATCGTTGGGCAGATGCTGCATCACATCCGCCAGCTTGACCTTTTTCATCGACGGCATCGGCTTCTCGCTCGCCTCGAACCAGCGCCCCTGCACTGCGCCCGCTGCATAGCCCGACGTGTCGAGCCAGTTGTGCACGCCCGGATCCCGCGCGGAAATCACCGTGCGAAAAACACCGTCGCCATCGACCAATCCCTGCTTGTCGTTGAGACTGGATTGATTGTTGTACCAATCGGTCGTCTCATAAAGCGCATTCGTCAAGATGATCGACCAATATCGGTATTTTGCCGGGACCCTGACTTCGGTGATCAGCGCCTCATCGTCCGCCAATTCATAAGCGCCTTCATAATAGAATTGACCCGCAAGTCCGGACATCTGCGAGACGTCGAATATCTTTAGGCTGTTCAAATGGCCTTGAGTGCGCAATTCCTCGACATGGGTGGGAAACGCCAGCGCGCAAACGCCGGCGACCCCAGGAATTTCCGCAAATGCGTGGTGGAGCGTCGCAGCCGATGGGCGCCCTTTGCTCTCATCGACATCCAGCCGGACAATCCCAAAGCGCGGCTCGCGCTCCACGCCCCAGTCGCAGCCGACCACCCGGACCATGAATTTCTCACACAAAGGATCCAAAAAGCGCCAGTCCCCTTTGTAATCATCGGGTCGCGCCGGCGAGATCAGCAGCTCGAAATGGCCGTTTGCGTCGAGCGTCAAATCGTCAAAATCGATTTGCCCAAGCAGTGGATGATGCTTGCCCGTGCGGAGCGTATCCGGCCCCATCTGCGCCAGGATGACCATGCGCACCGTGCCGCGATCACCCTTCAGCAGGTACGCCCCGCCCCTTTCAATCAAGCAGGCTTTGTAGATCGTATCCGCATTGGGCTGGAAGATGTTCTGCGCGATGTTGAGCTCGGGCACGAACATCGTATGACGGCGGTCCCCGACCAACGCATCAATTGTCGCCCGCGTTACGCCCGCCAACAACAGCCGCGTGGATTCCGCCATGATTTGGGGATCGCTGCGCAGTCTTTCCGGCACGCGGCCGCGCATGGCCGCGCCCAGCGGCCGCAGAGCGTCGATCAGCTTTTCCCACTCAAGGCCATCGTCCTGCATAGTCTCGGCGCCCCATGCTCATTTTGTCCGTTGTTGCGATTGGAGCCCAGAAGCCACCTGTCTCTCGACAGGTGGACAAAGGCGGCTCCAGCTCAAACTAAGTCCAAGATGAAAGTCGTACGATGATATCGAAAGAGATAAAGTTAGACGTCACGTCCGCCGGGCTTGCGCAACCTGCCCAAATCGCGGCGAGTCTGCATCTGCCGGCCCAAACGGACAAAAGCCCGGACCAGCTTATTCTCGCCATTCATGGCGGCGGCTATCATCGCGCCTATTGGGATCCGCCCTTCGCAGATGCGAGCTACAGCTTTGCACGCTGGTTCACGGATCAAGGCAAGGCGGTTTTGGCCATCGACATGCTGGGCATGGGTCAGAGCAGCCGTCCCGAGCCGGAGAGCGACCTCAGCACCGCTATCATCGCCGCAGCGCACGCTGAAGCGCTACGCCAAATTGTGGCGCGATGGGACGCAAAGGTCAGCGTCACCGGAATCGGCCATTCCATGGGCGGCATGATGCTGATCGCCCAAGCCGCCGATTATCCGGACATGGACCGCATCGCTGTCTTAGGCTGGGCGAATGAGCCGATGATTCTTGGCGACGCCGATGTCGCAACCTTGCAAGCCGGCCTTATCCCTAGCGGTTACCTCGCCACGCCGCGGCCGCCAATGCGGCGGCTGTTCTATTGGGATGACGTGCCGCTGGCGCTGATCGAAGCGGACGAAGCCACAGGTTCGACGACGCCGGCCACCCTGGGCCGGGCCGCCCTCACGCCCGGCATCGTGCACGATGCGGCCGCACGCATTCATGTGCCCGTATTGATTGTTCAAAGCGCAGTCGACACAAGCCCCGCACCACAAAAAGAAACCGCATATTTCAGCGGATCGCCGAAGGTGACGCTACAAATTCTAGAAGCGGCCGCCCATTGTCAAAACTTCGCGGGAACACGCGTTCAGCATTGGCGACGATTGAACCATTGGATTGACGCAACAAGCTAGAACTCAAAGTGCGCGCATTACCCGTCGTGCGGCGATCCTTCCCGCGACGCCCGACACGCCGCCGCCCGGGTGGCTCCCTGCCCCACCAAGATAAAGACCCGGCACCGATGGTTTTGGCCGTCCCATTGCTGATGCGGGGCGATCCTCCCCTGCGCGCAATGCTCCAAAATCAACATGCGTCACGCAGCCACTGGAAACATTGAGCCGCAATTCGCGCTCCCGCGCGGTTTCGACGAATCTGCCGACTTCATGCTGCAAGCCATCGTAATACGCGCCAAGCTGCGCCACCAATGACGCCATCAATTTGTCCTTCAGTGATTGCGTCCATCCCTCCCGGGCGTCGACGGCGATTGCTGGTAGATAGAGATAGGCGACAGAACAACCCGCCGGCGCTTGGCTGGGGTCAATGTTCGACATCGGACTTACCGACACCGCATGGCGTTGCGGAATATCGCCGCGGCGCGCAGCGGCGAAACTTTCACGAACATCATCGGCCAAGCCAATCAAGCCCACCGCTTTATTGAGGTCCGCGTCATCGTGGCGCAAATCCTGGTGCTTCTTCAGACGGAGCGGCGCATGCATGGCGATATTGGCGAGAAAGGGCGCCGCGTTTGAACGATTGGTCGGCACATGATCGATGCGGCGCAGCAAGCGCCGTTCAACCGCACCGCGGGTCGTCAACGCGAAGGTCGTCTTTGGATCGCAGGTGGCGATCACATTTCGCGCGCGCAATATGCGCCCATCCGCCAAACGAACGCCCCGGGCGGCCCCCTCCTCGATGAGAATTTCGGCGGCCGGAGCATTGAGCATGATCTCCGCCCCTGAGGCCCTTATGCTCATGGACATGGCGTCTGCGAAGGCTTGCAAACTGCCAACCGGTTTGCCGGTGCCCAAGCGATGCGTGGCGGCCAGGATCATGTAAGCGGCGGCATAGCCGTCATCGTCCACAGGCCCTGCGCCAGCCGCAATGCCGTTCAGCAGCGCGATAGTGGCGGGATGCTCGAACCATTCGCAGGCGACCTGATCGGCGGTGGCCTTGGACAAGGCCAGTAAATCATCCTTAAGGCCGGCGTTTCGGATGCTGGCGCCAATCAGCTTCGAAAGATTGCCGAAATCAGGCCGCCCCGGCTCCGCCATCATCAACGGAAAGCCGATATCCATGAGGGCGTCCATCACCTTCATGAACCTCAAATATTGCCTGCCGTCGCCCGGATGAATACGGGCAATATCTTCCGCGGTGCGCCGGTAATCGCGAAACAACGCAATCGAACGCCCATCTGGATGCAGATAGGCGTAGCTGGGGTCGGGATCGATGGTCCGCAGCCCATATTTTTCAAGTTCGAGATCTTCGATGATACCGGAGCCGCGCGCAAAAAGAAGCTCAACAGCGCATGGCGTAACGAGATAGTCCGGCGCTTCAGCGATCAGATAACCAGCGCTCGTCATACCGCCGACCTTCGCCATACGCTCGATCACGACGACCTTCTTGCCGGCGCGGCTGAGATATCCTGCGGCCGCCATGCCATTGTGGCCGGCGCCAATGATGACGGCGTCGTAAGGAGCGCTCATACTGGATGTCCCTCAAGGGTTGCGATTTCAGCCGCAATGGCGCGCGCGGCAAAGAAATAGCAGGCAATAGCGCCAAGCAAGAAAGTACCCAAAAGAAGCAGCGCTTGCTGCAAACCCGAACTGGCGGCTGCGCTGCACCAGGCGCTGGGCGCCAGTTTCGCTGCGCCAAGGCATTCCTTGTCATAGTGCAATCCGTACGCGCGCTTGGCCAGCCAATCGCTCATCCATCCCAAAAACGCGGAGCCAAGTCCAAGACCAAACACCGTCTGACCGAAGGCGTGAATGGCTGCTGCGGTTGCGCGCATGCGTGGTTCCACCAAGCGCTGCGTCACCGTCATGATCGTCGGCAAGAATGCGTAAAGGCAAAATGTCGACGCGAAGAGCAAAACCGCCATCACCCGCCAATCATCCTGATAAATTGCCGCAAGGTAGAGCGGCAGCGCAAAGGCGGACGCCATAAGCGGCAATAAGCCATAGCGTCGATGATTGCTGGCGGCGAAGCGATCCGCCAATAGGCCGCCTGCGACGCCGCCCAGCGCGGTCGCCAGGCTGAAGGTCAGGGCAAAAACGAGCGCCGCCTCTCGCAGGTCAAAATCGAAGCGGCGGATAAGGAGCGGAATCAGGAAAAGATTAAGTCCAAAGCCAACCAATGCGACTATGGCGCTCCCTAAAGTAAAATAAACAAATGACGACGATCGCGCCACTCTGCGCAGCACGACGCCAAAGCTGGGCGCGGCAGCCAGAGCGTCGCGTCGCGTCGGCTCTTTGATCGTTAGCCACAGCAATAACGCCAAAAATAATCCTGGCGCACCCATGACGAAAAACGCCGCACGCCAGCCATATTGCTGCGCGACCCAACCGCCCCCAATGGCGCCCAGGGCGCCGCCAACCGAAACGCCCACAGCGATCAGCGAAAAAACGGTCGCGCGCTGGCGCGCCTCGAAGCGATCCGCGATCAGCGAGACGACCGGCGGGGTAAATCCCGCTTCCCCGACGCCAACGCCCATACGCATGATCAGCAATTGGATGTAATTGCCTGCCGCTCCCGACAGCACCGTCATCAAGGACCATAGGGCTGTCGCGGTTGCGACGATTCCAACGCGGCTGACGCGCTCGGCGAGGCGGGCGATCGGGATTCCAATTCCGCCATAGAATAGTGCGAACGCGACGCCGCCCATAATCCCAAGCTGAAAGTCGCTAAGGCCGAATTCGCGACGAATTGGCTCACCGACCACCGCGATGATCATCCGATCAACAAAGTTGACCATATAGATCAACCCAAAGAGCAAGATGAACCACCAATCGCGTCCGGAAAATCCCTTCATCGCGCCGCCAAATACGCCTGAGACATGCGAGAGATGACATGAATTGAGACCAGACACAGCGCCATGGTCGCGCCGCCGGCAAGCCAAACGACGGGCGTCGACCAAGCTGAATTCAGCGCCAGCGAAACCGGGGCCGTCGTGACGCCGAGCGTCGACGCATAGGTGAAGCTTGGGAGCAGCAACAGCCATAAACGCCGCGCGCCCTCCAGATGAGGCGCGAAGATCGCAAGCCCCGCGCCCAGCACAAAACCGCCTGTGGCGTCGCAGAAAGAAAACCAAATTGGCGAACCGAAAACGTGAAAGGGCTGGTTGCCGTAAAAAGCGCTCAAACTGAGCCACTCACAGATCGAGACCGCCAACCAATCCACAAAGGCGGTCACCGCGAACAATTGCCAAAGGCGCGCCGCCGTCGCCCCATTGGCGATGGCGCGCCAGACCAGATAACCGGAGCCGCCAAAGAACCACGCATAACCCAGCGGCACATACCATGGGATGGTGCGTTCATAGGCCCGAAAAAAGGCGAGACCATTTTCATCCGGATACCAATAAAGCAGCGTATTGTCGTAAATCGGTTCGATCATGACAGCGGACAACGCAGTGCCGGCAAAGATCAAAGGTAATATCCATCCCCGGCGTTTGCGTTCGCCGCAAAGTCCCCACCACAAAAGAATGAGCGCCAGGATGATGCAGGTCCCGATCAGAAAAATCATCCCTGCCGGCTGCGGCGCCGGCATCACCGGCATCGACGCGATCGTAGACGGCATGCTCATACTTCCCCCAATCTGCCGCTTCTAAGTCGGACGCAAAAGAGCTGACCTCTCCTTGGGCAGGTAATTCCAGTCCCGCTTCAAGGCGATATAAGCGAACGAGGGAGTTCAGGCATGACTGGCAGGTTACACAAGAAAATAGCGATCATCACCGGCGCCGCAGGCGGCATCGGCGCCGCCTCCGCCAGGCGTTTGGCGGCCGATGGCGCAACAATCGTACTTGCGGATATTGACGCAGACGCCGCGCGAGAAGTCGCTCAGACGATCCCAGGCGCTGTCGCCATGGCGGTCGACCTTACAAACGAGACCTCCGTCAAAGCGCTGACGGGCGGCGTGATCGCCGAATTCGGCCGCATCGATATCTTGCACAATAACGCCGCGATCCAAAGTGACGCACAGCGCCAGAAGGATCTCGACGTCGTTAATCTCGACGTCGCGGCCTGGGATTTAGCGATGGCCGTGAATGTGCGCGGCGCAATGCTCATGAGCAAGCATGTGATCCCCCATATGATCGCACAAGGCGGCGGCTCCATCATCCACAGCGCATCCGGCTTCGGCGTTCAAGGAGAATCTACTCTTACAGCCTATGGATCATCGAAGGCTGCGCTCATCCATCTCAATCGGATGATCGCCACCCAATACGGCAAGCAAAACGTACGCTCAAACTGCATGGTGATCGGCTTCGTGCTGACGCCCGTTGCAGTGGAATCGACGCCCGACATCGTCAAGGACATCCTCTTGTCGCATCATTTGACGCCTGCATTGGGTCAACCGGAAGACATCGCCAATCTGGTGGCGTTCCTGGCGAGCGACGAAAGCAGATTCATCACCGGCGCGGCGATCCCGATCGACGGCGGCGTCACCGCGCACCAGCCCAGCTACGCCGATTTCCAAAAGCTGTTTGCACAAATGGGCAGCGCAAAGCTCTAGGTCGCAAATTCCGCCAGACGAGCCATAGGGCGAATGGGGTCACGCTTTCCGTCCCATGCGGCGTGCGCCTTCGCCATCAAAGACAAAGAGTTCAGCATCGCAGCGGACAATTCCATCAATTCGATATATGCCCCATTCGCGGCGCGGGTATCAAAAAGACAAAAGCGCTCTCCTGAAGGCATCCGGCCTGCATAAGCAATTTCATGGCCCGCCGCCGACAAGCGCGCATGACCGGCGTCGAAATCACATCGTGGCATCACATGATGAAGGCCTTCGCCGCGTTCGTGCAAAAAATCCCGGAAGGGCGACGCGCCGTCATTGGTCTGCTCCAAAAGCTCGATCAAAACGCCGCCGGAGAACCCAAAACCCACGCGCATCGAAACGGCCGTCGGATTTCCGTAATAGAATTGCCCCGGCAGAACCGGCACGTCGAACACAAAGAACGGACCCGCGCCCAGATCCCGCGTCCAGTGCAACAACGCTGCGTCAAGATCGCGTGTCACGTGGCACAGCTCGATGATCGACCCTTCAGCCTGCATCGCGCCACCCTTTCGCGCTGGTCCGCTGTGCAAACGCCCGCGCACGCGCCGCAATCTGCTTGCGCCGGCCATCCAGATCAATGCGCGGAATATCGGCCGGGATTTCACCCAGCTTGACCAGACGGACGTCAATGATCATGCGGTCGAGTGGCGGATTTGCAGGAACGCCCTGCCACCGCGCCATCATCCAACCTTCATGCAAACCGCAGGTGTCGACCCAATTGGCGACGCCAGGATCAGCGAGCGCAATCGCATAGGTGACCGTGCCATCGGCATTGGGCGTACACTGAATCTTATTGATGCTGGCGAGCTGCAACATCGGATCGGGTGCGATCGTCCAAGGATCGGTGATCTGAAAGCCAGTATAATAACTGCCCACCGGATCAAGCGTGACGAGCACCGCTTCATCGTCTGCAATGGCGTAACGGCCGCCGGCGAGATAACCCCAATTGCCGTCGCGCCCGTTTGGCCCGACTAGACGATTAGGGTCCGGATAACCCAAAAAATCATCCTTGAACCCACGCCAGAAACGAATCCATGCCGGCATGTCAGCGACGATCGCGGCGGCGATGACGTCTTCCGGACGCGGCGTCCATCCTGCTGGAGGGTCAAGTCGTCGCACCCGAACTTCGGCCGGTTGTTGGTCCCAGTCCGCCTGACTGTCGCGCGTGTAGATTTGGATGCGGCCCGGCTCAGTTTGTAAGTGCAGCGGCCCGCCTGCTTGCGGCCCAATGGTGACCGTCACACGGCGATCCCCATCGCAATGGGGCAGCAATTGCTGCAATGTCAGGGCGCCAATGTTCCGGCCCAAACCGGCATGGTGTTTTGGCTCCATTTCGATGACGATGCTAAATTGCGGTGGATTGTTGGAAAATCGAATATCGATTGCGTAATTGCCGTCACCGTTGATGGGAATCTCGCGGTTAAAATTATCTGGGTTGTCCACAGCGACCGCTGCACCGCCATAGGTATGCCCGAACCAATGACGCGGCGGGTTCGACACATTCCACACCACGTGCGGATCGGCCGTATCGCCGTTCGCCTCACGCATCGCGAGCGCCAAAACCCATTGATCCAACGCACGGTCGAGCCCAAGCGCGCCATCGGGTGACGCCGCAGCCAAATCGCCGCGCATGTCGCGCCGCGCCGCCTCACGCGCCATACGCACGTCATCGCGCTCAATGAGGCGGAGGGCTAATTTTTCCGCCGCTTCTTGGTCAGACGTATGGAGTGGATTGCTCAAGAGATGGTCCCCACCCGCCCACCTTCGGTAAAGATTGTGCTCCCCGTGGTGTAGCTCGACGCATCGCTGGCGAGCAGAATCGCCGCGCCGACAGCCTCATCAGCCGCGCCAAAGCGCTTGATCGCGTTGCGCTCCGCAAGCCCCAGACCTTTATGGATCTCTGCTTCTTGCCCGTCCAGACTCATCGAGCCAACGCACAAACAATTGATCCGCGTATGCGGCGCTTGCGTTTTTGCGAGCTCTCGGACGAGAAACAATAACGCCGCTTTGCTGACGCCATAGGCCACTGCGGGTGGAATCGGTGTGAAGCCGCCGCAGCTCTGAACCGAAATGATCGAGCCCTTGCCATGGCTCTTCATGTCGGGTTCGGTGAGTTCGGTGAGCCGCCACGTCGCCATGAGATTGACGTCGAGCGCCGTCTTCCAAACGTCTTCGCTGTTGGCCCAAAGACCGCCGTCGCGGGCATAGACCACGCCCGCCGCCGCATTGTTGAAGACAATGTGAATCGGTCCGAAGGCCTTGCGCGCCTGCGCCACCAGATTTTCCAGGTCGGCTGCCTTACCCGCATCCGCCGCCACCGCCAGCGCCCGCCCGCCGGAGAGCGCGTTGATCTCAGTGGCGATACGCTCCAATCGATCCTGTGAACGGGCGGAAATGACGACATTAGCGCCAAGCTCCGCATAGGCCTTTGCGACATGCTCGCCGACGCCCGGGCCGACGCCAGTCACTATCGCCGTGCGCCCGTCGAGCCGAAATCGATCAAGCACGCCCATTATGGCCTCCCCAATAAACCGCCAAAGCGATCAAGGTAAGTCTTCATGCGCGCGCGCACCTCAGCGACGTCGATGCCGTATTCTTCCGGCGAGTGCTTGTGCTTGCCCATACGCTGCGCCGCAGGGTTCTCAGCGAGGAAGCGTTCGATGCGGCGCTGGTGTTCCGTAGAAAACGACAAGCCGAACCGATCATAGATGCGCTGCACCGCGCCCTTTGGGTCAGTAACGATATCCTTGTGCGCCAGATCTATGATGCGGGCTTCGATGGCGGGATCTTGCCGCGCGGCGAGCCCCCTGTTCATGCCGACAATCCATGTTTCGACGACATCGCGGCCAATGGCGTGCTTGTCCTTGTCCCCGCCGAAAGCGGCCAGAAAGCCTGCAACAAAACTCGACAAGGAAGAAAACGTCAGCGCCGGATCACGGTGCGTCCACACCAGCATGGCGCCCGGATAGGCTTCAAGCAGCGCCGGAAGATCGAACAGATGCTGGGGCGACTTCAAAGTCCAGCGCCCCTTCGGCCCCTTCCATTGGAAGTTCTGCAAAAGCCGTCTGTGCGATACATATTGTCCGGTCACCCGCGCTTCCCGAAGCCAGCGCGCATATTCGGGCACCCCGAGCTCGGCGGGAAAATTGGTGCTGCCGAAATGATATTGCATACCATGATTGCATTCACCGGGCTGAGTGCAATCAAAGCGCTGAATATCTTTCAGCTGCGGTGCGTGGGCCAGCCAATTGTCATACATTGCGGTCACCGCGGCGATGCGCGGATCGGTGTTGAACGTCGCCTCCTCCGGCGCCGGCCAGGGAATGTACCATTCCCATTCGCGCGGACTGCGGGCTTGCGGATCAAGACACAGCAAATCGTAGCTGATCGTCGTTCCGGTGCGCGGTAAGCCGATGACGATGAGCGGATCGCCAATATCTTGCGCCGTGATTTCGGGGTGACGCTTATCATCTTCGACGAAGCGAAGGCGCGTCGCCAATTGGCCGACGATATTATGCGTTGCAAGATGGCGCAGCTGGTCGTTCGGGCCCATGGCCTCGACCGCCGCCACGAGACGATTAAATCCCTCGCGCCAGCCTGTATCGGGTCCGAAATCGGCAAGGCCCGTCTGATCCCGCGCCGCAGCCTCCAAGCCGGAGACGGTCAGCGGCGCGCTCATAAAGCTGTCTTTCCCATAAGATCAAGGAGGTCCGCATAATGCGGCTGGTGCGAGAGACCGCCGCCTGAGATCGAGATATTCTCGCCGGTGATGTAGCGGCTTTCATCCGACGCAAGAAACGCCACCAAAGCTGCGATATCATCGGGTGTGCCGAATTCCGGCGTCAGCACATGGCGCTTGATGATCTCTTTCAAGCCGGGCACGGTCTTATCAAGCGCCTCGGTCAGCACCACCCCCGGCGCGACTGAATTGCAGCGAATATTCTGACGGCCGTGCTGTGTGGCGATATATTTGGTCATGGTGATAATGGCGCCCTTGGAGGCGCCATAAGCGATGCGGGCAAGATCGCCGGCTGTGCCGCTATTGGACGCCGTATTGACGATCGAACCGCCGCCGCCCTTCACCATATACGGGATCGCATATTTGCACCCCAACAGATACCCACGCAAATTGATGTCGATGATCTCGTTCCAAATTTCGATAGGAATTGTCACCGCGTCGGTATCGAGCGGATGCTTTGCAGGGTCCGTCATGGCGGCATTGTTGTGCAGGATGTCCAGCCGCCCGAAATGACTGACGGTCCGCTCCACCATCGCCGCAACTGAAGCCGGATCAGACGCATCGAACTGAACCGCTAGCGCAGCGTCGCCGAGCGGCTCGGCCACAGCCAGCGCTAAATGCTCGAACACGTCGGCCACAGCGACGCGCGCGCCCTCGGAGACGAAACGGCGCACGACCGCCGAACCAATACCGCCGCCGCCCCCTGTGACGATCGCAACTTTGCCCTCAAGTCGCCGCATGTGCCTCAGCCTCCAGTAAACTTCTTGTTGAACTCGACGAAACCCACCAATCGCGCCTTGCGATCGGCCTGCACCTGCGGCTGCTTTTCCAAGCCAGGCCCATCGGGAACAATTTGCAAGGGTTCGCCCGCCAGCAATCCGGCGAGCGCGTTATGCGTCACATCAGCGGGGTCATAGACGTCCGAAACGTCAAAGCCCGCAGGCACGGTGCGCAGCAGCATCGGCGTGCGCATGATGGGCGCCGCGATGGCGATCACATCAATCCCGCGCGCGTGATATTCCGCCCAAAGAGATTCGGCGAAATTGATCTCGAAAGCCTTCGTCGCCGAATAGAGTGCGAGATTGGGCTGCCCCCCCAGCCCCGCCCCCGACGCCATGACGATCATGCCGCCCTTGCCGCGCGCAAGAAAGGCGCGTCCGAAACCATTGGCGGCGTCGATCAGCGTCGAGATATTCATACGCACCAGCCGGTGCGCCGCGCCTACATCGTCTTCGAAGAAACGCGTAAAGCCATCCGCCCCGGCGTTTGAAATGTAGAGCCCGACGTCAAGCCCCGCCGCCGCCTCCACGATACGCAACCCAGCGCCTGGTTCGGTCAGGTCCTGTGCGAATGCGCGATACGCAATACCATATTCAGCTTTCAGAACGTCACCCAGCGCTTCAAGCGCCGGCTGGCGGCGAGAAACCAGAACAAGGTTCAGCCCCATCTTCGCCAGGGCGCGCGCATAGCATTCACCCGTCCCCTCGGAGGCCCCGGCGATAACGGCCCAAGGTCCAAATTTTTCGCAAAACGCGGCCTTATCCAGCGGCAGGCGAGCGAGTGCGCGCATGCTCAGCCGCCCTTTTTGCTGGCGGCGATTCGCGCCTTTGCGGCTTCAATGCCGCGGAACAACGCTGTTGTATTGCCCGCGCCTGCGTAGAACAGCAAAAATAGCGGTATCTGCTCCAATTGCTCATCGGTGAATTCGTCATTGATCAACGCGCCGGTCATTTGAATTTCGACAAGGTCTTGTCGCCCCAGCATCGCTGTCGCGCCGAGCACCATCAGGCGCTTCTCGCGGATGGTGAAGGCTTCATTGCCCCAAAGATTGGCGAATTGATTGCCGACGATCTCTTGGTTGAAGGGAGAGCTCTTATAAGGCGTAACCATAGCCGACGTGCCCGGCCCATAGACCGCGTCGAAAACTTCCAGACCCTTTTCCCAATTCTTCTCGCTCATTTTTCTCGCTCCTCGTTCTGATTGAATTGCGCCTAAAGTGGTTGTCCTTTGGGATATTCCAGCCCCGCAGTTGAAAGCGCATTCTCGCGAATGACCTCAATCATCGGCAGTCGCACGCCGAACCGCGCCGCCTCTTCAATGGCGACGTCCAGGTCCTTGAGCATGAGCATATTGAAATATTCGCGGATTTTCGTTTCTTGCGGATTCCCCGCAGCGTCAGGACGCAGCATCATCGACAAGGCGCCCTCCAGACCGCCGCCCGCATTCGGGTCGCCGGCGAGCGCCATCTGCAATTGCTCCAGCTTCACGCCATGATTGCGGGCGATGACGGCGCCCTCATAGCCAGCGCGCATACATCCGAAAAAGGTGGTGTTGCGGGCAATCTTCGCCGCCATCCCGGCGCCTGGGCCGCCCATATGGATCACCTGTTGTGCAAAGCCGTCAAAAATCGGCTTGGCCAAGGCGAGGTTTGCGTCGGCGCCGCCGACCATGCAGATCAAACCATTAGAGGCGGACTTCGGACCATTGGTCACGCCGCAATCCAAAAGGATGACGCCGGCTTCAGCACAGAGTTTCTGCGCCTCTTCCAGATGGCGCATCGCAATCGTCGACAACAAGATCACCAATTGGTTTCGCTTACCAGCCGCGAGCACACCGTCGGGGCCCGAGAGCACCGCAATCGTTTGCTCGCCGTTGAGAACGGCGATGAGCACACAATCCGACGCCGCCGCCAGATCACGGGGACTGGCCGACATTTGCGGCGCGCCCGGAACATTCTGTGCGGCGTCCGCGCGCACGTCATAAATCGCCGAAAGCTGCCCGGCGCGTTGCAAGCATTGCGCAACCCCGCCGCCAATGCCGCCCAATCCGATCACTCCACCCGTCTTCATATTTTTGCTTCCCTCTTTAGGCGTGCGCCCTGTCAACCCACCAACACAGAGCGGATGCGGCGTTGCTGCGCAGCGTCCAGTCCTGCGTGTTCGAAATAGCTTGGCGCATCGCCCCAACCCCGGCCAATTTCCGCCCAAGCGGCCTGCAGATAATCAGGCCGCACGCCAATCAGCGCATCGACCTGTCCGGGACTCGGCATGAAGCCGTAGCTCGCCACCAGCGCAGACTCTAAAACACCACTGCGCGCCAGGTTTTCGCCAAAGATGGAAGAGCGTAAGTAATCCTGCATGATGTTTTCGCGAGAGACGCCTGCGATCTCGAGCAGCAAAGCGATCGAGACGCCGGTCCGATCCTTGCCCGCCGTGCAATTGACAAGAATGGGCGTTGCACCCGCAATCAACGCGTCGCCGATGACGCGCCAGTGCGGCAGCAAAGCGCCGACGATCTCACGATACGCATCGACCATCGCCTCAATCGCCAAATGAGGCTCCGGCCCACGGCTTAAGCGCTCGCGTCCCTCATTTCCGAAAACGCGCAGATCCGCATTGACGTCGAGCCCATGCCAACGGCAGTCCGGCCCTTGCCAGTCATGCGGCGCCTCATTGCGCTCATGGGCGGAGCGTAGATCAATGATGGCTTTGATCCCCTTCCCCTGCAAAGCTGCAAACTGGTCCGCCGTAAAGTTCCGCGGCCCCTCGCTGCGCAAAAGCACACCCTCGCGTACGTGTCCGTCCGCCGCCGGTATGCCGCCAAGATCGCGAATATTGAGGGTGCTAAGAGCCATGATGATTATTTGCCTGGATAGACTGGGATGGCCGAAGCCATTTGGGCGTAGAAGGCGTCGTCGAACCAGACATGCTCGACATAATGGCCGAGCGTCGGCCGCTCATCCGTGTACGCATAGCGCATCAGATCGCCAAGGCCGCCGCGCCAGACAACCGGATGCAGCACCGGATCGAGTGAGGCCATATGCGCTTCGAAATCCGCGAGCTCGCCTTGGATGCGCATCGCAATATGGTGAAAACAAATTGCAAAGCTGCGATCTTTCGGCAAAGGCTCCGCATGAAGAGTGGCCAGATCGTCGAGCGGCTCTATGAGTTCAATCTCGACCCCACCCACATTGGCCAGCGCAATTTTCAATCGATAGGGGTGAGACGATGAAAGGCCAGGCGCGTCATTGGTGAAGACATGAAAAGACGGCGCGCCGAACGCATCGCGCCAAACCGCCAGCGCCCGATTAAGATCGTTCGTCACATAGGCGTTTTGACTATGGTGGGCATTGATACGGGCGAACATGGACCGTTTCCTTAATTGTTGGCCAGCTTGCCGCCGTCGATGACGAGCGTATCGCCTGTGTGGTAGCGGGAAAGATCGCTGGCGAGATAGACGACCGCACCCCAAAGATCCTCTGGGGCGCCGGCGCGCGCCAAGGGCGTCTTTTTCGCGACCAGGCCAACGAGCATCTCCCCCAATGCGGGATCGGCCATCGTCATTTCCGTCACGAAAAAACCTGGCGCGATGACATTGCAGCGGATTCCATGCGGCCCCAATTCCGCCGCGATGCCTTTCGAGAGCGCCGCGAGCGCACCCTTGGCGGCGCCGTAATGCGTCATCGTTGGCACGCCCTGGAAAATCGAGCCGCTGCCGCACACGATCATAGAGCCGCCCTGGCCGCGCGCGACCATATGTTTCGCAACTTCGCGCAGCGTAAAGACAACGCCGTGCTGATTGACGTTCATCAGGCCGTGATAGGTGGAAGAATCCATGTCGATGAAGGGCTTCTGACTTGCGATTCCGGCGTTCGCCACCACGGTGTCGATCTTGCCCATCGCCTTCAGCGCGTCGGCGACGCCCCGAACGATGGAATCCTCATCAGAAACATCGACAGATTGTGCAAGAACCGTCCCGCCATGAGCCCGCAGCTTGTCTGCGGCGCGTTCATTGGCGTCTGCGCGGCGTCCCCAGATGATGAGGTCGCTGCCGGCCCGCGCGAGCCCCTCCGCAAAGGCAAAGCCGAGGCCCGAATTGGCCCCAGTGACGAGCGCCACTTTCCCGGTCAGGTCAAAGAGATTCTCAGCCATCGGGACGCTCGTTTCCTCTCCGTCTCGTTATTCTTGCCTTATGGCTACGCCCAAGCCTTCGAGGGTCCGCATATCTTTCGATAGGGCAAGGATTGATTTTCTAGCCCTCTAGCTGCCGCACTTAAGGGAGTGTGCGGGATGGCCGAAGGCGGACGAAACGGCGCGGTGTTCGACGTACCGGATATGCGCGCCCCCGTGCTCTCCGACCTCCAAAAGGCTGCGCTCGAAGGCGCTGCGCAGATGCGGTTCGACTTCTCGGCCGAGGCGATCTTGACGGCCGCAAGGGCCCAGACGGGGCTCACCGACTTTGGCCCCATGGACTTTGTCGAGCGGCTTGCTCTTTGGTGCCAGTGCGTAAAGGAAGACGCATGCCTCTCCCCGGTGTCGCACGCAGCGCTGTGGACGATGTTCCTGCGCTACGCCTCCGACCGGCTCAAGATCGAGGACCTGTGCAAGCGACATCCGGAAATCCTCGACATTCAAATTGACCGTCCGATCATTGTGGCCGGTCCGCCGCGCTCTGGAACCACGCATTTGCTTGGTCTCTTGTCCGCCGACACAAGACTGCGTTCGCTGCCCTGGTGGGAGGCAATTGCGCCGGCGCCTGGCGATTCCGATGCACCAACGGCGGACGATCCCAATCCGCGCTGGACGCGCGCGGCGGCAGGCTGGGCGCAGCAAGACGCGATGATGCCTTTGTTCAAATACATGCATGAATTCTCGCCCGACCATATCAGCGAGGATATTGAGCTTCAGGCGCTGGATTTTTCGTCTTATCTTCTCGAATGGCTCGCTTTGGTTCCAAAGTGGCGAGATTATTATTTGAGCCACGATCAGTCCGGCGCCTACGCCTATCTCAAAAAAGGGCTCCAGGTTCTCACGTTCCTGAAGGGGCCAAACCGCTGGGTCATCAAATGCCCGCAGCATATGGAGCAGCTGCCAGTGCTGCGCGCGACCTTTCCGGACGCCACTTATGTGATTACCCACCGCGATCCCGTCGCCTCGATCCGCTCAACGCTGTCCATGTGGCTCTACGCCTCCCGCATTCTAAGGACGAAGTCTGACCCAGAAGAACCCAAATCCTATTGGATTGACCGCTATCGCATCATGCTGGAACGCTGTGTGCGCGATCATCATTGCCTACCGCCGGAGCAAACGGTCGACGTCTATTTCCATCAATGGATCAAAGATCCTGATATCATCCTTGGCGAGATCTACGCCAAGGCAGGCCTACCACTCGATGGTAAAACACTCGCAACTTTGCATAAGTACCATGCTGAGCATGATCCGAGCGTCAAAGGCCGCGTCGTCTTCAATCTGGAGCGCGACTTTGACCTCACGGCCGATCAGATCCGCAAGCATTTCGATTTTTACTTCAATTATTTCCCTGTCGAACGAGAAGTAAAATAGCCCTACGAGGAGATGAGATTTTGACGACCATTCACTTGATCAATCTTGACGGCAGCCGCCGGTCGCTCGAAGCGCAGAACGGCCATTCGCTCATGGAATTGATCCGCAACGCCGGAGTGGAAGAATTACTCGCCCTTTGCGGCGGCTGCTGTTCTTGCGCCACCTGCCATGTTCAGATCGACGATGCATCATTGAGCAAATTGCCGGCGATGAGCGCCGACGAAAATGACCTGCTTGACGGCTCCAGCCACCGCAACGCCAACAGCCGCCTTTCCTGCCAAGTGCTGATTTCACCGCAATTGGATGGAATGACGGTCTCCATCGTCGAGGCGGACTGATCATGAACAGCGCCATGGCCGAAGTGCTCGCCTTCTTTGAAGAATGGAAGCCGACCTTGGCCAACATGCTCGCCGCCATGGAAAAGCGCTTCACCGATCAAACCGTGTGGGAGAATGTCGGCGTTTCACGCACGACGGGTTTTGCTGAAGCAAAAGCCTTCATGCACGCCTTCGCCAAGATGAAGCCGATCGAAAGCGGAGAGGTGATCCTCCACCATGCCGCCGCCCGCGACAATGTCGTGCTGACCGAACGAACAGACAATTTCTACGACAAGGACGGCGCTCAAATCGCCTCGTTGAAGTTGATGGGCGTGTTCGAGATGGACGGCCCAAAGATCATCGCCTGGCGGGATTACTTCGACACGAAGAAGGGTATCTAATCGTGTTCGAGGGCAAACCTATCTGGGCGGAATTGCCCGTTTTGTCAGCCAGCGAGCTCACGCCGCTGGTGCAAGGATGGGAAGCCGCAGGCATCGAGGGCGTATGGGCGCCGCAAATCTTCGGCGCGCCCTTCACCGCATTGGCGGCGGCGGCGGCTATGACCCGCCGCATCAAGCTCGGCGCGGGCATCGCTTTGGCCTTCACCCGCAGCCCGCTGGAGACGGCGTGCAGCACAATCGATCTCGATCATATCAGCGATGGCCGCGCGGTGTTGGGCTTAGGCTCTAGCGCAAAGGACCAGATTGAAGGCAGCTTCGGCATGCCCTATGGAAAGCCCCTTGCACATATGCGCGAGGTTGTCCGCCAAGTGCGCGCCGTCATCGCCAAAGGCCACACAGGCGAACTGACGCGGCTTGAGGGCGAATATCATACGCTCGACCTCACACACTTCAGGCTGGCGCGGCCGCCTCGGCGCAGCGCCATCCCAATCTATCTGCCCGCCGTATTTGAAAAGGCGTGCGCGCAAGCGGGCGAAATCGCAGACGGATTGCTCGGCCATCCCTTATGGACGACGCGCTGGTTGGGCGACCGGGTCGGCCAGTCGCTGAAGGCCGGCCTCGACAAATCCGGACGGAGCCGGGACGCAGTGGACGTCAATTTGATGATCTTCACAATCATCAATCCCAACAGAGCCGAAGCAATCGCCGATGCGCGCGCCAACGTCGCATTCTACACGCAATCCCCGCAATATCTGCGCTACTTCACCGAAATTGGGTTCGGCAGGGAAGCGCAAAGCATTCAAGCCGCTTTTGCTATTCAAGACTTCGACGCGATGGCCCGCGCCTGCTCCGATGAAATGGTCAGCGCGATAACGATTCTTGGGGCCGTAGACGACGTAAGAGCCCAGATCGCCGAACGCGCCATTCACGCCAATTCCATCACGCCAGTCGTACCGCAATTCGGCGTCGAACCGGAAAAAGCAGCGATTTACCGCATGCGTATCGCGGAGACGTTTTATGGCTGATGAACAGATCAGAACATTGGAGCCGTGGTGGGCGGTCGCGCGATCGGAGGAAGTGACCAGCGCAAAGCCGATCAATGTCGACATCCGCGACCAACCCATCGTCCTTTGGCGTGACGCCGCCGGCATTGTCCGTGCCCTGGAAGACCGCTGCCCACACCGCCGCGCGCCGCTATCGCTCGGCTGTGTGCTGGCGAACGGCATGATCCAATGCGGCTATCACGGCTGGACCTATGACGGCGAAACCGGCCGTCTCAAGGACATCCCAAACCTCAAGAGCGGCGTGAAATTCCCAGCGCATTATCGCGCGACCCCTTTTGCCGTAGCGGAGAGCGGCGGCTTCGTCCGAGTATGCCTTGATGCAAATGCAGCCGCGCCGAGCAGCGCCAATGAGAGGCTTCCGCTCGCGGGGACCGAAAATGTCACAATTGAGCATGAGCATTATATCGCAGCGCTCTTCGACGATCCGGCGCTTGTGATCGCGATCCGGGGCCTCCGCTTCACGCCTTATCTGATGGCAGAACTGGACAAGCATGACGGCAGATTGGTGATGGAGCGCGCCTGCCAATGGGCCAGTCCGCACTGGCCATCGCCATTTAGTTCCGACTTCCCGGTCACACTGCGTATTTCGACCGACCCTCTGACCGGTGAAAGCGACCTGTTGCTGCGCGACGACGCATCGCGACCGCTTCTTGCCGCAACGATCGCCCCGGTCCCTGCCGCAAGAGGGGTCACGCAGGTGCGCTGGCGCGCCAAGCTCGCGACGCAACGTTCCGGGCTGATGGCCACTTTGTTGGGTATGGGCGCGCCGTTCAAAGTGTTGAACGCGATGGACGGTCCGGCCCTGCGCGTGCTGAGACCATCGGCGTCGATCCACGCCGCCGCCCTGCGCCAGGCGATTATCGCAGAATCTGCACATTCGTCCGCAGCTTGAAGACGAGGAGAAGATTATCATGTTGGATTTGAAGGACGCCCCTCCCGCCAGCGCCGCCCCCTTAGGCGCGCATGGCGATCCGCTGAAGGCTGACCCTCGCGCCTTCGCCGCCGCCGTCAATGCCTGGGTTCCGCATGACATTGTGCTGAAAGATGCATGGTTTCCCCTCGCCCACAGCTTCGCCGTGACCACAAAGCCCGTGCGCCGCGCCATTTATTCCCAGCCCTATTTCCTTTGGCGTGAAGGCGGCGCGGCGATTGCTGCGGAATTTCATCCAGCCGAAGGGGTCAGGCAGAGCAAGAGCGCCTTCTCGGACGCCGCCGGACGATATCCGGTGCTGGAAAAATATGGCTATGTCTGGTGTTGGTTCGGCAATCCGGCCAACGCAGCGCCGGAGCATTTACCGAGCATCCCGTATCTGCCCGAAGAGGGCGGCCTCCCGAAACATATGCTCGGCACCGTGCGCTTCGATTGCACGGCGCCGCTCAGCCTCGAAAATCTCATTGACCTCACGCACGCCGACTTCCTCCACGCCGATGTCGTGGGCGACGAGAAAATGGACAAAGAAACCGTCGAGGTTTTTTACGATAGCGAATCGATCACCATGGTGCGCACCTGCGTGAACAAGTCGGTGGCCCCAATCATGAAGATTTTCGGCGGCGTGAAGGTGGACGTGCAGCAGGTCCGCCAAGTGATCCGCATTTACCTGCGCAGCCATGCGGCGATCGCCTATGGCCGCTTCTCGCCGGGCGACAATGTGCAATTGTTTCATCCATGCGTTCCGGAAACGCGCGACAGGACGCGCCTTGATTACGCGATGAATACGTCCAATGTGCGCAAGACAAACCCCTTCCGCTACATGATGCCCAAGGCAAGTTATAAGGTTTCGCGCCAGGACAGCTCAATGACCTCGCCGCAAAGCCCGCGTTACATGCAGCCCGAAAAACGTAAAGATCTCCACTCGCCTCTGGACGAAGCTGGACAGAAATACCGCGTGCTCATGATGGCCCTGGCGCAACGCCAATCGAAGGGTGATTTCGCCTATCTCGACAATGTCAGCACCGATTGCAGCGACCTCATCGGATACCAAAAAGCATGAACAAACTCATCAACGCCACGGGCGGTGAACGCCGCTGGTGGGGCGTCATGCCCATCCTGCCTGCGCCCTATATGGGGGGCATCGCCAAGCAAATGGAGGCGACCGGTTTCGAAGGTTGCTTCTCGCTGCAAATCTACGGCCCGCCCTTCGTCCCCATGGCCGCAATCGCGGCCATGACGGAGACTCTCAAAGTATCCACCGGCATTGCCGTCGCTGGAACGCGCAGCCCGGTGGAGACGGCGTTTGCCGCAATCGAACTCGACACGATCAGCCAGGGCCGCTTTGTGTTGGGGCTTGGAACCTCGCTCCACAGCGCCATCTGCGGCATCTATGGCGAGCCTAAGCGGAAACTCATCTCGCATTTGCGCGAGGTGGTGAAAGTCGTCCGCTACGTCAATGCGAATGCCCATAAAGGCATGGAGCCAATCCGCGGCGAGTACTTCAATGCAGACTGGACCGAGATGATGCTCACCGCGCCGCCCGTGAGAGAGGCCATTCCCATCTGGATCGCCGCGCTCAAGGACAAGCTGACCAGCACTGCGCTCGAAATCGGCGATGGACTGATGGTGCACGCGCTCTGGACCGTCGATTACACAGTGGGGAAAAAGCACTTCATCGATTCCGAGATCGCGCGCTTCGGCCGCAAACGCAGCGACGTGGAGATCAATGCGTGGCCCTGGATTGCGATCAACGACGACAAACAGCAGGCGATCAATGACAGCCGCGCGACGGTCGCAGGCTATGCCGGCTACAAGGAATACGAAGACTTCTTCGATGCCGTTGGCTTTGGCGATCAGGCGCGCGCCTGTCAACTCGCCGCCGGCGAGCACGGCGACGTTGCGACCGTCATCGGCAATGTCAGCGATGAAATGGTGGAAGCTTTCGTCAAATGCGGCCCGGTGGATGAGGTGCTCGAAAAGATTGAGCCCTTTTGGAGCGTGGTGGATTCCCTCTGCCCGATGACGCCCTATCGCAATCTGACGATGGACCAGCTCACCAAATACAATGAAGGCATCTACCGTATGGTGGCCGAGGCGAAGCGCAGACAAGCGGCTTGAGGATCGACGCGCGATCACCAAGCGCCAGCAAGCCCGCGCGCGCTTAAAACCACGCCCAATTAGGCCGCCAGACTCCGACCCGCGATAAAGCCCGTCACCATGGCGGGGCCAACATTGCAGCCATGCGCCGGTGATTTGCCCTGCCAGATCGAATTGGCGTCGAGCCCCGCCGCCCACAATCCTGCAATGGGCGCGCCGGTTTCACCCAGCACCCGGCACTGGCTATCGATTCGCACCCCCAATGTGGTGGAGCCGTCGCCCGGAAAAATCTCGATCGCATAATAGGGACCGTCACCCAAAGGCCCAAAGCAGGGATTGGGAACGTGTTTTGGATCGCCGATCTCGATATCGATCTGCGTATTCCCCTTGCCGAAGGCTGTATCTTTTCCGGTCGCCGCATCGACGCCCACCTTGGCGGCGGTGGCTTCAAGCTTCATCGGATCGACGCCGATCTTCGCCGCCAGTTCGGCCAGCGTCGCGCCCGTTTTCATATAGCCGCAAGCGACCAATTCCTTGATCTTCCCGCCGCCGGGCAGAGCCAAGCCCATGCCATATTTCTGTACGAATTTGGAATTGGCGATAATGTGCGCAGGCACGGCGCCAGCCGCATGCATCGCATCGACAAAGTGAACGCTTGCTTCGTTGGCAAAGCGTTCGCCTTTTTTGTTGACGGCGATGCAGCCTGGCTTCGACATATCCATGAGATGGGCGTAGCGCTCGACATATCCATCGTCGCGGGTGCGCTTCGACGCAACCGCCCAGACGGCGTTCGCGTGATTTTCCGCGCCCATAGCCGCACCCGCGGCTGTCGCAGCGCCAATCCCGTCGCCGGTATTGGCATAGGGCAGGATAGAAACATGCTGTTCAGAATACGGAATATAGAGCTTGCGAAGCTCGGCGCTGGCTGAAAACCCGCCGGATGCAAGGAGCACGCCCCGATTCGCGGCGATCTCCGTCGGCTGCCCGTCAATCCTGGCGAGAACGCCTGTGACGCGCCCCCCGGTAACCACCAATTTTTCAACAGGCGCATTTTCGTAGAGATCGATCCCAGCGTCGAGCGCAGAGTGAAGCAGCCGACCGATAAGGGCGTTGCCCATGGTCAGGCGCGATCCCCGGCCCAGCTTGCCTTTGTCCAACGCGAAGCGGATCGCAATCTTGGCCATATGCCACAGAGCGTCCGGCGCGGGCAGCCGATTGAGATAAGCCAGATCGAACAAATCAATCATCATGCCGCCCGGCGCGTTGAATTCTTCGCGCGGCTTGGACAGACGGGAAAAGTCCTTGCCCAGTTTTTTACCGTCATACTCGGCGGGTGAAAGCAGCCGGCCGCGATCAACGGCGCCTGGAACTTCAGGATACCAATCGCTCGATGGCGGCGAGAGCAGAAACTGAACCTGGCTATTCTTCGCCAGCCACTCCACCATTTCAGGCCCGGTGTCGATATAGGCGTCGATCAAAGCCTTCTCAGCCCTATTGCCGACGACGGCCAGCGCATATTGGCGTGCAATCTCCGCCGTATCGTCAATCCCCGCCGCCTTGGCTTGCAGACTCCCAGGGATCCAGATGCCGCCGCCAGAAATCGCGGTGGTCCCGCCGAAATGCGACGCTTTTTCCAACACCAAAACCTTATGACCGGCCTTGGCGGCGACAAGCGCGGCAGTGAGGCCGGCGGCGCCGGACCCCATAATCACAACATCATATTTCATTGGTTCATTCGCCCGCACACATGATCTCGCGCATGGTCTTGTCGTCGATTCCAAGCTGCCCGGCGCAATCCAGCGCATCCCAATATTCACGCCACCACGTAATCTTGCCTTTAGAATCGACGTCGAAAACGCCGACGACGCAGGTCGTCGTGCGCTGCCCATTGGCGATCTGGCGAACGGTGTCGACCCTTTCGGTGAAGACCGTGCCGCCCGAGACCGCGACATTCAAAATCTCGCAGGCGCATTCATCATAGAGTTTGTACTGCCGCTGCATCTCCGCGACGATCGCGTCAGCGCCATGCCTGATCGGCGCGATGGGCACGATGGGGTGGTAGCGGACGTCATCCGCCAAGAACGACCTAAGCGCCGGGGCGTCCAAATTTGTGGTGTGAAACAGCGCAAGGAAATCTCGGACGATCTGTTCGGCGTTCATTTCCTACCCTTCCATCGAGCCAAAAAAGGCCGTGACTTTACGCGTATCAAAATATTCTCTTCCATGGACGATCCGCCCGTCACGCAGCACGAACAAATCGTGATATTCATTGGTGTAGGTACGATCGCCGAACTGAAATTCCGAACGGATCTCTGTCGCAACGGCGTCTGCTTCGGCCACCATGCGGATGATCTCCACCTTGCGGCGACCTGCGGACAACAGCATCCCCTTTACCTCACTGGTATAGGTTTCACGCGAGATCTCGCCCCGGCCGATCACCCACCAGCTGCAATCCGGCGCCTGAAGGGCTTCGATCGCATCCGCATCGCCCAACGCTATGGCCTGAAGGAAGCGGCGCACCGTGACCTTATTGGCTTCAATGACGTCCATAGAGCCTCCCGCTTCCCCCTTTCTCTCGAAAATTGACGGCTGGCCCTTGGTCCGCGCCTTTCCTCGGACAGGTTGCGCGCGTTTTCCGTCTGCAATGGTCCCTCCAACAAAATGAGAAGGGAGGGCGGCGTGACCAAGTGGTCCGAAACATCTGACTACCGCTGGTACGTGCTCGCCATCCTCACAATGGTGCAGACCTGCCACGGCATGGACCGCGCCGTGATTGGTCTTGTGCTCAAGCCGATTGGCGATGAGTTTCAATTGAGCGGCGAGCAACTTGGTCTGTTGGCGGGGCTGGCCTATGGCCTCCCCTTTGCAATGGCCGCCATCCCTTTCGGCTACATGGTGGACCGCACCAATCGCAAAATATTGCTGAGCATCGCGCTGAGCGCCTGGAGCGCCGCTACGGCTGTTTGCGCATTGGCGACGGGATTTTGGACTCTGCTTGCCGGACGCGCCGCCGTCGGCGCCGCCGAGGCGGGTGGATCGCCCACCGGTATGTCGATCCTGTCCGACTATTTCGGCGTCAATCAGCGCGCGACGGCGATCGGGATCTGGTATTTGAGCGCTGGCGTCGGCTTCGCCATCGCTTTTTTTGCCGGAGGCTGGATCGTCGCCGAACATGGCTGGCGCATGACGTTTCTGCTCGCGGGCATTCCCGGCTTGTTGATGGCGCCGCTCCTGCTCCTCACGGTGCGCGAACCAATGCGCGGCCAGTTCGACAAACCCGAACCCGCGCAAAAAGCCAGCCTCTGGCCACGCATGAAAGAGCTGTTGTCGCGTCCAGGGATTGCTTGGGGCATCACCGCCATCACCTGCATCGCGACCGGCATCTACGGCATGAGCATCTGGCTCGCGACCTTCCTGATCGAACGCCACGGTTTGGCGCTGCCGCAGGCGGGAACAACGGTCGCCATCGCCTATGGCGTTTTAGGCTCGGTCGGCGGGCTCGCCGCGGGCTGGGGCGTGGACCAGATCAACGCCAAGCGGGGCGGCTTCGATCCGGCGCGCACCGCCTTTATCGGCGCGTTCATTCCGATCTTGACGGCGATCAGCGGACTGGCGGCGGTCACAGCCTCGGACACTGGAATCGCCATCTTCTGCATCATGGCGGCCGGCTTGTTCAGCTCGTCCTATAACGGCCCGGTGAACGCCATGATCGTCACGCAAGCCGGTCCAAATCTGCGCGGTCTTGCAGTGTCGACTGTGCAGACCAGCGCCAACCTCATCGGCGTGGGCTTCGGCGCCTGGCTCATCGGCAAAATCAGCGACGTCGTCGGCGGCGCAAACGGGCTCGCCTGGGGCATCGGCGCCGCCATGCTGTTTTGCATTCTCGGCGGCGTTTTTCTGTTGCTCGCAGCGCGCCAGATCAAGGCGCAGCGCCCGCCTGTCAGCACAAATGCAAGGAGCTAATCATGGACCCGCATTCGCCGCCCCAATATCACAATAAAATAGTCGATCCCAATTGCGCGCCAAGGCCTTATCCTGCGCGCAGCAGCCATCTGCCGACATCAATGGACGGCGTGAACGCAAGCTGGCTCAGCGAGATGATGCGCTATAAATATCCCGGCGTGGTCGCTCGCAGCATGGAGACGATCGAGCTTCTCAATAGCCACACGACGAAATGGCGCATCAAAGTCGATTGGAACGACGCCGGAATCGAAGCTGGCCTGCCGACAAATCTGTGCATGAAAGCCAATTGGTCCGGCTCGTTCGACAATGTGGACATCCATGCTTTGGAAGCGCGTTTTTACCATTTCATGGTCCATGAAATGAAGGTGCCCACGGCCAAATGCTATTACGCCGATTGGGATGATGACGGCTCGGCGCACGGCTTTATTGTGTTGGAAGACCTCGTCCAGCGCGGCGGCAGGTTCGGGCACAGCACCAATTCCAATGGCGTCGACATGATCACGGAAAACCTTGAAGGCCTGGCCAAACTCCATGGCAGCCTGTGGGACAGTGAAAAGATTAGCCCTGCCCGCGCCCCCTGGCTGCAAACGCAAATGGATACGCCGGTGGACTCAGATCAGGTCCGCATCATGTGGCAATGGATCGAGGCCAATCTGAACGAACCCGGCTTTTGCGCGGTGGCGCCAAAGCATTATCTCGCCGATCCGCGCAAGGTGGAGCGCGCCTTCGACCGTCTGGGCGAAATCGAACGCGCCAATAAAGCGCCCTATTGCATCGCCTTGGGCGATTGCCATCAGGGCAACACGTACATCCTGCCCAGCGGCGAGCGATTGTGGCTGGACTGGCAGCTGGTCCGCCGCGGCAGGCCATGGCGCGACCTCACCTATTTTGTCATCGGCGCGCTCACCGTCGATGAACGCCGACTCCATCACAAGGATATGGTCAAACAATATCGCGAATATCTGCTCGCGACGGGCGCCCAAGGCGTGCTGTCCTTCGATGACGCCTGGGAGCAGACCCGTCTTTGGGTGATGTACGGCATACAGGCCTGGGTCGCCAATATGGACAGCTGGGGCCAGAACGGCATCCCAATGAACGAACGATTTTTCATAGCGGCCGAGGATTACGGCACCTGGAAGCTTCTCGGAGAGTGACGATGCGCATGGTTGAAGGCAAAATCGCGATCGTCACCGGCGCGGGCGCGAATATCGGCGAGGCCTGCGCCAAAATGCTTGCCGCGCATGGCGCAAAAATTGTTGTCGCCGATATCAATACCGACGGCGCCAAAAGGGTAGCAAAGGACATCACGCAAGCGGGCGGAATCGCCATCGCTCAAGGCGTCGATCTTGGCGACGAAGCGAGCATCGCCGCAATGGTCGCCGCAACGATCGAGCAATATGGAAGGATCGACGTGCTCCACAATAACGCCGCCAATACCGGCGCCAGTCAGATGATGCGCGACGGCGCACTGACCGATATGGAGCAAGACGTCTGGGACGCCGCCTTCGCCGTCAATACGCGCGGCACCATGCTGGTGACCAAGCATGTAGCGCCGCACATGATCGCAGGCGGGGGCGGCTCCATCATCAACACCAGTTCGGGCGTCTCGATTCTCGGCGATGTGCTGAACCCGGCATACAGCGCGTCGAAGGCGGCGGTGAACGCATTGACGCGCAATAGTGCGGCGCAGTTCGGACGCGCCAATATCCGTTGCAATGCCGTACTACCAGGATTGGTCCTCAGCCCGGTGGCGCGCGCGCAGATGAGCGCAGCGCAACTTGGCATGATTCAGCGCCATGTATTGCTGCCGCGGGAAAGCGTGGCCAATGACATTGCCGGCGCCGTCCTCTGGCTGGCGTCGGATATGGCGTCCTTTGTGACAGGTCAGATCATCTCGGTCGATGGCGGCATCTGCCACCACCAGCCGCATTACGCCGACATGCTGGACATGATGTCTGCGGCGCAGGCCTGAGGCTGCGCTTCACTTCACACCACCGACGTCACACCACCGGCATGATTTCTTCCGCCACCCATTGCTGGCGATCAAGCCACGCTTGCTCTCCCGAAATACCGGGCGGTAAGGGAACGATGGTTTCAGTGATGCCCAGCTCTTTGAGCCAGCCGATCTGATCTAAAATTTTTTGCTTGTTCTGCGTGCCCGGCGCTCGCGGATCGTCAAGAACTTCGTGATGGGCGCCGACATTGAGCATTTCGAGCGCGAAGAAGAAATCGAGCGGCCGGCCGTCATAGTCCGGCTGCGACTTGATGAAATCTATGCGCTCGGGAAATTTTTCAGGCGGCGTCCGAAACGGCGACCAGCCATTACCAAACTTCGCCACGCGCTTGCTGACCGCCTCCGCGTCGCCGCCAAACCATATCGGCAGGCCTGGCTTTTGCACAGGCTTAGGCGCGAAACCGCAATTGCGGAAGCTGACAAACTCGCCCTCGAATTCCGGATCGTCTTTCGTCCAAAGCTCAATCATCGCCGCAACATATTCATCCGCCATGCGCCCACGCTTGTTGAAGGGCACATTCAGCATGTCGAATTCCTCCTTGAGCCAGCCCACGCCGAACAGCGCCTCGGCCCGCCCGCCGGTCAACCAATCAAGCGTCGACCAAGCCTTGGCCTGCACAATCGGATTTTGCAGCGGCAAGATGGAGACCGACGACGAGAGCCGCAAATTCTTGGTCTGTCCGCCAATAAAGCCCAGCGCGACGACCGTATGAAAATACCAATCGCCCGAAAGCGGGACATGCTGCTTGGGCAGAATAAAGTGTTCACCCAACATGCATTTATTGAAGCCCAGTGTGTCGGCGGCGGCCAGCAAACGGCCGATCGCGGCGCCGTCGAGGGCGGCTTCCCACGGCTGCACCATAGCTGCAACCTTCATACTATTGGGCACACCCACATTGAGCTTCATAATGCGCGCTCCTAAAATCCGGCGGAGAAATTCGCGGATAGTCGAGGGTGCCGCACGCCTGTTGAAATTCAACCTTCCGAACGGCAGGCCAAGAGCGCTCGCGATTAAATGGCCGCCCTCGCCGCCGCAAGACCCTGCACAGCGCCGAGCGGATCCGCGTGGCCCGGCAGCGCCGCGATCAGGGTTGAAACGCCCATGGCCTCCAATTTTCGCATCACCGACGCCACATGCGCTTCGGGACCGGCGATGGTGTCAAAATCCTGCAAAAACTCGGTTAGCCCCATCTCGTCCATCAGCCGGACATTCTTGCCGCCCACGACGACATGCTCGGTCGGATCGTAGCGCGTCTGAAACGCTTCGATCAGCGGACGAACATTTGCCGGAACCGCGGCCAGCGCTTCTGGCGTTCGCAGCGCCATAGCGTTGACCGCAATAAACGCCTTCAAATCGTCGATCGCCTGCTTTCGATCAGGCCGTACAGAAATATAGCTGGTGACCCAGATGTCGATCAAATCGGCGTCGCGCCCCGCCCGCGTGGCGGCGTCGCGCACGAAGGCGATCTTTTCTGCAGCCGCCTCAATATTTTGGTCGCCGGCGAATAAGATAACGCCGTCCGCTTGCTCACCCGCCAGTTCCAACGCTTTAGGGCCAAACGCCGAATAATAGATCGGCACGGGCCGCGCGAAGCGCAAAGCCTTGACCGGCCGTCCCTCCCACTCGGTCGGCTCTCCCGCCAACAGCGCCTTATAGGCGGCGAACTCGGCCCGGATCTCTCGCTGCGTCGCAGGCATCCGCCCGATCGCCAAAACAGTGCTGCCGCCAGTGGCCAGACCGAGCACGGCGCGCCCGCCCGTCAATTCATCGAGCGTGGAAAAAGCGTTCGCCGCCACCAGAGGATGGCGCATGAACGGCGACGTCACGAGCGAACCGATCCGCGCCGAGGGCGCATCGAGCGCTGCGATCGTCATCGAGGTCACCATTTCGCGCCAGCCGGCGGGGGAATCCCCGATCGTGATGAGTTCATAACCGAGATCGGAGGCCAGCCGCACTTCGGCGCGGAATTGATCGAGCGACGCGCCCCACAAAGAACAGATCCCGAGCTTCATCCTTATGCCTCCCGATCCGCCTTTGCGAAATTGTGGTCAGATCGCGGTGCGATCGCCGCCTTTGAGCTGCAGGATTTGACGCGCTTCATCCGGCGATGCGACGGACAAGCCCATGCCCTCTATGATATTGCGGGCTGTAGCGACCTGTTCGGCGTTTGTTTCAGCCAGCTTTCCCGGCCCTCCCCAAAGCGAATCTTCAAGACCGACGCGGACATTGCCGCCCATCGCGGCCGCCATGGCGACGACGCTCATCTGCTTGGCGCCCGCGCCCAAAACCGACCATTCATATTGATCGCCAAACAAGCGGTCGGCCGTGCGCTTCATATGGACGACATCGTCGGGGTGAATGCCGATCCCGCCCAAAATGCCAAAGCACGTCTGGACGAAGAGCGGCGCCGTCACGAGACCGCGATCGAGAAAGTGCGCCAGGTTATAGAGGTGGCTGGTGTCGTAGCATTCGAACTCAAAGCGCGTACCCAGTGGGGTCAGCAGCGCCAGCAAACCTTCAATATCCTTGTAGGTGTTTTTAAAAACCAGATCGCGCGACGCTTCTAGAACCTGCGGCTCCCAAGCGTGCTTCCATTCCTTGTAGCGATTGAGCATCGGAAACAGACCAAAGCCCATCGTCCCCATGTTCAGCGATGCGACTTCCGGCTGAAAGCGCGTCGCCGGCCGCAGGCGCTCCTCCAGCGTCATGGAGGGGTGACCGCCGGTGGTGAGGTTGATCACCGCGTCGCAGCGTTGCTTGATGATTTTGAGGAACGGCTCGAACAGATCAGGATCTTGATCAGGTCTGCCATCCACCGGATTGCGCGCATGCAAGTGAATGATCGCGGCGCCCGCTTCAGCCGCGCCAAGGGCGGCGTCCGCAATTTCATCCGCGCTGATGGGCAAATGCGGCGACATGCTGGGCGTATGGATGGCCCCCGTCACCGCGCAGCTGATGATAACCTTGCCCTTGGCCATGCTTGTTCCCAATCGTTTGCACAATTGGAAACCTGATTAGACCCTGGCCGGCGCCGGCAATCTTTCCTTGGATAGGGTGTCGGGGAATATACCGAACTGACGGGCGCGTATGACGGCCTGCGGACGACGGCGAACTCCGAGTTTATCATAGATTTGCTGCATGTACCATTTGACGGTGCCTTCCGTCAGACCCAGGCGATCGCCGATTTCACGATTCCGAAGACCACCGCTGACGAGCGTCAAGATTTCTACCTCGCGCAGCGACAGACCGCTGCCCATCCAGAAATCTTCGTCTTCGACCATATCAATCTGCGGCTTGCCCTGGAGCACGGATACAATCTTGGCCGCGAAACGATCCACGGCGGTGTCCAAAATCGGACCGCTGCCATAGGCCTCTATCAGAATTGAGGCGATCGCCTCCCCTTCGTCAATGAAGGGCCGAATCCAGCCGCCTGGTTCGGCAAGTTCGACCGCCGCGCGCACGGAACGACGGGCCTCGGAGCGGTCGCCCGCCAAAACGGCGATTTCCGCAAGCAATAGCTCGAATGTAACCGCCGACCGCGCCGCACCGCGCTTTCGCACGCATTCCAGCCACCGCTTGGCGACTTTGCGCGAACGCACAAGCCTGAAACGGTGCATTTCAAGTCTCAGCCAAGCAATCGCCAGCCATTCATGAAGACGCGTTGGATTGAGCGTCGGCACCGGTTCATCCTCGAGCCTTAAATCGCCGGACCAAAAGAGCTTCTCCGCCTGCTCGAGCTGGCCAGTCTTGATCAGCATCCGGATTTGTTCGGATATAACCAAGGCGCGCAACCTATCGAGGCCGCATTCGATCGCGACAAGATGCGCCTCCTCCAGACCAGAAAGAGCGCTGGCATAGTCGCCGTTCGCCGCGGCGAGACGCGCGCGAACAAGGTAGCCCGACGCCAATTGGTCAACGAATCCCCACTGACGAATATGCGGGAGATATTTTTCGACCAGACGCCCCGCCTCTTCAAGTTCACCGCATTCGTAAAGAAGCTCCGCCAAGGGCAAGGCGGGAAGTGCGGCGATGCCGGAAACCTGACCTTCCATTTCAGAAGCAAGCGCATGGGCCTCTGTCAGAAACTGTCGCGCCATCTGAGTCTTGCCCTGCGCCACGAGCGTTGGCGCCACAGAGGATTTCAGCGCTATCGATGCGAATTCCGATCCTGGACGGCCGAGCGCCTTACGCAATTCCGCTTCGAGCCGCAGCATATCGTGGAAATGATAGAGTTCCCGCCGTGCGGACAAAAGCTGCGCCAACAAAGTGCAGCTGAGATAAGGGTGATCATCGCCTAAATCCGCAAGCAGCAATTCCGACTCGCGCTCGACGAAGGTCATGTTATCGCGTGCAGCTTCCAGCATGATGCGGCGATGGCGCACGCACAAACCCAATTGTTCGGATTCGTAACCCTCCAGTTCGCCGCGCTCAACTTTCATGGCGATACTCGCCTCAGCCGCTTCGATCAGACGCTCGGCAGATTTGAAAGCCAACCGCCTGCTGCGCCGCCATGACATTGCAAGCAGCAACGACGGCCGGTGCTGCAACAAATCCCAAGAAATGTCGTTCGCCACGTCATCGAGTCGATAAAGCAAGCCGTCATATATCATCGCATCAGCCATGACATCGAGCTGCTCCGCCAAGAACGCCTTGTCGGCGCTCTGTACTGCATGTTCGAGCGCCAAGGACAACTCGCCATTGCCGGCGAAATAGCGGCTCGCGCGCCTGTGAAGCTCAGCGGCTCGATCAGGCGCGCGCTTCATAAGCCGGCCAAAAACCATGCCTTTAAATAGAGAATAATAGCGATAGCGGCTGAGTTCGCGATCAAGTGCGGTGAGGAACACGCCTCGTTCAAAGACTTCCTCCAGCATGGCCCGTGCGTTTTTCGTACCGACAACGGCAGCACAAGCTGAAGGCGTCAATTCTCCGAGGATTGACGTGTCCACAATAAAATCGCGAACGTCCTGCGGCAAGCCGGCCATGACCTCTTCATGAAAGTAACTAGCGAATTCATGGCGCAAACCTGTGGCGCCGCCTTCTGGCGGATAGCCCTCGGCCATATCGCGTTGCCAGGCGCCGGCCGCCAGGATAAGACCCGCGGCCCATCCTTGCGTGTCGAGGACGATACGCTGCATGTCGCTTGCGGGGATTGTGTCTTTCACGTTCTGCTGAATCAGCCGCACGGCCTCTTCGGCATCGAAGCACAAATGATGCGCCCGGACCTCATAAAGATAGCCCAAAGAGCGCAGGCGCGCCACGTTGATGCCGCACTCGCCGCGGGAGGCGATCACTGTAATCAATGTATCGCGTGCGCCGGCGATCATGCTTTCGATAAAGCTGCGAACGTCCGGACCTAAGATCTGCGCGTCGTCGATAAACAAAACCGGCTGCGGACCATCTTCGACGGAAAGATTCTCAAGCCAACCACGCGTGCTGGCCGCTTGCTTGCTCCCCCGCGCCACCAAGCCCGCTTCGATGCATGCCTGATGCAAAGAGGCCTGAAACGACTCGAGCGACACGACGCCAGCGCGTGCTGCGATCCATAAGATCACACGCCCTTGTTGCTGCAGCAAATGCGCCCAGCGCAGCATGGCGGTCGTCTTCCCGAAGCCCGCCGGACTGCTGACGGTGACGACGCGCGCGGCCGCCACAGCCTCCGCAAGCGTCTCGATCGTTTCGCGTCTTACATATATGTGCGCAGCGCGCGGCGGCGCGATGGTTGTCGGAACCACGGTCATGTCGTTCTCACACCCTAGTCGGTGATGCGCGGACTGAACGCCCGCTGCCATTTTCTTTCCGTCATAATGAAGAGGAAACGGCGAAGCGCAAGCGGCTTATCCTATCGACGGATAGGTTCTCAACGTAGGTCACCGTTGAAAGTGACAGCATGAACCGCTTTGTGACGGTGAGCGATTGTTAAGAATGAGTTCTCATGGAGTTTGATCTTCCCGAAGAACATCGCGCATTCCGTGACATGGTGCGCCGTTGGGTCGACAAGGAATGCCCCAAGGACTGGGCCCGCAAGCTCGAAGCCGACGAACACAACTATCCTCATGAATTATGGGCGAAGTTTACCGACGCGGGCTTCCACGGAATCGGAATTTCCGAAGAATATGGCGGCCAGGGCGGCGACGTCCTGATGCAAATGCTGCTGGCGCGAGAATTGGCGCGCTCACTAGGGGGTCTTGCTTGGATCTGGGGCATCACCTCTTTTGCCGGCTCTAAATCCATAGGCATCTACGGGACCCCCGAGCAAAAAGCCAAATATCTCCCGCAGATGGCGTCAGGTCAGTTAAAGGCGGCGATCTCCTTCACTGAACCATCCGGCGGCACCGATTTACTCGGGACCATGACGACAAAGGCGACGAAGGCGGACGGCGGTTGGGTGATCAACGGCGAGAAGATTTGGACGTCGTCCGCGCACGTCGCTGACTACCTTTTTTGTCTTGCCCGCACCGACAACACGGTCGAAAAAAAACACCAAGGGCTGACCCTGTTTTGGGTGCCTGCGAAGTCGGAGGGGGTAAAGATTACCAGCCTGCCGAAACTTGGCATGCGCTCGATGGGCAGCTGTAGCGTTGTTTACGACAATGTGTTCGTGGCGGACGAAAACGTCCTTGCTGAACCCAACCGCGCTTGGCGCACCCTACTCCCAACGCTCAATAACGAACGCATCATGGTCGGGGCCTTTTGTCTTGGCGTGATAGACGGCGTTTTGGAAGACGCTTTGGCTTATGTGAAGCAGCGCAAAGCCTTTGGCAAAATCATCGGCCAATTCCAAATCCTTCAACACTATATCGCCGAAATCGCAACCATGCAGCAGACCACCGAACTATTATTGCACTATTGCGCCGACAAACAGGCGCGCGGCGAAAATGTCGGCGTTGAAGCCAATATGCTGAAGCTCTTCGCATCCGAGAACGCCAACAAGGCCGCCGATATGGGCATCCAGATGTTGGGCGGCATGGGCTATTCCGCCGAAACCGATATGCAGCGCTATTGGCGCGATTCCCGGCTGTGGCGCATAGGCCCGATCACCAACGAAATGGTCAAAAATAGCATCGCCGAATCTCTCGGCCTGCCCCGTTCCTTTTGAGCACCAGAAAGCGCCGCGTATGAAAGCCCTCCTCCTCGAATCTGCAGATGGCCCAGACTCAACCCGCGTCGCGGATGTCGACACGCCTGAGCCCAAAGCGGGTGAAGTGCGCGTCGCCATCAAGGCCGCCTCGATCAACCATCGCGAGATGTGGATTGCACGGGGGCTTTATCCCGGCATGACCTTACCATCCACTTTGGGCTGCGACGGCGCGGGCGTGGTCGATAGATTGGGAGACGGCGTATCCGGCGTTTCCATTGGAGACGAAGTGGTCATTTATCCGGGGCGCAATTGGGGTTCGAACCGACACGCGCCGCATCCGGAATTCGGACTGCTTGGCATGCCGTTTCCCGGCACGATCGCCGAATATATTTGCGTTCCGGTTGAAAACATCGCCCCAAAGCCAAAGGGCATGACCTGGGAGGAAGCTGCGGCGATGCTGCTGACCGGCCTCACCGCTTGGCGGGCGCTCATGCTGAAAGGACAACTCCAAGCCGGTGAAACCCTCCTCATCAGTGGGATCGGGGGCGGCGTCGCGACCTTCGGTCTTGCATTTGCGGTGGCGCTGGGCGCGAAGGTTTACGTCACAGGCCACAGCGAGGACGTGCTCGCCCGCGCCAAGGACATGGGCGCGCTGGGCGGGCTGCTTTACACCGATCCGGAATGGCGCAAACAAGTCGGAAAACTGACCGGCGGAATTGATGTGGTGCTCGATGGCGCCCCCGCGCCGAGCTACGCGAACTATGTCCGCGCCATCAAGCCCGGCGCGCGCATCGTAATCTACGGCTCTACTGCAGGCGACAAATTCGAGGTGACAGCCACCGGCATATTCCTCAAGAGCGCGAGCATTGTCGGCAGCCAGGTCGGCGACCCACAAGACTTCAAGGATATGCTTGCATTCATCGACACGCACGGCATCAAGCCGGTCATTGAAAAAAGCTTCCCGCTCGCGCAGGCGCGCGAAGCGCTTCTGTTCCTCGAAAAAGAGCACAAATTCGGAAAGGTTGTGATCACGGTATGATCGGGCTGTTCGACCTGGCCGGAAAGACCGCGCTCGTGACCGGCGGCGCTCAGGGGCTGGGCCGCATGATCGCGGAGGGATTGCTGCGCGCGGGCGCCACCGTCGCCATCACCTCCCGCAAGCCCGAAATCTGTATGGCGGCGGCCGCCGACATGGCGGCGCTGGGCAAATGCATCCCGTTGCCTTGCGATTTATCGACGCCGGAAGCGGCCATCGACCTAGCGCAGCGATTCCGCAACGCAGCAGGAAGCAAGCTGCACATCCTCGTCAACAATGCCGGCAAGACCTGGGGCGCCCCAATTGACCGCTTTCCAGACAAGGGCTGGCCCAATGTGTTGATGGTGAATGTGCAAACGCCCTTCACTTTGGTGCGCGAACTCCTGCCGGAACTGGAGGCCGCCGGTACGGCGGATGATCCCGCGCGCGTTATCAATATCGGCTCCGTCGCCGGAAAAAACCCGCAGGGCCTCAGCGCCTATTCCTATTCCGCAAGCAAGGCGGCTCTGCACATGCTCAGCCGCGACCTCGCCGGCGACCTTGCGAGCCGCAATATCAACGTGAACGCCGTTTTACCGGGATTTTTCCCAACGAGCATGACCGCGCACATGCGAAGTGAAGAAAAGGTGGACCCAGCGCTCCTCGACAAAATTCCCATGCGCCGCCTAGGGCGCGCCGACGAAATCGCCGGGGTCATCGTCTTCCTTTCGTCTCCCGCCGCAGCCTATATCACCGGCGCGGAAATCCCCGTTGATGGCGGCATAGTGGGGTGCAGCTAGACACATTCCGGCCCTCCCAACCTACCTTAGGAAAGGGCAAGAGCGCCACGCGGCTTGCCACTCTTGCGGCACGGACGCCAAAAATGGATGTCCGAGGGAAAATGCAGATTTGTCAGCGATGAGCGAAGATCCGTTTAAGATGCGCGTCAGCGTTAGCCCGCTGGGCGATATCTTGCTGAAGTCATGGGACCAATTCCCGGACAAAGAAGCCATTGTCTTCCCCTCCGGCCGGCGGACTTACGACGATATCGCCAAAGCCGTGATCATGCGGGCTCGCGGATTGATGGGTCTTGGCCTCGGACGGGGCGACCATATCGGCATCTTGCTCCCCTCAGGTACCGAATTCATTGAAACCCTATTTGCCGTATCGATGATTGGCGGCGTTTCAGTGTTGATGAATGCGCGCTACCGGGCCCCCGAAATAAAGTACGTCGTTGAGAACGCCGACTTGGCCGCCGTCATCACAAACAGCGAATCCGATGACTTCGTCGATTTCGCCGCCCGCTTGACAGAAGCCTTTCCCTTATTGCGGCAGAGCCGCGATCCGCTCTCGATTGCACTCGCGGATGCGCCGAAACTGCGCCGGCTTGTGCTGCACGGCGGCAACAGCGCCCCTGGCTTTGTTGACCAAAAGGGCTTTGAGCGCGCCGCCGCAGGCCTTAGCGAAGCAAGCGTGCATGAAGCCCGGTTATCAGTGCGCCTGCGCGACACGTGCATGATTCTCTATACGTCCGGCACCTCCGACAAACCCAAAGGCTGCCTGCTGAGCAATGAAGCGATCTGCCGCGAAGCCAACAACCTTGCGCGCAATCGCTGGGCCTTCACCGAAGATGAGCGCGTGTGGTCGCCCATGCCCCTATTCCACATCGCGGCCATGCTCGCGATGCTGGGCGCCATCGAAGTGGGCGGCACGTTCATTGGCCAACCGCATTTCGATCCCGGCGAAAGTTTGCGCCAGATCGCCGCTGAAAAAGTGACGATGGTGTTCCTACCCTTCGTCACGTTTCACCAGGCGATGATCGCTCATCCTGATTGGGACAAGACCGATATGAGCTCGGTCAGGCTGATGAATTCCTGCTTTAGCCAGATGCCGCAATCGGTCGGCGACGCTTATCGCGCCAAGATGCCGCGCGCCTTGCAAGTCGGCACTTTCGGAATGTCCGAAGCAAGCGGCATTGTCTCAACCGGCGGTTTTGACATGGACCCCGAGCTTGGCTTTCAGGCGCTCGGCTATCCGCTCAAAGGCATTGCCGTCCGAATTCTCGACCCCGAAACTGGTAAGGAGGCCCCTGTCGGTTCGCGCGGCGAAGTCCTTATTCGGGGATACAATCTTCTCGACGGCTATTATCGCGATCCCACGAAGACAGCTGAAGCGCTCGATGCAGAAGGCTGGTATCACTCAGGCGACATAGGCTCGGTTGACGCGCACGGACATCTGCGTTTCCATGGCCGCTTTAAAGACATGCTGAAGGTGGGCGGTGAGAATGTCGCCGCAGCCGAAGTGGAAGCGGTGCTGTCCAGCCACGACGCCGTCGAACTTGCGCAGGTCATTGGTATTCCAGACGCCAGGCTGGAAGAAGTCCCCGCCGCGTACGTCAAGCTCAATGGCGGCGGCGGCGCCTCAGAAGAAGAACTGATCGCTTATGTTAAAGAACGGATCGCGTCGTTCAAGGTTCCAAGGCATGTGCGCTTTATCGACGAATGGCCAATGTCAGCGTCCAAGATACAGAAGTTCAAGTTGCGCCAAAAATTGATGGCGGAACTTGGCATTTCGGATTGAGGAGATCACAATGCGCGTCATCGTCACCGGCGCAGCAAGCGGCATTGGACGCGCGGTCGCCGAATTGTTGGCCAAAGGCGCCGGCCTCCCCGGCCCGCACCAATTGCTCCTGACGGATCGCAACGAAGACGGCCTCATGGCCGTCGCCGACGCGATCGGCCCTGAAGCAGGCGTTTGTGCAGCGGATTTGTCCGCCGGCGATTGCGGCGAAATGATCATTGCGGCCGCTCTGCGTCATATGGGCGGCGTCGACGCCGTGGTCAGCAATGCCGGCATCATTGCGGGCGCGCCGCTCGTAGAGCAGACGCTCGACCAATTTGAGCGAATCTTCGCCATCAATACACGCGCAACCTGGCTTCTCGCCAAAGCGGCGCACCCCCATCTTGCGGCGAGCAAGGGCGCTTTCGTCGCCACCGCCTCGATGTCCGCCACGCAACCAACGCCGGGCCTGGGCTTTTATTCGTCAAGCAAAGCGGCGCTGCTGATGCTGGTCCGGCAATTATCGCTTGAATGGGGACAAGACGGCATCCGCTGTAACACGGTTTCGCCCGGCCCCACTTATACGCCTATGACGCAAGCCGGCTATTCCGATGCAGACCGCCGCGCCCATCGCGAATCCATGATCCCGCTGCGCAAACTCGGCATGGCCGAAGACGTCGCCAACACGATCTTGTTCCTACTTAGTCCGCAAGCAGGGCACATCACCGGCATCGACATCCTGGTCGACGGCGGCATGAGCAATAACCTAATGCCTGCAACAGGCGGCGGGAGCGGCCAACGGGCCAGCTCCTAACCACGCAAACCTGGAAAAAAACAATGCGCTTAGCAAGAGTCACCAAAGACGGAAAAATTGGCCTCGCCGCAAAAATCGGCGATAAGGTTACGTTCAAATCCGGCGCTGACCTCGCCGATCTCGACGCCCACATCGCCGCCGGCGCACTGAGTGTTGCGGGCGCGCAGGCGGCCTCAGGAGACGCGGTCGACGAAGCAAGCCTGAAATTCCTGCCGCCCGTCGTCCGTCCACCAAAAATTGTCTGCATGGGGCTCAATTACCGGGACCACGCGGAGGAATCCGGCCTTGGCATTCCAGAATTTCCGGTGCTGTTCGCGCGCTTCTCCTCCAGCCTGATCGGCCATCGTGCACCAATCATCCTACCAAAAGTCTCCAGCCAGCTGGATTGGGAGGCTGAACTGGCCGTGGTGCTGTCAAAGGGCGGCAAGAACATTCCAAAAGCCAGTGCGCTCGACCATGTCGCAGGATATGCGGCCTTCAACGACGCCTCGATCCGCGATTACCAATTGCGCACGCCGCAATGGACGGCGGGCAAGAATTTCGACGATACGGGCGCCTTTGGCCCATGGCTGGTGACGCCGGACGAACTCCCCGCGGGGGCCGCGGGACTCAAAATAGAGTGCCGCGTGAACGGCGTCGTAAAGCAAAGCTCGAATACCGAAAATCTGATCTTCAATGTCGCAGGGACGATCGCGCTGCTCTCGACCTTCATGACAATGGAAGTGGGCGATGTCCTGGTCATGGGCACCCCGGGCGGCGTCGGCGTGGCGCGAAAGCCGCCCGAATTCATGAAAGCCGGCGATGTCTGCGAAGTTGAGATCGAAGGCATCGGCTTGCTCACAAACCCGATCGTCGCTGAATAAACGCAAAATAGACCATCCCTGAAGGACGGCAGTTTTGGAGGAGAAACACATGAAGCGCCCGAATGTTTTGGCCGTCCATTCCATCGACCATTTCGCGCTCGAGGCGCCCGATCTTGAAGAGGCGCGCCGCTTCTACGACGCCTTCGGCCTTGACGTCCGCGATCAGGCCGGCGGTCTGGCGCTTTATACCCACGATAATGCCCATTGCTGGGGCCGCCTGTTCAATGGCTCCGCGAAGCGCCTGCATTATATCTGCTTCGGCATTTATGCCGAAGACGAAGCGGCGTTCGCAGCCCATCTCGATCGCTCCGGCGTCAAACGCATCGACGCGCCGAAAAATGCGACCGCGGATGGACTCTGGTTTGAAGGTTTTGACGGACTCCCGCTGAACATCCGCGTCGCGGAAAAAGCCACGCCCGCGGCCAAAAGCAGCTTCAGCGCCCAAAGCACGCGCCCAGGCGAATCCGGCGCCGTGTTCAATTCAAGCGCCCCCAAAATCCACCCTCGACGCCTCTCCCATTTCGCCATCTTCACCACCGATGTGGTCGCGGCGACGTCATGGTATGAGAAGGTGCTGGGCCTGCGGCTGTCGGATGGAAGCGGCCCGGTCGTCGCTTTTCTACATGGCGCGCACGGCAGCGATCACCACTTGCTGGCGCTTGTCGGGTCCTCTCACCGGGGCCTGCATCACAGCAGCTGGGACGTCGGCTCCGTGCAGGAGGTCGGCCTCGGCTCCGCGCAAATGCTGCGCGCAGGCTACACCAAAGGCTGGGGCGTCGGCCGCCACGTATTGGGCGCGAACTATTTCTATTACGCCACCGACCCATGGGGCAGCCACGCAGAGTTTTCAGCGGACATCGACTTCATCCCAGCAGACTGTAATTGGGCTTCGAACCCGAACCATGATCCCGGCGACAGTTTCTACCTCTGGGGACCAAATCTTCCCGAGGGGTTTATTGACAATACCGATCCCTCTGGAGCGTAAAAAATGACCACTTTTGTGTTGATGCACGGCGGCGGCATGGGCGGCTGGACCTGGAAGTTCGTACGGCAAATACTCGAAGCCAACGGCCACAAAGTCTTCACGCCGACCTTCACGGGCTTTGGTGAGCGTGCTCACCTCATCGCGCGAAATGTCGGCAACGACACCCATGTTCTCGATATCGTCAATGTCCTCAAATACGAGGATTTATCGGATGTCGTGCTCGTTGCGCATAGCTATGCCGGCACGGTGGCGCCGGGCGTGCTCGCACAAGCCGGCGATCGCGTGCGCCGCGTTATCTTACTGGACGCCATAATCGCCCATTCCGGCGAGCGCATCGCATCGCTCTTGGGATTCGCCACTGAAGCGGACGCGGCCGGGCTCGACGCCATGCTGGACGCAGATCAAGGCCCTATCGGCTCCGGCGTGCATGAGCAGCAGCGGGCTATGGCCAAAGAGCATCCGCATATGATGGCGCGCGATCGCGAGCAATGGCTGCTCGATCACTTGTCCGATCAGCCGATGCGCGCAACAAGTTGCGCGATCGCCGTGGGCGCGGAATGCATCAAGCATCCTGTGGACTATGTCGCGGCGCAACACACCATCATGACGGCCATGCATGCGCGCGCGCGCGCGCTTGGTTGGCCGGTGCACGACCATCCGGGCGATCACGCCTTTATCGTCGGCGATCCTGAAGGCGTCTGCGACATCATCTTAAAGATCGCCGTCTGATGGATATTCCTGGCTTATTCTCCGTCCATGGCCGCGTGGCTCTGGTGACAGGAGGCAGCGCAGGCATTGGCCGGATGATCGCCACGGGCCTCGCCAGCGCCGGCGCTCGCGTTTACATCTGCGCCCGTAACGCCGACAAGGTCGCGCGTGCGGCGGCGGAAATGCAAGGCGATGTTATCGGCCTCGCCGCCGACATCGCGACAATCGAGGGCATCAGCAAGCTGGTTGAAGAAATCTCTGCGCGTGAACCAAAGCTGCATATCCTTGTGAACAATGCAGGGACGCTCTCTGACGCACCGATAGACGATTTCAGCGAAGAGCAGTGGGACAGCGTGCTCGATCTCAATTTGAAGACGCCCTTTTTCCTGCTCCAAAAGCTCCTGCCCTTGCTGCGCGAAGGCGCAAGCGCCGAGCGCCCATCGAGCGTGATCAATATCGGCTCGGTCGGCGCGCTCAAAATTGGTCCTCGAGAAGTGTACAGCTACCAAGCATCCAAAAGCGCTTTGCACTGGCTGACCAAATCGCTCGCCAAAAAATTAGCCGCCGACAATCTGACGATCAACGCAATCGCGCCGGGATTTTTCGAGAGCGACATGACCGTCATCAAGGATGAGGCCATGCGCAAAATGGTCGAATCCGCCGTTCCGCGAGGGCGCACCGGCGCCCCCGAAGACGTCGCCGGCGCCGCAATATTCCTCGCCTCGCGCGCGGGCGCCTATGTGACAGGGTCAGTGATCGCCGTGGAGGGTGGGCTGTCCATCTAAGCGAGCGGCAGTTGGCCTAACCTTCGATAGGTTACCAGGCGCCCTACAAGCAGGACCATTTCGGCATGGATTTTAACCTCACCGAAGAACAAGCCGGCTTTCGCGACATCGCGCGCCGCTGGGTGAATGCGGAACTCCCCAAAGACCTCATGCGAACGCTTGAGGCCGACGAGGAAAATTATCCGTTTCTCATCTGGGAAAAGCTGAAGGCCCAAGGTTTTTTTGGGATCGGCATTCCCGAAGAATATGGCGGGCTTGGCGGCGACGTCGTCATGCAGATGATCTTCGCACGTGAAATGGCGCGGACGGCTGGAGGCTTGCTTTGGGTTTGGGGGCTCACCTCCTTCGGCGGCGCCAAGATGATCACCGTCGCGGGGACAGAGGAACAGCGCCAAAAATGGCTCCCCGAAATGGCCGCGGGAAATCTGCGCGTTTCGATCTCCATGACCGAGCCGGACGGCGGCACCGACGTGTTGGGCGCGATGAAGACCTTCGCCGATAAGGTCGATGGCGGTTGGATCATCAATGGCGCGAAAATGTGGACGACCGCCGCAAGAGTGGCCGACCGTCTGCTGCTCCTGGCGCGGTCCGATCGCAACGCCGCCAAGAAGCATCATGGACTGACGGCGTTCTTCGTCGACGGCAAAAGCCCCGGCATCACCGCCACCTTGCTTCCAAAGCTGGGTATGCGGGCGATGGGGAGCTGCTCCGTAAGCTATGACAATGTATTCGTTCCCGACAGTGACGTTCTGGGCGAACCACACAAGGCCTGGGGCGTCATGCTGCCAAGCCTGAACAACGAACGCATCATGGTGGGCGCTCAATGCCTTGGCGCAATCGACGGCGTTTTAGAAGATGCCCTCGCTTACATGATGCAACGTAAAGCATTCGGCAAACCAATCGGCCAATTTCAAATTCTGCAGCACTATGTCGCCGACATCGCCACCTCGCAAAAGTTGACGGAGCTTCTTCTTTACAACGTCGCTTGGATGCAGGCGCAGGGGCTTCCCTGCGGCAATGAAGCCAACATGCTTAAAATGGTCGCCACTGAAAATGCGGTGAAGGCGGCTGATCTTGGAATTCAAATTCTCGGCGGCATGGGCTATTCGGCTGAAACCGATATGCAGCGCTATTGGCGCGATCACCGTATTTTGCGTATGACGCCCATCTCGAATGAAATGGTGCGCAATTCCATCGCCGAGAATCTGGGCCTGCCCAGATCTTTCTGACAAGGTCCAGATCTTTCTGACAAGGTTTTGTGTTGGACGAATTTCCCCCTGCCCCCAACGTCGCCGGCGTTTCACTCGACGGCTCAAAAGTGTTCATCATCAGCGCAGCTGAAAACGCGGCCCTGTGCCGTTCGACCGGAATCGAACCTGCAGCGGACGGCAGCGCGCACCCGATCTATTATTACATCGCCACCCAAGTCGCGATGGGCAAGACCGTCGCCGGCGTATGCGAGACCTGCGAATTCGACGTTGCGGACGGTCCGATGATGGGTTCCTCCGGCGTAAGCTTTCGCGGTCCACTGATGGTCGGCGAAAGCTACAAAGTGACAGGCGAAATCCTAAGCCTCGTACGCAAGCAAAGCCGCAAGCTCGGCGTGATGGATGTGCTGACCTATCGCCTGCGCCTTCATCCTGCGGACGGCGGCGACGCAATTCTGGAAACCGACAATGTCTGGGTCCTGCCGCGCAAGGAACTGGCGGCATGAATTATCAAGTCGGCGATGCCCTTCCCCCCTTCGTAATCGAATGCGTCAGCCCCGAAGCGATGAAGCAATGGGCAGTGTTTCTCGCGGACCCCAACCCGATTCATCTCGACGTCGAGGTCGTAAAAGCCATGGGATTGGGCGATCGCGTCATCAATCAAGGCCCGATCAATGTGGCCTATATGATGAACATGCTGATGGCCGCCTTCCCTACGGGCCGCATTGAAACCATGAACTCGCGCTTCCTAGACAACGTCTATGCGGGCGAAAAAGTAACAGCGCGAGGAACCATCACAGCAATCGACGGCGCCCGCATCTCATGCGAGTTCCAGCTGGATGTCGATGGCGGTTCTACGGTGAATAGCGGCACAGCCACTGTGCTAATCGGTTGAGGAGTTAAAACGATGCCAAGCGGACCCTTTGCTCACGTATGCATGGTCGTCAGAGACCTCGACAAAGCGATCGAGGACTGGACCAAGATCTTACGTGTCCTGGACCCCCAATCGCTCGAAGATCGCATTGTGAAATACGATGAATTCTCCAGCGGCGCCGATGTCGGCATGCGGTGGGCCACATTCGTCAACAACCACTCGACCGAAATTCAGTTTATTCAACCTGCGCCCGGCACGCCAATGGGACGCCGACTCGATAAAGTTGGTGAACACGTCCACCATCTCTGCTTCACGACCGATGACGTTCCTGCCGCCATGGCGAAACTGAAGGCCGAGGGCATCCATCTTCCCGGCGGCGGCGAAACGTTCAACGACCCGGACATGACCTGGCAGAAGTGGAGCTGGGTCGGCGCCCAGAGCACGCATGGCTGCTTGATTGAAGTCGCCTCGCCCTATGAGAGCAAAAACGACGGCAGATGGTACCACGCGCCAAACAAATTTGCCTATAAGGGCCCTGGCGAGCATCCGGCGCATGCCGAGACCGTGCCAATTACCGCTGGTTGATTTGCCGTCGAACATTCTTCGCCGCGCCGGAGATGGACTTGATCTGACCGGGGAAGCCTTTGGCGACCCATCAGACCCGCCAATCTTGTTTTTCCATGGCGGCGGGCAGAGTCGCAGCGCCTGGCGGGGATCGGCGCAAACAGTCGGCGAGCGCGGTTACTACGGTATAACTTTTGACCTTCGTGGTCATGGCGACAGCGACTGGGCGCGAGACGAAGATTATCTGCTCGACGCGTTCGGCCGCGACGTCGAGAGACTGATTGCACAATTCGATCGTCCGGTGACTCTGGTTGGCGCATCGCGCGGCGGTCAGGCGGCTCTTGTCGGCGGATCACGTCATCCTGATCGCGTCCGGCTCATTATGCTGGCCGATGTGGCGCCCATGATGCGCGACGATGGGGTCGACGGAATCCGCGCCTTCTTTGCAGAAGGTGAAGACGGGTTCGCCACGCTCGAAGAGGCCGCCGCATCGCTCGCGCGTCACCTGGGCCAGCCTCTTATGCCGGACGCCAAGAAGCTTGCCCGGTCCATGATTAAGGATTCCGCAGATCGTTGGCGCTGGCGCTGGGATCCGGCCACGGGCAGGCGCGAATTTCTCCATCCGCCCAGCGAAAACCAAGCGCTCCTGGAGGCTGCCGCGCGAGTCCGCTCACCTTTGGTGTTGGTGCGGGCCGAACTGAGCCATTTGCTCACGGACGAAGGGGTGGACAGATTTCAGGCTCTTGCCCCGCAATTACGTGTGGTCGACGCCAAGGGGGTCGGTCATATGTTTACCGCAGATCGCAATGACGCTTTCGCCGCCGAGCTATTAACATGGCTGGAGCGAACACCGGAGAGAGCAAAAGGATGACGAAGCGGGCCGCCTTTGTAGTTGGAGCAACTGGCGGCCTTGGCCGCGCCTCTGCCCTCGCCCTTGCACGCGAATGGGACGGGCTCGCACTGGGCTATCGCTCCAACGCCGCGGCGGCTGAGCAACTGGCCGCGCAACTCCCCCAAAACTGCACGGGATGGCCCGTGCAGTGCGACCTGACGAACACATCGTCCATCACTGAAGCAATCGAAGGCGCTCGGGCGCACTTCGGACAGATAGGGACAATGGTGTTTGCCTCCGGCGTCGCCATCGACCAGCCCTTTGTCAGCAAGATCGGCGAAGCGCAATGGCGCGAAGTCATAGAAACTGAATTGATCGGCCTCACGCGCATTGTCGCCGCGACCTTGCCGGTGTTCAAAGCGCAAGGCGGCGGCAATTTTGTTATTCTGGTGTCAGTCGCCAATTACGCTTTTCCGCCCGGAGACGCACTCTCCTCGGTTCCCAAGGCTGGAATGGAAGCGCTCGGCCGCGCCATCGCCAAAGAAGAAGGCCGTTATGGCGTTCGGGCCAATATGGTCGCGCCGGGCATCATCGATGCGGGATTGGGCGCGGCCTTTATCAAAGATATGTATTCGCCCGAGATCTGGGAGACTCAGCGCAAGCGCATCGCATTGCAGCGTTTCGGCGATGCCGCAGATATCGGCGAAGCTGTCGCATTCTTAGCGTCCGAGCGCTCAAGCTATATAACCGGGCAAACGCTGATCATAGATGGAGGATTCAGCCTGTGAGCGACGCAAATCTCGCCCGCGCTCTGGCGTTTCTCGACGCGTTTCATGTTGCGGGAACACCGGATTTTGCAGCCCTTGCGCGCCATTTCGCCGAGGATGGATATTATCAGCCCCTGGTTCCGGCGACGGAACGCATCTTCGGCCGCACCGCCATCGCGGCCGCGCTCGAAAAGCAATACCGAACCTACTATGAATGTGTCTGCGAGATCCATGCGTCCGCCGCCATGGGGCGCTTCGTCTTTACCGAGCGGACCGATCACGTCACGCTGCATGTTGGCGATCGCAAGGTGGGTTCACGCGTCTGCGCCGTCTTCGAATTCAACGCGGATGGCGAAATTGCCGGCTGGCGGGAATATTGGGACAGCGGCGACGTCATGAAACAGATGGGCGTTTCCGCCGAAGACCTCGCGGCGGCGATGTAGCCGGATGCTGACGCTCCACCATCTCAACAATTCGCGCTCGCAAAAGATCGTGTGGCTGTTAGAGGAACTCGGGCTTACCTATGACGTGGTCAACTATCAGCGCGATCCCGTAACGCAAATGGGGCCGCCGGCGCTGAAGGCGCTGCACCCGCTCGGCAAGTCTCCCGTGCTCGATGATTCTGGACGCCTACTCAGCGAATCCGGCGCGATCACCCAATATCTTCTGTCTCGCTACGGCGCCGGTCGACTTGCGCCCGATCCGGCGGGCCAGGACTATCCGCGCTTTCTCGAATGCCTGTATTTTGCGGTTTCGGCAGGCATGAACCCCATCATGATAAAGGTTTATGCGCGTGCATTTGGGTTGTCGGACGGTGCGATGGATGCATCTGTAACGGCGGAGCTCGAACGTGCATTGGGCTATATCGAGACCTCATTGGGTGATGGCGAGTGTCTGATGGGGGATCTGTTCACCGCAGCGGACATCCAAATGACCTTCATCCCCGAACTGGCGCGCGCCATCGGACATAAGGGCAATCATCCGCGGATAGAAAAGTGGCAAGCCAGGCTTTACGCGCGGCCCGGCTTTCACCGCTCTATCGCGCGCGGCGGCGCGTATGCTTATGCGGAACCCGTCTGATCGCACACATTACGCCACCAGGGCGCAGACTCTGAAATTCGATTCCGGATTCGACCTGAAATGCACGAACAGGAGTGAAAAATGACGCCGATCAATCCCGCAGCCATACGCGCAATTTATGAACGCTGGAACGAAGGGGATATCGAGGGTGTTCATGCCGCGTTCAAGGCGCTAGGCCCGGATGGATACACCGTCGAATATGTCGGTGAGACCCCGCTGGACGGCCCAGCAGCCGTCACTGATATGTGGGACACCTATGGCGGCGCCTGCACCGTCGATATCGTCCACCTACTCGTTAACGGCGCCGAAGCCGCCGCACTGGTGCACAACAACGTCAAGGCGCAAGATGGCGTCACGACCCTGCCCAGCATCGAAACATATCGGGTCGACAATGGCCGCCTTTTTGTGCGCTATTTCCATCAGACGCCGGAGGGGACCTACCTCCAAGGCTGAACATTCAACGTCCAGACGAAGAACAAAAAAGGGGAAGCCTCGCGGCCTCCCCTTTGCCCCTATCCAAAGACCCGAAAACCCTATTTGTAAGGATCGACCGGCTGCGGCGCCTTGATCACTTCCAGGTCGATCAGCATAGAGAGCACATCTGAGATCGAGTAGATGTGCACGATCTTATCGCCGTCGAATTTGATCCAGCTGAACCAAAGCACGTCGAGCTGATTGCCCGTCGGCTTCACGCCCATATAAGGACCGCCGGTATGCTTGCCGTGGTGGTGGCACAACACGCAAATTTCATCGTCGCCGCTACCCCAGGCCTTCAGTGTACGGTACAGACTTGGCGGAAAAGTATCGAAGAGCGCCTTCGGCGACGTCACCCATTCCTTGAACGTCCCAAGATCTGGGCGGTTCGGATTGTCATACGTCATCTTCGACGTATCCATGTAGCGATCAAACCCGGACCAATCGCCCGAGTTCAATGCAACGTGCAAGTCCATCCACTGGTTGACCATAAAGGTCTGCCGCTCGCTCAGGCCCTTCGTTATATCGGCCCGCTTTGCAGGCGATAACGTAAAATCTTCGACGGTGAAGGGCGGAAGTCTTCCGGCCATGAGCAATCTCCAAAGTTAGGGCCGTTGAGCGGCGAGAATTTCGATCAATAAGGAGCCCACCCAAGAGCGGGCTGGCCAAGCACAACGACGCTCCTGCCTGTCGCGCCAAATGCAACCTACCATTGGACAGGCCTTTGTCGCGACCGGCTTGCTAGGAAGAGCACAACAAAAAAATGCCCGAGGAGACGCGACGCCATGGCGCTTTCATTGCAGGAAATGTCCGATCGATTTGAGATTCAGGATCTTCTGGTCGGCTATTGCTATGCGGTCGACGACAGAGATTACGACGCCTTAAACCAATTCTTCACCGAGGACGCCATCATCGATTACAGCGAGATGGTGGGCGTCCGAGGCTCGCTGAGCGAAATGAAAGAGTTTTTGCGCGGCAGCCTCAACGCGATTCCCATGGTGCAGCACGCCGTCATGACCACGCAATACAAGATCGCGGGCGATCATGCCGAAACTCGCACAGTCTGTCACAATCCAATGGTCGTACCAGGGGACGATGGCGCGCCGCAGGCGATTTTCTTCGGTCTTTGGTACATCCACACATTTCGCCGGACGGACTCTGGGTGGCGCATCGCCAGCCTCTACGAAAAGAAATGCTACAATCATAACCTGCCGGACTATGTGAAGGCGATGACGGCATGAGCGCGCCAGCGATGGGCCCACCCGTCAATCCCGGCATCATGCAAACCGGAAGCATATGGCTCTGGGCCGGTTTGCTGGCGCTCACCGTCATCTGGACGGTGAAGGATAAAAGACTGCCGCTGTTTGGCCTCGTGCTGATCGCCGCAACGAGTTCGTTTTGGCAGGAATTCTTTGGTGATTGGGGCGCCTATGTCGCCTGGAACCCGGCCTTCGATCGGCTGCCGTTTTGGGGCGAAATGCCCTTTACGACGCCCGTCAAGCCGTTGTTCATTCCATTCAGCTGGGGCTGGTGGTTCGCCATTTCAATTCCGCTTCTCGTTCTGGTGGTGCGTTGGCTGCGCAGAAAATTTCCCGCTGCCCCGATGGCTTTATTGGCGATGCTCGCGGCGTTCCCCCTATTTTTCATGTACCAAATAAATGTCGAAGGCAGTTCGGTGGCGAATGGTTGGTGGACTTACGATATGGTCCTTGGCCCCGCACTTGAAAGCGAGAAGGGTCGCTTACCGCTCATCTTCCCGCTTTTGATCGGCCTTTGGGCAGCCTGGTTCGTCGCCTTGCTCACGCCGCGCGACGAACAGGGTTTCATGCCGCATGAAGTGCGCGCCAAAGTTCCGGCGCAGCGCCCAGGCTGGCGACGCGAACTTACCCGCGTGAGGTCAATGATCGTCTTGTTCCAGATTACTTTCTTCCTCCTCAACATAGCGCCGCCGATCATTGGCCGGTTGTTCTTTGGTGGACCAAGCCTGTTGGTCCCCTAAAACGTCTCTTCGCGGAGCCCAGGACTGATGTCAGTGCTAAATCGCGCACTCGCCTTGTTACTGGCTTTGCTTGCAGCCGGCCTGATCTGGCTTGGCGGGCAACTCCTGTTCGCGGGCGGATCGCCCTATTATTTTCTCGCGGCGTTGTTTTTGGCCGGCGCCGCATGGTTGCTGTGGCGGCAATCGGCCAAAGCGCTCAAGGTCTTCGCGCTGCTCTGGGCCGGGACGTTGGTGTGGTCGCTTTGGGAATCGGGCCTCAACTTCTGGGCGCTCGCCGGGCGATTGGGATTGCTTTCCGCCATTGGCCTTTGGCTGCTGACGCCCTGGGTGCGCCGCTCACTGGGCGCAACGCCGTCAACCAAACGCACCAGCGCCGTGCTGGGACTTGCGATCGCCGCAAGTGTGGGCGGCGTGTCCTGGATTTTCTGGAACGATCGCATCACCGGCGGCGCCGATCTGTCGCACGTGTCGGCGGCGCCATCTGATCCGGCGTCCGGTGACTGGTCAAATTACGGCAATAGTCCCGGCGGCGACCGCTTCACGCCGCTCGACCAAATCGCGCCCGAAAATGTCGGCGCCCTGGAAGAAGCCTGGACCTTCGCCCTCGGCAAAGAGCCCAATGGCGAACCAGCTCCATTTCAGGCGACGCCGCTGAAAGTGGGTGACACGCTCTATTTCTGCACCGGCTATAATGACGTCATCGCGCTGGACGCCGAGACCGGCAAACAGCTTTGGCGCTTTGCCGCGCATACCGATGCGGACGGCATTTTTGGTCAGACGTGCCGCGGCGTAACCTATTTCAAATCCGCCAAAGCGGCCGCTCGCAGCGCGTGCGCGGAACGCATATATACAGCGACGATCGACAGCCGCCTCTTGGCCGTAGATGCAATGACCGGCCAGCAATGCATGGGCTTTGGCGACAAAGGCGCTGTGAATCTGCTGAAAGGCATGAGCGACGCGCCGAAAGGCTATTACCACGTCACCTCTCCGCCGACATTGATTGACGGCAAGCTCGTGATCGGCGGTTGGGTGACTGACGGGCAGATGACCAATGCCCCATCGGGCGTGATTCGCGCCTTCGACGCGATCACCGGCAAGCTCGTTTGGGCCTGGGACATGGGCCGGCCCGATCGCCGCGGCGAGCCAGCCCCCGGCGAAACCTACACGCCCGGCACGCCGAACAGTTGGAGCGTGATGAGCGCCGACGAGACGCTAGGGCTTGTCTATGCGCCTATGGGCAACGCGACGCCTGACTATCACGGCGGACACCGCACAGCGGAAATGGAGAAATATTCCAGCGGCGTCGTTGCGCTCGACGCCGCCACAGGCCGACCGCGCTGGAATTTTCAGGTCACGCACCATGACCTGTGGGACTATGATGTGGCCTCACAACCCGTCCTCATCGATCTTGCAGATGGCCGCCCCGCGCTCCTGCAACCGACGAAACGCGGCGAGTTGTTTTTGCTGGACCGGCGGACTGGCGAACCAATTTCAGAGGTGACCGAAAAAAAAGTCCCCGTGAGCGACGCGCAAGGCGAGCGCTCGTCGCCCACGCAGCCATTTTCTACTGGGATGCCAAACTTTACCGGTACAATGCCGAGCGAGAAAACGATGTGGGGAATCGCCTTGCTCGACCAAGCCTGGTGTCGCCTGCGTTTCAAACAGGCGCGCTTCGAGGGGACCATGACCCCGATTGGCGCGGACCGCCCCACCGTGACGTGGCCAGGCGCCTTAGGGGGTCACAATTGGGGCAGCGTAGCGGTCGATCCGAAAAGCCGCATCGTCATCGTCAATTCTTCGCACGTCATCAATTACAACCGACTGATCCCGCGCCCGGAAGCCGACCGCATTGGGCTGAAGCCTGTCGCCAAGCCAAGCTTCGAGAATGTCGCAGGGCCTGTCGCACAAGCGGGCGCGCCCTATGCGGTTTCCGTGACGCCCTTCTTGTCGCCGCTCGTGACTCCATGCACCCAGCCGCCTTATGGGCTGATTAGCGCGGTCGACCTCAATACGCGCAAACTCATCTGGCAAAAGCCCCTTGGCACAGCGCGCGACAGCGGCCCGCTGCTGCTGCGCACTTCCCTTCCGATCCCCATGGGCGTGCCCAATATCGGCGGGGCGGTTGTGACCGCCTCGGGCCTCGCTTTCATCGGCGCGACGCAAGAGCACATGATCCGCGCTTACGACATCCGTACGGGACGCGAATTGTGGAAGGACCGGCTGCCCGCCGGCGGCAACGCCACGCCGATGAGTTATTGGTCGGCTAAATCCGGCCGGCAATTCGTCGTGATCGCGGCGGGCGGCCACGGCGGCATCCTTTCCGGCTACAGCGACAAATTGATCGCCTATGCGCTGCCGCCCTCAAACCAAAAGTGAGCCAGAAAAGCATGAGCTATGTAGCACTCGTCACCGGCGCGACACGTGGTCTTGGCCGGGGGATCGCCCGCGCATTGGGGTCTAAAGGCGCCACCGTTTGCATAACAGGGCGGAGCGACGACGAACTCGCATTGGTCGCCGCCGAGATCAAGGCCGCAGGCGGCAAGGCCTTGGCCATCAAATGTGACCATCGAGATGACGCACAAGTAGAGGCCGCATTCGCGCACGTGAAACGCGACGCCGGCCGGCTGGATATCCTCGTGAACAACGCCGCAGCAATTTATCCGGACGTCCTTTTGCAAACAGGCGCATTCTGGGAAAAACCTCTAAAGCTGGTGGACATGATCGACGTCGGCCTACGCTCGAATTATGTCGCCGCCTGGTGCGCCGCGCCGCTCATGATCGGGGCTGATAAGGGCCTGATCGCCAGCATCTCGTTCTATGGCGCAGTGTCCTACTTTCACGGACCCGCTTACGGTGCGGCCAAGGCCGGCACAGACAAGATGATGGCCGACATGGCCGTCGACCTTGCGCCGCATGGAATCACCGCCCTATCGCTCTGGCCCGGCTTCGTTCTAACGGACGCCGTCCGCGCCATGCCGCAGGACATGCTCCCAGCCGATTTGCGGGCCGCGCTGCCATTTTGGGAAACGCCCGAATTCACCGGACTGGTGATCGACGCGCTTTACCGTGATCCCAATTTAAAGGCGCTGAGCGGACAAGCGCTGATCGGCGCAGAACTGGGCGAGCGCTATGGCGTCAAAGATACGGACGCCAAACAGCCCATATCGTACCGCGCCACAATGGGCGCACCGGCGATGCCCTTCACTCCAGCCTGAGGAAAAGACGCATGATCGAAGCCACG